>MDSV01189914.1_pt1 | contig 33644 bp, 28 predicted proteins | sample 810851 | NCBI WGS metagenome assembly MDSV01 (sample SAMN05326640, study PRJNA326480) | marine metagenome | isolation source: seawater | place: Atlantic Ocean: North East | collected 2012 | reverse complement strand
CCGGCGGGGTAATTCTCAGAGACGCATCGGATAAAGCCTGATCGATCAATGCGTTAAGCGCGCGGGCGTCGTCGGCATAGCAGGGTATCGCCGCAATGGAGCGGGCGCTTTCCGCGGCCTTACGCATAGCCGTGCCCTTCCGCAGCTCCCCGGCCTCGATAATCAGCGAGGCGCCCTCCGGCGGGCTGTCGGCCAGCATTTTCAGCACGTCCGCGAGCGCCTTGTCATTACCGCCGGCGCGCGCCCAGACGAGCCGCTCGCCGCCGAACAGGCCGATCGCGCCCATCTCGTCCATGATCCGCCCGGCATCGATATCGCCGCTGTCGAGCTTCATCACCGCGAAGGCGTCATCCAGCGGCACGCCCGTGCCTTTGGCGATCAGCACGGCGCGTTCGCTCACAAGGCCGCGATCCGGCCCGTAGATCAGAAAAACCCGGTATTTGCGGGCATCCTGCCGGAGGAAGCCGTCAAACTGGTGGGATTTTATCTCGGTCATCGGGGCCCTTGTCTATTGCGGGGCAGGGGCGGGCGGCAGAACCTCGGGCGGCTCCTTGTTGAGCGCGATGGCGAGATCGGCGTTGATGATCTCGGCCACTTCCTTGGAGGCGCGCTGTTCGGCATCGCGAATGGCGCGCAGGCGGGCGAATTCCTGGGACGGGAAGTCGACAAGCGCAATCGCCGTGCGACGGCCCGAGGCGAGCAGCTTGCTGTCGGAGCGGCGGCGCAGCGAATAATCGGCCGTCACGATCGTGCGCCCGGCGCTCGCGGTATCGGAGGAATCGTCGACCAGAACCTCGGATGTCACGGCGAAGGCCGAGACATTGACGTCGTATTTCGGATCGGCGCTCTCGCCGAGCCCGCCGGCGGTGATGAAGATCAGGTCGTTCAGTACATATTGCGCCACCGGCGTGGTCGGCGTGTTGAAGGCGAGCTGGTGCATCTTGGCGTTCAGAGCCATGCCCTCCGCGCCGCCATAAAGCGGGCGGACCTGGCAGGCGGAAAGCGCCATCAGCGCGGCAAGGGCCGCTGCCGGCAGAGCGGTGCGGAAAAGACGGTCAGACAACAACATTCACGATCCTTTGCGGCACGACGATCACTTTCTTCGGCGTTTTGCCTTCCAGCGCGCGCGCCACCGCTTCCAGTTCCATCACCGCCGCCTTGATGCTGTCCTGATCGGCATCGCGGGCGACGGTCAGTTCGCCGCGTTTCTTGCCGTTCACCTGCACCGGAAGGGTGATTTCATTGTCGGCCGTCAGTCCGGCATCGAAGGCCGGCCAGGCGGCCATGGAGATCATACCCTCACCGCCGAGCGCCTTCCAGCATTCTTCGGCGAGATGCGGCATCATCGGCGCAAAGCAATGGGTCAGGAACAGGCTCGCTTCCTTCAAAGCGCCGAGCATTTGCGCATCCGCCTTGCCCTCGGCCGCTTCCGTCAGCGGCGCCGCCAGTACGTTGACCAGCTCGTAGATCCGCGCGATCGCCTTGTTGAAGGCCAGCGCCTCGATGTCGGCGGCCACGGCTTTCAGCGTCTTGTGGGCTGCGCGAGAAACCTCCAGCGCCTTTCCGTCCGCGCTGGCTGTCGCCTCGACGCTGGAGAGAGCAGGCGCGGCCTCGGAAACCAGCCGCCAGATGCGCTGCACGAAACGGAACGTGCCCTGCACGCCGGCCTCGGTCCAGACCACGTCGCGGTCCGGCGGGCTGTCGGACAGCACGAAAAAGCGCGCCGTATCGGCACCATAGGTGGCGAGAATGTCGTCGGGGTCGATGACGTTCTTCTTCGACTTCGACATCTTCTCGATCGAGCCGATCGTCACTTCAGCGCCGGTGTCCACCATGAACGCCTTGCGGGCACCGTCTGCTTCCTCGATCCGAACATCGGTCGGCGAAACCCAGCTTCCCGACGTGCCGCTGCCGCCGAGGCGATAGGTCTCGTGCACCACCATCCCTTGCGTGAACAGGCCCTTGAACGGCTCATCGTGGTTCACGTGGCCGGTTGCCTTCATCGCGCGGGTGAAGAAGCGCGAATAGAGCAGGTGCAGGATCGCGTGCTCGATGCCGCCGATATATTGGTCGACGGGCAGCCAGCGGTCTGCGACGGCCGGATCGGTCGGCGCGTCCTCGTTCGGCGCGGTGAAGCGGGTGTAATACCAGCTCGAATCCACGAATGTGTCCATCGTGTCGGTCTCGCGCCGCGCCGCCTTGCCGCAGCACGGACAGGCGACATCGCGCCAGTTCGGGTGGCGGTCGAGCGGGTTGCCGGGCTTTTCGAAGTCGATGTCGTCCGGCAGCTTCACCGGCAGGTCGGCCTTCGGCACGGGCACCACGCCGCAATCCTCGCAATGGATCACCGGGATCGGGCAACCCCAGTAGCGCTGGCGGGAAATGCCCCAGTCGCGCAGGCGGAAATTGATCTTGCGTTCGCCGCGCCGCGCGCCGCGCACAGTCTCGGCTTCCAGCTTTTGCGCAATCGCTTCAAAGGCTTCCGTGGTGCTCATGCCGTCCAGGAAGCGCGAATTGATCATCACGCCGTCATCGGTATAGGCCTCGTCGCCGATTGTGAAGCTTGCGACATCGCCGTCCTTCGGCATCACGATCGGGGTCACCGGCAGGTCGTATTTGCGGGCGAAGTCGAGGTCGCGCTGGTCGCCGGCCGGGCAGCCGAAGATCGCGCCCGTGCCGTAATCCATCAGCACGAAATTGGCGACATAGACCGGCAGTTCCCAGCTTTCGTCGAAGGGATGGCGCACGGTGATGCCGGTGTCGATGCCCTTTTTCTCGGCAGTCTCGAGCGCTGCCAGCGAGGTGCCGGCGCGGCGCGTCTCCTCGCAGAAGGCGGCGACCTTGTCGTCGTGCTTCGCGGCTTCCTTCGCCAGCGGATGATCGGCGGAAATCGCCAGGAAGGAGGCGCCGAAGATCGTGTCGGGCCGGGTGGTGTAGACGGTGATGTCTTCCATGCCGCCGGCATCGCCGCTGGCGATATCCCAGCGCACCATCATGCCCTCGGAGCGGCCGATCCAGTTCTTCTGCATCAGCCGGACCTTTTCCGGCCAGTGATCGAGCGTGTCGAGCGCGTCCAGCAGCTCCTGCGCGTAATCGGTGATCTTGAAGAACCACTGCGTCAGCTCGCGCTGTTCGACAAGCGCGCCGGAGCGCCAGCCGCGGCCCTCGATCACCTGCTCATTGGCGAGCACGGTCATGTCGACCGGATCCCAGTTCACCTTGGACTGTTTGCGGTAGACCAGGCCCTTTTCCAGCATGTCCAGGAACAGATGCTGCTGGCGCTGGTAATATTCGACATCGCAGGTGGCGAATTCACGGGTCCAGTCCAGCGACAGGCCCATGGATTTCAGCTGGTTGCGCATGGTGGCGATGTTTTCGTAGGTCCAGTCCTTGGGGTGGACCTTGTTCTGCATCGCGGCGTTTTCGGCCGGCATACCGAAGGCATCCCAGCCCATCGGATGCAGCACGTTGAAGCCGCGCGCCCGTTTGTAGCGGGCCACCACATCGCCCATGGCATAGTTGCGGACATGGCCGATATGAATGCGTCCCGAAGGATAGGGAAACATTTCGAGTACGTAATAGGTCTCGCGCGGGTCGGCATTGTCGGTGACGAAGACGTGTCCGTCATTCCACCGGCTCTGCCACTCGGGTTCGACTTTACGCGGATTGTAACGTTCGGATGCCATGTCGGATTTGCTCGGTTCTTTTTCTTGGGGATTTTGGCGGTGAGCTTCACCATGAAAGCGCTTCAGCGTCAAGCAAAACGGCCCCGAAACGGGCCTTCCGCCGTTGCCTCGCCGCTGGCCTTTGCAATATGGTGACGCCGCAATGGAAATGTGAGGTGTGACGATATGGGCGTGCGCGAGAATCTGGAAGAGGTGCTGGGCCGGATAAAGGCCGCCGAACACGAGGCCGAGCGCACGGGCGTTACCCTCGTCGCCGTCTCCAAGACCCATGATGCCGATGCCATCCGGCCGGCGATTGCGGCCGGCCAGCGGGTGTTCGGCGAAAACCGGGTTCAGGAAGCGCAGAAGAAATGGCCGGCGCTGAAGCAAGAGACGCCGGATATCGAACTGCATCTCATCGGGCCGCTGCAATCCAACAAGGCCGAGGACGCGGTCAAGCTGTTCGACGTGATCGAGACTGTCGACCGGGAGAAAATTGCACGCGCTTTGGCAAAAGAGATCGCAAAACAGGGCAGGGCGCCGCGCCTCTATGTGCAGGTCAATACCGGCAACGAGCCGCAAAAGGCCGGGATCGATCCGCGCGAGACCGAAGCCTTCCTCGCGCTCTGCCGCGACGAGCTCGGCCTCACGATCGAAGGGCTGATGTGCATACCGCCGGCAGGCGAGAATCCCGGGCCCCATTTCGCGCTGCTGCACGATCTTGCGACTGAAAACAGTGTTCCGAAGCTCTCCATGGGCATGTCCGGCGATTACGAGATCGCCATTGCCTTCGGCGCGACCGGCGTGCGCGTCGGCTCGGCGATCTTCGGCGAGCGGGATTATTCGGACTGACGGGCTGTCAGCCGCGCTTGAGATAGACCCGTCCGCCGCCCTTCTTGCGGCCGGTGTCCTCCACCTCGGGAAATTTTCCCTTGCGTACGGCGTTCAGGAATTCGCGACCGATCTTCACCTTGTCGCCGATATAAAGCCGGTTCCAGCCCTCGCCATAAAGTGCGGGAAAGTGAAACTCGCCGGGCTCGAGCCCCAGCAACCGGGTTCTGATGTCTTCTTCGTCAAGCATGGTCTTTTGCGTTTACGTTTGCGCGCCCGGAAAATCGGCTGGCGGTTTTCCGGGCGGATGCATGAATGGATCGGCTCAGACCAGCGCGCCCAATGTTTCACGTGAAAACGTGGAGAGCGTTTCGGTCTCGCCGCCCTCGATCTTCTTCACCCATTCCGGATCGGCAATCAAGGCGCGGCCGACGGCGATCAGGTCGAACTCTTCGCGCTCCATGCGGCGAACCAGCCTATCGAGATCGGGCGTTTTCGCATTCGCTTCCGCGCCGCCGAACCAGCCGAGGAAATCGGCGCCGTTGAGACCGACCGAGCCGACCGAAATCGTTGGAACGCCGGTGATTTTCTTCGCCCAGCCCGCGAAATTCAGGCCTTCCTCGCCGTCGATCTCCGGAAACTCCGGTTCCCAGAAACGGCGCTGCGAGCAATGCAGCATATCCGCGCCGGCATCCACCAGCGGCTGCAGCCATTCGGCCATCTCGTCGGGCGTGGTGGCGATGCGGGCATTGTAGTCCTGCTGCTTCCACTGGCTGAGGCGGATGATCACCGGCATGTCATCGGAAACCGCCGCGCGCACGGCCTTGACCACTTCCGCCCCGAAACGGGTGCGTTCGGTGATGGTCTTGCCGCCCCAGCGGTCTTCGCGCAGGTTCAGGCCCTGCCAGAAGAACTGGTCGATCAGATAGCCGTGCGCGCCGTGGATTTCGACGACATCGAAACCGAGCCGCTCGGCGTCCGCCGCGGCGCTGGCATAGGCGGCGATCGTATCGGCGATGTCTTCCTCGCTCATGGCGTGGCCGCGCTTCTCGCCGGGCTTGACGAAGCCGGACGGGCTTTCGGTCTCGTCCGGGTTCGGCGGATAATCGGCGGAGGCGATGGTGTTGGCCACATGCCAGATCTGTGGGCCCATCTTGCCGCCGGCGGCATGCACGGTGTCGATCACGTTTTTCCAGCCGGCGAGCGATTTTTCGCCGTGGAAATCAGGAATGCCGAGAAGGTTCTTGGAGTTGGGCCGGTCGATGACGGTGCCTTCGGAGAGGATCAGGCCGACATCGCCCTCGGCACGGCGGCGGTAGTAATCAGCGACATTCTGGCCGGGCACGCCTTCCGGCGAAAAGCCGCGCGTCATCGGCGCCATCACGATCCGGTTCTTCAACTCGAGCGATTTGAGCTTGAAAGGCCGGAACAGGGCCTCATGGGCGGAGTTTGACATTTCGGGTTTCCTTTGCAGCCTTGGGAGGAGTTCTGGCGGCATAGGTATAAATTGTGGACTTAGTGTCAATAAGGCATTATGTATTGCCTAGGTATAGATGAGGTGACCTGTGACGCATGATCCGTCCCACTGCCCGAAATTTCAGGTGGACTGCATCAACCGGAAGATTCTCGACCAGATTTCCGGCAAATGGTCGATCATGGTTCTGACCATGCTGGGTTTCGGTCCGCACCGGTTCAACGCGATCAAGAAGCAACTCGAGGGCATCAGCCAGAAAGCGCTGACCGACACGCTGCGCAAGCTCGAGCGCAATGGCGTCGTCGATCGCAAGGTGCTGCCTACGTCGCCCGTTGGCGTCGAGTATGAGCTGACGGCGCTCGGTCAGTCGCTGCGCGCCCATGTCATCGCGCTCTACACCTGGACCGAGGAAAACGGCGACGAAATTACCCGCGCCCAGGCCGCATTTGATGAGCGCGCCGCCTGAACGCTCAGCGCTCGTCAACCGCCCGAAAGCAAAAGGGGGCTTTCGCCCCCCCGATGGTTCCGCAGTGATGCGGCCTCAGCCGGAAATGCCTTACCGGTCGTCGTCTTCGTTCTCGTCGTCATCCTTGACCGAGTTGCCGAGCGAGGCGAAGCGGGAGAACACTTCGTCGGCCGACATGCCCTTGTCATTGTCCGTACCGATATTTTCGGTGTCCTGAGCCGAAGCGAGCGTCGCATTGTCCATCTCGTCGGCAGAGGGCAGCGGCCGGTCCTTGGCGGACTTGCTGACTTCGAGGTCGAGATCGATCTGGCTGCAAAGGCCGAGCGTTACCGGGTCCATCGGCACGAGATTGGCCGCGTTCCAGTGGGTGCGGTTGCGTATCTGCTCGATCGTCGACTTGGTGGTGCCGACGAGGCGGGAGATCTGCGCGTCCTTCAGTTCCGGATGGTTGCGCACCAGCCACAGGATCGCGTTCGGGCGGTCCTGGCGCTTGGAAACCGGCGTGTAGCGCGGGCCCTTGCGCTTGGATTCCGGCACCCGCACCTTCGGTTCGGAAAGCTTCAGCTTGTGGTTCGGGTTCTTTTCCGCGCGCTCGATCTCGTCGCGGGAAAGCTGTCCGGTGGAGATCGGGTCGAGACCCTTGATGCCCTGCGCGGATTCGCCGTCGGCGATCGCCTTTACTTCCAGCGGATGCAGAGCGCACAATTCGGCGATCTGGTCGAACGACAAGGCCGTGTTGTCCACGAGCCATACGGCAGTCGCCTTGGGCATGAGCAGCTTTTGCGCCATTGGATATAGTCCTTCTATCGTCCGCGCCGGTGTCGCGGTCCGTGGGTGTTTGCCACTATTTCCGGGAAATCATGGGCGTTCATATAAAGGCAAAATGTCGCAATTGCAATTGATCCGGCGGGAATTGACCAATGTCTTATTGAACTCGTCCAATCAGGCTGTATGAATGGGAATCAATGGAGGAGCCCCGGTTTTCAGAGCCTTTCCGCCTTTCCTTGAAAGGCGAAAACGCTCCATCTATTGATTGTGTCGCAATTCCGCCCGGTTAAGCGGTTCTCGTGGAATTGCCGTTAGGAGGAAACGATGTCGTCAAAAACCTATCCCGTGCCGAAATCGGCAAGCGCGCGCGCAAAGATCGACGCTGCGAAATATGACAAGTGGTACAAGGAAAGCGTGGAGGAGCCGGAAATCTTCTGGGACCGTCACGGCCGCCGGATCGACTGGTTCAAGCCCTATACCAAGGTCAAGAACACATCCTTCAAGGGCCGGGTCTCGATCAAGTGGTTCGAGGACGGCCAGACCAACGTCTCCTACAACTGCATCGATCGCCACCTGAAGACCCGCGGCGAGGAGACCGCGATCATCTGGGAAGGCGACAACCCCTATATCGACAAGAAGATCACCTATAACCAGCTCTATGATCAGGTCTGCCGGATGGCGAACGTGATGAAGAAGCACGGCGTCAAGAAGGGCGACCGGGTGACGATCTACATGCCGATGGTGCCGGAAGCAGCCTACGCGATGCTCGCCTGCGCGCGCATCGGCGCAATCCACTCCGTGGTGTTCGCCGGCTTCTCGCCGGAGGCGCTGGCCGGCCGCATCGTCGATTGCGAGAGCACCTTCGTCATCACCTGCGACCAGGGCGTGCGCGGCGGCAAGCCGATCCAGCTCAAGGAAAATGTCGATCTCGCCATCGATATCGCCGCCAAGCAATATGTGATGGTCAACCATGTGCTCTGTGTCCGCCGCACCGGCGGCAAGGTCGGCTGGGCGCGCGGCCGCGACCTCTGGCATCACGAGGAGATCAAGACCGTCAAGGGCGATTGCCCGCCGGTGAAGATGAAGGCGGAAGACCCGCTGTTCATCCTCTATACCTCGGGCTCCACCGGCAAGCCCAAGGGCGTGCTGCACACCACCGGCGGCTATCTCGTCTGGGCCTCGATGACCCACGAATATGTGTTCGACTATCGCGAGGGCGAGATTTTCTGGTGCGCGGCCGATGTCGGCTGGGTCACCGGCCATTCCTACATCGTCTATGGCCCGCTCGCCAACGGCGCCACCACGCTGATGTTCGAGGGCGTGCCGACCTTCCCGGATGCCGGACGGTTCTGGGAAGTGGTCGACAAGCATCAGGTCAACATCCTCTATACCGCGCCGACCGCGATCCGCGCGCTGATGGGCGCCGGCGACGATCTGGTGACGAAGTCGTCGCGGCAAAGCCTGCGCCTGCTCGGCTCGGTCGGGGAGCCGATCAATCCGGAGGCCTGGGAGTGGTATTACCGCGTGGTCGGCGAGGAGCGCTGCCCGATCGTCGATACCTGGTGGCAGACCGAGACCGGCGGCATGATGATCACGCCGTTCCCGGGTGCGACCGCCCTGAAGCCGGGCTCGGCGACGACGCCGTTCTTCGGCGTCCAGCCGCAGCTTGTCGACAATGAGGGCCAGGTGCTGGAAGGAACGGCCGACGGCAATCTCTGCATCATCGATAGCTGGCCGGGACAGGCGCGTTCGGTCTATGGCGACCATAACCGCTTCATCCAGACCTATTTCTCCACCTATAAGGGCAAGTATTTCACCGGCGACGGCTGCCGGCGCGACGAGGACGGCTATTACTGGATCACCGGCCGCGTCGACGACGTGCTCAACGTCTCCGGCCACCGGCTCGGCACGGCGGAAATCGAAAGCGCGCTGGTCTCGCACCACTACGTCTCCGAGGCCGCCGTGGTCGGTTATCCGCATCCGGTCAAGGGGCAGGGTATCTACTGCTATGTCAGCCTGATGAGCGACCACGAGGGCGACGAGGCGTTGCGCCAGGAACTGATCAAGTGGGTCCGCTCCGAGATCGGCCCGATCGCCACCCCCGACAAGATCCAGTTTGCCCCGGGCCTGCCCAAGACCCGCTCCGGCAAGATCATGCGCCGCATCCTGCGCAAGATCGCCGAGGACGATTTCGCCGCGCTCGGCGACACCTCGACCCTTGCCGATCCCGGCGTGGTCGACGACCTGATCGAAAACCGCCAGAACAAGTCGAAGGCGGCGTAGGGTAGGCAGGAGCGGGGCTGATCCTTTGTAGGTACGCCTGTCCAACCGCATTTGAATTGGGCGTATCAACCCCTAATCTCCCCCCTTGAGGGGGAGATGTCGCGAAAGCGACAGAGAGGGGTAATGGGCATATGCCGCAAACGCTGTGCTCGCAGATAGGGTTCACCCCTCTCTGCCCCTGTCGGGGCATCTCTCCCTCAAGGGGAAAGATTGTTTTGGATGGGTTTTTCGACAGGCGTGGGCGGAGACTGTCTGAAGCTCCTGCAGCCCGATTGTGCCCCGGAATTTGAACTCCGCCCCGCATTCCGGTAACCTGCGCACCGAACGTAACCGGAGCGCCCGCCATGAATCCCGATCATTTGCCCGAGGACTGCCGCCCGATCGGCAATCTTTTGTCGCGCATCGGCGACAAGTGGACCATCCTGGTGATGCGCGTTCTCGAAAAGGGCGAGCCGATCCGGTTCAAGGAACTGCATCGCGCCATCGGCGGCATTTCGCAGCGCATGCTGACTGTCACGCTGCGCAATCTCGAGCGCGACGGCCTTGTCCTCCGCACCGTCTACCCGACCATTCCCCCCAAAGTGGAATATGCGCTGTCGGAACGGGGCGCCGGGCTGCAGCAGGCAATGATGCCGCTGTTTCTCTGGACCAGGGAAAACGCGCACGACATCTACCAGTCGCAGCTTGCCTTCGATATGGCGAAGGAAAATCCGGTTACCTCAAGGTAAGTAGCGCATGAAAAAGTGCCGTCTTGCGGGCATGGTCGGTTACGTTTAACTCGCTGGTTACTGTTCATAACCAAGGAGTTTCCCGTGACCAGACCCAGGATCGGCATCATCGTCGGCAGCACCCGCGAGGGACGGTTCGCCGACCATCCGCTCAACTGGTATCTCGATATCGTCAAGGACCGCGACGACGCCGATTTCGAGGTGGTCGACCTGCGCGACTATCCGATGCCGTTCTTCGAGGAAAAGATGTCGCCGGCCTGGGTGCCGCCGGAAAACGACGTCGCCCGCCGCTGGGGCGAGAAGCTCGAGAGCCTTGACGGTTTCGTGTTCACGGTCGCTGAATATAACCACAGCATCACCGGCGTTTTGAAGAACGCGCTCGACTACGCCTACAAGGAATTCAACCGCAAGCCCGCCACCTTCCTCGCCTATGGCGGCACGGGCGGCGCGCGCGCCGTCGAGCAGCTTCGCCTGATCCTGGCGGAGCTTCAGGTCGCCTCGCTCAAATACAATGTCCATATCGGCATGACGGAACTGCTCGGCATCCTGCGCGAAGGCAAGACCATGGCGGATTTCCCCTATCTGATCGATGGCGCCAAGGCGATGACCGACGACCTCGTCTGGTGGACCAATGCGCTGAAGACGGCGCGCGCCGCTTAAAAGGCCCTATAATTCTCCGTCACCCCGGGCTTGATCCGGGGTCCAGGGCGGTGAGATGCGTATCTGTCGCCAGTGCATTGCAATGCAGCCCGGATAACGGCTTGACGCCGGCATGACGGGACCGGGTGAGAGGACTTCGCAAGAGATTGAGCCGCCGGCGACCCCCGGCGGCTTTCTTTTTTCGCTCCGCCGTTTCCAAACCGGCGCGCAGTTCTTATGGTGCGCGCCAAACAGCAAAGGAGACCGCCATGACGATCGGGTTTATCGGAACCGGCGAAATCACCCGGGCCGTGGTCACCGGCCTTTCCACGGTCGAGGGCGAAAAGCCGGCGATCCTCGTTTCGCCGCGCAATGAGGCGATTGCGCGCGACCTTGCAGACAGGTTCGAAAACGTCGCGGTCGCGGGCAGCAATCAGGATGTCATCGACGGGGCGGAGATGGTCTGCCTGGCGCTGCGCCCGCAGGATGCCGTGGGTATTCTCGAAGGCCTGAAATTCGGCCCCGCGCATCATGTCGTCTCGTTCATGGCGACCTATGGCGTGGAGCAGATCGAAAAGCTGACGGCGCCGGCGCAGAAGGTCACGCTGGTCACGCCGCTGCCCGCCGTCGCCTTTCATGGCGGCCCGACGCCGATCCATCCGCCGCATCAGGAGGTGGTCGACCTGTTCGAGCCGCTCGGCACGCCGGTCGCGGTCGAAACCGCCGGGGAATACCAGGCGCTCTGCGTCGCCACCGCCACCCTTGCCGGCGCGTTCGCCTATTACGAGACGATCGCCGACTGGCTGGCGGCGAAGAATGTGCCGGCCGACAAGGCCCGGGAATTTTCCGGCGCGGTGTTCTACGCCCTTGCCGCCACCGCGAAAAACGCGCCGGAGCACTCCTTCGCCGACCTCACCAGGGAATCCGCCACCCGCGGCGGCACCAATGAACAGGTGCTGGCGCATCTGAAAGAGGAAGGGGTCTACCGCGCGCTGTCGAAGGCGCTCGACGGCATCTGGCAGCGGTTCGAGGACGCGAAGTCCTGAAACGGTCCGGACAGCACAGGATTCTCTTCCCTTACGCCTGCCTTCCGGTGCGCCGTGCCATGGCGCGTTCGACCATGACCAGGCCGTCATGGATCAGAAGCGCCAGCACGCCGACCACGAGGCCGCCCTGCAGCACGAAGGCGGTGTTGTTGGACAACAGCCCGGCGATGATGACCTCTCCCAGCGTCTTGGCCGCTACCGTCGAGCCGATCGTGGCCGTCGCCAGCGAGATCACCACCGATAGCCTTATGCCGGCGAGGATGACGGGGAAGGCCAGCGGAAATTCCACCTGCGCCAGCCGCTGCCATCCCGTCATGCCCGCGCCGCGCGCGGCCTCCGAGACATTGCCCGGCAGGTTGGTGAGCCCCGTCAGCGCGTTTTCGAAGATCGGCAGCAACCCGTAGAGAAACAGCGCGATCAGCGTCGGGATCGGTCCGAAGCCGAAGATTGGCACGGCCAGCGCCAGCACGGCGACCGGCGGAAAGGTCTGGCCGATATTGGCGATCGAGCGCGACAGCGGCAGGAATTCGACGCCGAAGGGCCGGGTGACGATGATGGCGAGGCTCACGGAAAACAGCGTCGCGGCGAGCGTCGCCAGCCCCACGAGCGCAAGGTGGCTGAGTGTCAGCGACAGCATGCTCGTCTGCGTGTAGATCGCCGGGGCGTTGTTCTGCGTGAACGGCGCGAACACCGGCGCGAAGGTCTCGGGCGTGACGATGAAGGTCACGAGCAGCGCCAGAAGCGCCAGCCTTGTGAGCATTGCAAGCTTCATGAAGCCGGACCTTCCGCCCGCTGCAGCAGTCTGTCGCGGGTGACGCGGCCGATGATGACCCCGTTGCGCTCCACCGGCACGGCATCGCGTCCGGTCCAGAGGATCTGCGCCAGCGCATCCCTGAGGCTCGCGGTATCGGCGATGGGGGGACCCTCGGCGGGGCCTTCCTCCACCATTTTCGACGCCGCCGTCAGCGACAGCATGCGGAACGCCTTGTCGCCGGTGCCGAGCAGTTCATTGACGAAGTCGGAGGCCGGATGGGCGATGATTTCGGCGGGCGGCGCATATTGCAGCAGCTTGCCCTCATGCATCACGCCGATCCGGTGGCCGAGCAGGATCGCCTCGTCCATGTCGTGGGTGACCAGCACGACGGTGGTAGAGAACTGCCGCTGAATCTTGAGCAGATCCTCCTGCGCCTTGGCGCGGATGATCGGGTCGAGCGCGCCGAAGGGCTCGTCCATCAGCAACAGCGCCGGTTCCGCTGCAAGCGCGCGGGCCACGCCGATGCGCTGTTTCTGGCCGCCGGAAAGCTCCTGCGGCATGCGGTCACGATAAAGTTCGGGCTCGAGGTTGAAGAGGGTCAGCAGTTCGTCGACGCGGTCGTCGCGCTTCTTGCGGTCCCAGCCGAGAAGTTTCGGCACGGTGGCGATGTTTTCGGCGACCGTGCGATGCGGAAACAGGCCGTGGCCCTGGATCGCATAGCCGATGCCGCGCCTGAGCTCATAGGCCGGCAGGTCGCGGTTGTCGCGCCCGTCAATGCGGATCGTGCCGGAGGTGGGTTCCACGAGCCGGTTGATCATCCGCATCAGCGTGGTTTTGCCGGAGCCGGAGGTCCCGACGATGGCCGCGAGTTCGCCGCGCTCCACGGTGAGCGAGACATTGTCCACGGCCCGCGCCTCGCCATAGACCTTGGTGATGCCATCGATCTCGATCATGGGCGACGAACCTTTTTCTTCTGGCTGATTTCAACGAGTGCATCGAGAATGATGGCTGCGGCAAACGCCATGCCGACCACCGGCAGCGCGCCGAGCAGCACGAGGTCGGTCGCGGTCTGGCCGATGCCCTGGAATACGAAGGTGCCGAATCCGCCGCCGCCGATCAGCCCGGCGATCACGGCGAGCCCGATATTCTGCACCAGCACGATGCGGATGCCGGTGAGGATTACCGGAAAGGCGAGCGGCAGTTCGATTTGGAACAGCAATTGCGGGCCGGTCATGCCCATGCCGCGCGCGGCGTCGCGGGCATCGCGCGGGACGCTATCGAGGCCGGCGACCGTGTTGGAGACCACCGGCAGCAGAGAATAGGCAAACAGCGCCACGATCGCCGGCGCAAAGCCGATCCCGGCGATCCCGATTTCGGCGGCCCCCGGCACGGTGCGGCCGATCCAGGCAAGCGGCGCGATCAGCAGGCCGAACAGCGCGATCGAGGGAATAGTCTGCAACACGTTCAGGGCGTTGAGGATGCTGGCGCGCACCGGCGGCGTACGAAAACACAGGATTCCGACGGGAATGCCCACTACCGTCGCCGCCGCGAGCGACCCGAAGGCGAGCGCCACATGGATCCGGCCCTCGCGCCAGAAGGCGTCGGCGCGGTTTTCATATTCCTTGATGATCGAAAGCTCGTTCCACGCGCCCGACCACAACAGCGCACCGATCGCGGCAATGGCGGCGAGCAGAAAGATGATTCTGGCAAGCGGCGTAAGCTGTTTGCGCACGATCGCATCGGCCATCGCGATCGAGAACGCAAAAAGCATGATCCAGAACCCACCGCCGGGTGAAACGCGGGCATAGGGGTTGTCGTCCGGCATCAGGTAGTAGCCGGCGCGTCCGACCATCAGCGCCAGCACCGCGATCGCGGCCACCGCCGCGGCCAGCCTGAGGTTTACCGGGGTTTTCAGCAGAATGACGGCAATCACGGCCATCAGAAAGGCGATCAGCGCGATCGCCTGCGCCAGCGGCATCGCCGCCCAGAGCATAACGCCCTCGGCGGAGACGATGCGGTTGGCCCGCGACAGTGCGAAAGGCTGCAGGAACAGACCCGCAAGCGTGATCGCGGCAACGATGACGCCAAGCTTGTCGAGCCTTCTGGCAGCGCTCGTCTCTGTCTCGGTGATGGCTGACATGTTCTGCCTTCTGGCTGTCGGTCGGTGTTTCCCCGAAGCGGGCAATCTTGCTCCGAACAATCTCTCCCCTTGAGGGAGAGATGCCCCGACAGGGGCAGAGAGGGGTGAACCCTCTCGGTGAATTCGGAGCTTGCGGCTTTTAGGGCTTACGCCCTTTACCCCTCTCTGTCGCTGTCGCGACATCTCCCCCTCAAGGGGGGAGATTATGGAGGGCTTTGCGGTGAGGTTACCCAGTGCGTTCCAACCCGCCTTACTTCACAAACCCGTTCAGCGTCAGGAACTCCTTGGCGACGGCATCGGCCGGTTCGCCGCCAACCTGGACGCGGCCATTGAGGTCCTGCAGGGTCTCAAGGTCGAGCGCCTCGAAGACCGGCTTCAGGATCTCCGCGATCTGCGGATATTCCTCAAGACGCGCCTCGCGGATGATCGGGGTCGGCAGGTAGACCGGCTGCACGCCCTTGTCGTCATCCATCACCTTCAGGCCGGACGGCGCGATACCGCCATCGGTGCCGTAGACCATGGCGGCATTGGCGCCGGAGGTCTGCTTGGCGGCCGCCGCGATGGTTGCCGCGGTATCCCCGCCCGAAAGGGTGATCAGCTGGTCGGACACAAGGTGGAAGCCATAGGCCTTCTCGAAGGCCGGAAGCGCTGACGGCGAGGTCACAAATTCGGAAGAGGCCGCGAGCTTGATGTCGCCGCCATCGGCGATATATTTGCCGAGTTCGGAGAGATCGGACAGATTGTTGTCGTCGGCGATCTCCTTGCGGATCGCGATCGCCCAGGTGTTGTTGGCATTGGCCGGCGTCAGCCAGACGATCTTCTCGGCGTCGTAATCGAGTTTCTTGGCCTCCTCATAGCCTTCCTCGGCATTCTTCCACACCGGCAGGTCTGCCTTGTTGTAGAAGAAGGCGGCATTGCCGGTATATTCCGGATAGATGTCGATCTGGCCCTCGGTGATCGCCTGACGGACGATCGGGGTGGCGCCGAGCTGGATCTTGTTTTCCGTCGGAATATCGTTCGCCTGAAGCGTCTGAAGGATGATGTTGCCGAGCACGCCGCCCTCGGTGTCGATCTTGGAGGAGACGACCACGGGGGCTGCCGCGGCGGTCTGGACGGCGGCGAAGGCTGCGATCGCCAGTGCGCCGGTCAGGGTGAGAATGCGTTTCATATCGGTTCCCTCTCTCTAGGAACGGCCCGTCCCGGGCCGGTTGCCGCGCCTTCGGGTGTTACCCCGCAAATGGCGCAGCCGCGAAAATTCGTCCGGCCGCATCTCCGGCGACCGACAAGGAAGCTGTCGCTTCGCCACCGCCGGACCGCGCCCGGAAGCGATGGTGAAAGGCGACCCCACTTTCAGATAGTGCGCCGCCGTTCCATAACGATAGCATACACAAGATTTATGTGGCCGCGCCCCCGGTTTGCCGGAAATATCCGCCATGCGTTCCCTGCCGCTCGGGTCCAATTCCGCTCCCGCCGCGTCCGCCATTGAAACGGGCTGGGCTTATCCCCAATTTGACTGTAAAAGAGGGCCCATCGATTTGAGTGAAAAGGGCTTTTCCCCTAGGATCGGTGCCTGAAAACGGCAGTGATTCGGCGCCTTTGTCGCGCGCCCACACTCCAACACGTTTGGAAAGACCTGTTTATGAGCGAAACCCCAGAAATTGCCGTCGGCGTTCCCGCCGAATACGGCGCTGATTCGATCAAGGTTCTCAAGGGGCTGGATGCCGTGCGCAAACGGCCGGGCATGTATATCGGCGATACCGATGACGGCTCGGGGCTCCACCACATGGTCTATGAGGTGGTCGACAACGCGATCGACGAGGCGCTTGGCGGCTACGCCGATCTTGTCACCGTGACATTGAACCCCGACGGTTCGGTCTCGGTCACCGACAATGGCCGGGGCATTCCGACCGACATTCATACCGGCGAGGGCATCTCGGCGGCCGAAGTGATCATGACCCAGCTTCATGCCGGCGGCAAGTTTGACCAGAATTCCTACAAGGTCTCCGGCGGTCTCCACGGCGTCGGCGTTTCGGTGGTCAACGCGCTGTCGGTGTGGCTGAAGCTGAAGATCAAGCGCAATGGCAAGCTGCACGAGATTTCGTTCACCCACGGCGTTGCCGACAAGCCGCTGGAAGTGATCGGCGATGCCGAGGGCGAGACCGGCACGGAACTTACCTTCATGCCGAGCCAGGAAACCTTCACCATGGTCGAGTTCGACTATGACACGCTGGAAAAGCGCCTGCATGAACTGGCCTTCCTGAATTCCGGCGTGCGCATTCTCCTGACCGACAACCGCCATGCCGAGCCGGTGGCGAAGGAAATGCATTATGATGGCGGGCTGGCGGCCTTCGTCGCCTATCTCGACCGTTCGAAGAAGCCGCTGGTCAGCGAACCGATCGCGATATCGACCGAAAAGGACGGCATCACGGTTGAAGTGGCGATGTGGTGGAACGACAGCTACCACGAGAACGTGCTCTGCTTCACCAACAACATTCCCCAGCGCGACGGCGGCACCCATATGGCGGGCTTCCGCGGCGCGCTGACTCGCCAGATGATCTCCTATGCCGACACATCGGGCATCCTGAAGCGCGAAAAGGTGACGCTGACGGGTGAGGACTGCCGCGAGGGTCTGACGGCCGTGCTTTCCGTGAAGGTGCCGGACCCGAAATTCTCGTCGCAGACAAAGGACAAGCTGGTCTCCTCCGAGGTCCGCCCGGTTGTGGAAAGCTGCGTCAACGATGCGCTGAGCCAGTGGCTGGAGGAGCATCCGACCGAGGCAAAGATCCTTGTCACCAAGGTCGCCGAGGCCGCGACCGCCCGCGAGGCGGCCCGGCGCGCGCGCGAACTGACCCGGCGCAAGGGCGCGCTCGATATCGCCTCGCTGCCCGGCAAGCTCGCCGACTGTTCCAACCGCGATCCGGCGAAATCCGAACTGGTTCTGGTGGAGGGCGACTCGGCCGGCGGTTCCGCCAAGCAGGGCCGTTCGCGCGAGACCCAGGCGATCCTGCCGCTTCGGGGCAAGATCCTGAACGTCGAGCGCGCCCGCTTCGACAAGATGCTGTCGAGCCAGGAAATCGGCACGATGATCACGGCGCTTGGCACCGGCATCGGCAAGGACGAATACAATCCGGACAAGCTGCGCTATCACAAGATCATCATCATGACCGATGCTGATGTCGACGGCGCGCATATCCGCACCCTGCTGCTCACCTTCTTCTTCCGGCAGATGCCGGAGCTGATCGAGCGCGGCCATCTCTATATCGCCCAGCCGCCGCTCTACAAGGTCACGCGCGGCAAGTCGGTGCAGTATCTGAAGAACGAGCAGGCGCTCGAGGATTACCTGATCGACCAGGGCCTCGAGGATGCCTCGCTGCATCTCGGTTCCGGCGAAGTCCGCGCCGGTCCGGATCTGCGCCAGGTGATCGTCGATGCGGTGCGGATGCGCAATCTGATGGAGGGCATCCATTCGCGCTATGACCGCCACGTGGTCGAGCAGGCGGCGATCGCCGGCGCGCTCAACGCCGAGCGGGTCACCGATCCCGCCGAGGCCGAACGTCTGGCCGCCGATATCGCCGCGCGTCTCGACATGGTCGCCGAGGAGACCGAGCGCGGCTGGGAAGGGATCGTGCGCGAGGATGGCGGTCTGCGCTTCGAGCGCACGGTGCGCGGCGTCAAGGAAGTCGCCAATATCGACATGGGCCTGATCGGCTCGGTCGACGCCCGCTACATGGACCAGCTTCAGGGCCGTCTGTTCGAGGTTTACGAGAAGCCGCCGCTGCTGAAGCGCAAGAATGGCGATCTCACGATCTACGGCCCGCGCGCCATGCTGGAAGCCGTGTTCGAAGCCGGCCGTCGCGGCCTGACCATGCAGCGCTACAAGGGTCTTGGCGAAATGAACGCCGAGCAGCTCTGGGAAACCACGATGGACCCCAATGTCCGCTCGCTGCTGCAGGTCAAGGTCAACGACGCCACCAGCGCCGACGGCCTGTTCTCCCGCCTTATGGGCGACGAGGTGGAACCCCGCCGCGACTTCATTCAGGATAACGCGCTGTCGGTGGCGAACCTCGATATCTGACGGTTGGGCGGCGCATACGCCATTCCTTGTTTTGACATCATCCCCGGCCGCGCGCCGGGGATATAATTGCGTTTGTCGCGCCTGACAGGTTCGGCGCCCAATAACGCCTTGGCCGGGGCCAAGCGGCAGAACGTAAGGTGATGCGCCGCGAGCGTTGGCCACGAGGCTCATGACGCGCCGCTTGATGATGTGGCTACAGGCTACAAAGTAGCTCGGTTGAGCAAGACGTGACCGACATTTTGTGTGCCGGACGCCACTTGGCTTGTTCCGGAAAACATCAGCGCATTTGACCACGTCGATCAGGTGTCGGCGTATCTGGCGCTGCCGGCACGCATCCTTATCACCCTCCCGTGCCGAAAAATTACCCTTTCGAAACAAGTATATTGCGGCATTCGCCCAAAGTATGAGCATTCGCCCACTTGACAGAATGCGTCGTTATGGTGAGTAATTGCCCACATCGTAAGCTATTGCTCAATTCTGAGGGAGGAACGAGTATGAAACTTCATTCGACGCTGCTCGCCGCTTGCTCGCTGGTCGCCCTGACCGGCGTTGCTTCTGCTGAAACGCTGACCATCGCCACCGTCAACAACGGCGACATGATCCGCATGCAGAAGCTCACCGACGATTTCACCAAGGATCATCCGGATATCGACCTCGAATGGGTCACGCTTGAAGAAAACGTGCTGCGCCAGAAGGTCACCACCGACATCGCCACCAAGGGCGGTCAGTACGACGTCTTGACCATCGGCAACTACGAAGTGCCGATCTGGGCCAAGCAGAACTGGCTTTTGGAACTCTCCGGCATGCCGTCCGACTATGACGAAGCAGACCTTTTGCCCGCCATCGCCGGTGGCCTTTCCGTGGACGGCAAACTCTATGCCGCTCCGTTCTACGGCGAAAGCGCCATGGTGATGTACCGTACGGATCTAGCCGAAAAGGCCGGCGTCACGATCCCGGCCGAGCCGACCTGGGACGAAATCATGGCGGCTGCCAAGGCCATGACCGACAAGGATGCCGGCATTTACGGCATCTGCCTGCGCGGCAAGGCCGGCTGGGGCGAAAACATGGCCTTCCTCGGCGCGATGTCCAACTCCTATGGCGCGCGCTGGTTCGATATGGAATGGAAACCGCAGTTCGACACAGAAGAGTGGAAGGCGACGCTCACCGACTATCTGGACATGATGAACAATTATGGCCCGCCCGGTGCGTCATCCAACGGCTTCAACGAGAACCTCGCGCTGTTCCAGCAGGGCAAGTGCGGCATGTGGATCGACGCCACCGTCGCCGCCTCGTTCGTGACCGACCCGAAGGAATCCAAGGTCGCCGATTCGGTCGGCTTCGCTCTGTTCCCGGAAAAGGGCGATCTCGGCAACCGCGGCAATTGGCTGTGGTCGTGGAACCTCGCCATTCCGGCTTCGACGACCAAGGCCGATGCGGCCAAGGCATTCGTCGCCTGGGCGACATCCAAGCACTACACCGATCTGGTCGCCGAACAGGATGGCTGGCGCGCGGCGCCTCCCGGCACCCGCACCTCGCTCTACGAGAACGCGGATTACAAGGAGGCAGCACCCTTTGCTGAAATGACGCTGGAGTCGATCAACGCGGTCGACACCAACAAGCCTTCGGTTCAGGAAATCCCCTATACCGGTGCTCAGTTCGTCTCGATCCCGGAATTCCAGGGTATCGGCACCGCCGTCGGCCAGCAGTTCTCGGCAGCCCTTGCCGGCAACGTGACCGCCGACCAGGCCCTCAACAACGCGCAGCAGCTCACCCAGCGCGAAATGATGAAGGCCGGCTACATCAAGTAACCTTCCTCCGCGGGGCGGCCGGGCTCAAGGGTCCGGTCGCCTTCGGAGTTCAAGCCGACATGATGATGGCCGCCGCGCATGAAGTGACGGCGGCAAAACCGGTTTTACGCACCAGCCAACGGATAGATACGACACCGGCCTGACGAACAGGGTGCGGAACGAACGGGATTGGGACGCCGGCATGGCCGGGCGTCCTGACGATCCACTTTGCGGGGAAACACCGAAATGGCGACGACCCATACCAAAAATGCGGCGCGGCTGATGATGGCGCCCTCGGTCATTCTGCTCCTGGCGTGGATGATCATACCGCTGTCGATGACGATCTACTTCTCGTTCCTGCGCTACAATCTGCTGATGCCGGGCACGGAAAGCTTCGCCGGCTTCATGAATTATCGGTTCTTCCTGACCGACCCGGCCTTCTTCCAGGCGATCGGCAATACGCTGATGCTGGTGGGCGGCGTGCTGTTCGCCACCGTTGTCGGCGGCATCGCGCTGGCGCTGCTGCTCGATCAGCCGATCTTCGGGCAGGGCATCGTGCGCATTCTGGTGATCGCGCCGTTCTTCGTCATGCCGACCGTTTCGGCGCTGGTGTGGAAGAACATGCTGATGAACCCGGTCAACGGGCTGTTCGCCTCGCTGGCGCGGTTTCTGGGCATCCAGCCGATCGACTTCCTGTCATCGATACCGCTGACATCGATCGGCCTGATCGTCACCTGGCAATGGCTGCCCTTCGCCACGCTCATTCTTCTGACGGCGCTGCAGTCGCTGTCCGAGGAGCAGAAGGAAGCCTCCGAGATGGACGGCGCCAATGCCTGGAACCGTCTGATCTACATCATCCTGCCGCATATGGCGCGCGCGATCACCGTGGTCGTGCTGATCGAGACGATCTTCCTGCTTTCGATCTTCGCCGAAATCCTGGTCACCACCAATGGCGGCCCCGGCACGGAAAGCACCAACCTCACCTACCTCGTCTACATGCAGGCATTGCTGCAGTTCGACGTGGGCGGTGCGTCCGCCGGCGGTATCATCGCCGTCATTCTCGCCAATATCGTTGCGATCTTCCTGGTTCGCATGATCGGCAAAAATCTGGAGGACTGACGATGGCACGCCAGGTAACAACGCAGAAGAAAGTCGCCTTCACCGCATTGGCGTGGTTGATCGCGTTCCTGATCTTCTTCCCGATCCTGTGGACGTTTCTGACCAGCTTCAAGACCGAGGGCGAGGCCGTATCCTCGCCGCCTTCCTTCCTGTTCTTCCAGTGGACGCTGGAGAACTATGTCGAAGTGCAGGCGCGCTCGAACTATTTCCACCATTTCTGGAATTCGGTGGCGATCTCGCTCGGCTCCACGGTGATCGGCCTCTTGATCTCGGTGCCGGCCGCCTGGGCGATGGCGTTTTCGCCGACGCCGCACACCAAGGACGTGCTGCTCTGGATGCTCTCCACCAAGATGCTTCCGGCCGTCGGCGTTCTGGTGCCGATCTACATCATCTTCCGCGATCTCGGCCTGCTCGACACCCGCACCGGCCTGATCGTGGTGATGATGCTGATCAACCTGCCGATCATGGTGTGGATGCTCTACACCTATTTCAAGGAAATCCCGGGTGAAATTCTCGAAGCCGCCCGGATGGATGGAGCAACGCTCGGCAAGGAGATCGTCTATGTGCTGACGCCGATGGCGATCCCCGGCATTGCCTCCACCCTTCTCCTCAACATCATCCTTGCCTGGAACGAAGCGTTCTGGACGCTGAACCTGACGGCCTCGAAAGCGGCGCCGCTGACAGCCTTCATCGCTTCCTATTCGAGCCCGGAAGGCCTGTTCTACGCCAAGCTTTCCGCGGCATCGACCATGGCGATTGCGCCGATCATCATTCTCGGCTGGTTTTCGCAGAAGCAGCTCGTGCGCGGGCTCACCTTCGGCGCGGTTAAATAAGGACAGGACCAATGGGCAGCATCAGACTTGAAAAAGTTTCCAAGCATTTCGGCGAGCACGCGGTCATCCCTTCGATCGACCTCGAAATCAACGAGGGCGAGTTCGTCGTCTTCGTCGGCCCGTCGGGCTGCGGCAAATCCACGCTTCTCCGGTTGATTGCCGGGCTGGAGGATGTCACCTCCGGCCGCATCCTGATCGATGGCGAGGACGCCACCGACAAACCGCCGGCAAAGCGCGGCCTTGCCATGGTGTTCCAGTCCTACGCGCTCTATCCGCATATGAGCGTCAGGAACAATATCGGCTTTCCGCTGAAGATGGCGAATGTCGACAAGGCCGAGATCGACCGCAAGGTCGAGGACGCGGCGAAAATCCTGAACCTCACCGACTATCTGGAACGCAAGCCGCGCGCGCTTTCCGGCGGCCAGCGCCAGCGCGTGGCGATCGGCCGCGCGATCGTGCGCAACCCGGAATGCTTCCTGTTCGACGAGCCGCTGTCGAACCTCGATGCCGCGCTCCGGGTCAATATGCGCCTTGAAATCACCGAACTGCACCAGCAGCTCGACGCCACCTCGATCTACGTAACCCATGATCAGGTCGAGGCGATGACCATGGCCGACAAGATCGTGGTGCTCCGCGCCGGCAATATCGAGCAGGTCGGTTCGCCGCTGGAGCTTTACCACAAGCCGGCCAATCTGTTCGTCGCCGGCTTCATCGGCTCGCCGAAGATGAACTTCGCCACCGGCAAGGACGCCGAAGGCTACAAGGCCCATACGATCGGCTTCAGGCCAGAACATCTGACGCTGTCGACCGAAAGCGGCACCTGGCAGGGCAAGGTCGTGGTCGCCGAACATCTGGGCTCCGACACCTTCCTGCACATCGACGTCGACGGCATCGGCCAGATCACCGCCCGCGCCAATGGCGACTTTCCGGTTCGCCACGGCAATGTCGTCTATGTCACGCCCGATCCGGAGCGGATCTACCGCTTCGACGACAAGGGCCTGGCGCTTTAGCCGGCGCGGCGCGGAAGCGCGAAACAATGGTGGGCGCCATTGGCGGCGCCCGCTCCGGAATGCGAAGATCGGACAGGACAATGACTAAGGCACTTTCTCTCGACACTCTCAAGGACCACGCCGACAAGGCGGCCGTGCCGACCTATGCGCGCGACGATCTTTCGCCGGGCATTGTCCATTTCGGCGTCGGCAATTTTCACCGCGCCCATCAGGCGGTCTATCTGCACGAGCTCTTCAACAAGGGGCGCGATCACGACTGGGCGATCATCGGCGCGGGCGTGATGCCGGGCGACGCGAAGATGCGCGACGTGCTGAAGGGCCAGGATTTCCTGACAACGGTGGTCGACCAGGAAGCCCATGCCAGCAGCGCCACCATTACCGGCGCGATGATCGACATGATCGCGCCGCCGGATTTTGAAGCCATGATCGACAGGCTCGCCGATCCGGCAATCCGCATCGTCTCGCTGACGGTCACCGAGGGCGGCTATTTCATCGACCCGGCAACCGGCCGGTTCGACCCCGAACATCCGGCAATCGTGGCAGACGGCAACAACCCGGATCAGCCCAAGACCGCTTTCGGCCTGATCATCGCCGGGCTGAAGAAGCGGCGCGCGGCGGGCGTTCCGGCGTTTACCGTGATGTGCTGCGACAACATTCCCCATAACGGCGCGGTCACGAAAGCGACCGTTTCCGGCCTTGCCGAACTTTCCGATCCGGATTTCGCCGGCTGGATCCGGCAAAACGTCGCCTTCCCCAATGCCATGGTCGACCGCATCACGCCGGCCACCGGCGAGCGCGAGCGCAAGATCGCTGCAGACGAATATGGCATCGCCGACAACTGGCCGGTGTTCTGCGAGGAATTCCGGCAGTGGGTGCTGGAGGATGATTTCCCGCTGGGCCGTCCCGCGCTGGAAGAGGTCGGCGTCACCTTCGTGGACGATGTCAGCCCCTACGAGATCATGAAGCTCAGGATTCTGAACGGCGGCCATGCCGCGATTGCCTATCCGGGTGAGCTGCTCGACATTCACTTCGTGCACGAGGCGATGGAAAACGAGTTGATCGCGGCCTTCCTCGAAAAGCTCGAAAAGGACGAGATCATCCCGATCGTGCCGCCGGTGCCCGATACCGATCTCACTGAATACTACGAGCTGATCGCGCGACGCTTCGCCAACCCCAAGATCGGCGACACGATCGAGCGGCTGGCGCTCGACGGCTCCAACCGCCAGCCGAAATTCGTGCTTCCCTCGACCGCCGCCCGACTGGAGAAGAGCCTGGACGTCACCGGTCTGGCACTGGTTTCGGCGCTGTGGTGCCGCTATTTCGAGGGCACGTCGGACAGCGGCCGCAAGATCATGTTCAATGACGAGGCGGCCGACCGTCTTCATGAAGCCGCGCTTGCCTCCAGGGAAAAGCCGACCCGTTTCCTTGAAGAGCGTGACATTTTCGGTGCCGTCGCCGACAATCCGCAATTCGTGAAACGGTTCACAGGCGCGCTGGAAAGCCTGCGCGCGCACGGAACCGCCGCGACGCTGAAACGCTATATCGACGGCGATCTGGAGTAACGCCGCAATCAGGAGCCCCATGTCGGCAAAGCCGCTCATCATTTTCGATTGCGACGGGGTGCTGGTCGACAGCGAACCGATTTCGCTCGCGGTCTTGAGGGAGGCGCTCGCCACCGAGGGCATCAGCATCTGCGATGAGGATGCGCGCCGTCTTTTTCTCGGCCGCTCGCTCGCAACCATGCTTGCGATCGTCAAGGACGATTATGGCGCGACCCTCGGCGACGGGTTTCTGGAAGGGCTGAGGCGCGAGCTCTATGCCCGCTTCCGTGCCGAGCTGAAACCCACACACGGCATTGCGGCGGCCTGGGCCGAGCTGGAGGCGTCGGGTTACGATTTTTGCGTCGCCTCCTCCTCCCAGCCCGAACGCATCCGGCTTTCGCTCGAGATCGCGGGGCTTCTGCCACTGTTCGCGCCGCCGATCTTTTCCGCCTCGATGGTGGAAAACGGCAAGCCCGCGCCCGACCTCTTCCTCTTCGCCGCGGGCCGGATGAACCGGCCGCCGGAGGAATGCCTGGTGATCGAGGACAGCGCGGCGGGCATTGCCGCGGCCAAGGCGGCGGGCATGCGGGTCTTCGCCTATCTCGGCGCCACCCATGCGCGTTCTCCCGACTATCGCGAACAGATTGCGGCGCTTCACCCCGACCTAATGTTTGACGCCATGGACAATCTCGTCCAACGTGCGGCAAAAGTCTGACGGGAAATCAAGGGTAGGAGCGACCGGGATGCGCGATCATGTGATTGCGGTCGATGTCGGCACGGCGAGTGTCAGGGCGGCCGTGTTCGACGCTGCCGGCGCGATGCTTGCCCGCGCCGCCGCGCCGCTGCGCCTGAAACGCCCGGCGCCCCGGCGCGGCGAATATTCCTCCGAAGACATATGGCAAGCCACAGTGGAGGCGGTGAAGGCGGCCCGCGCGGCAGCCGATATCGCGGCAGAGCGGATCGCGGGCCTTGCCTTCGGCGCGACCTGCTCGCTGGTGCTTCTGGACCGCGGCGGGCGGCCGCTGACGCTTTCGGAAGACGAGACCGGCACCTTCGACACCATCGCCTGGTTCGATCACCGCGCCGCCCAGGAAGCGGCCGAACTCAGCGGCTTCGACCATGAGGCGGTGCTCCATTCCGGCGGTTCGGTCTCGCCGGAAATGCAGGTGCCGAAACTCGCATGGCTGAAGCGCAACCGCCCGGATCTCTGGGAACGGGCAGGCGGCATCTTCGATCTCGCCGACTACCTCACCTTCCGCGCCACCGGCAGCGATCGCCGCTCGCTCTCCACGCTTTCGGCCAAATGGTTCTATCGCGGCGATCACGTCCTTCCCTGGCCGCTCGGTCTTCTGGAACAGGCCGACCTCACCGATCTGCGCGACAAGGCGGGAATCCCGGAGATCATTCTTGTGCCGGGCGATGCCGCGGGCCGGCTGACGGCGGCGGCGGCCGGCGACCTTGGCCTTGATGGCGAGGTTGTGGTTGCGGCTGGCCTGATCGACGCCTATGCCGGCGCGCTCGGCGCGCTGCCGCCGCCCGACCGCAAGGCCGATGGCGAACTGGCGCTCATCGGCGGCACGTCGAGCTGCATCGTCGGCTATGAAAGCCGGCCCGTCTTCGCGCCAAGCCTCTGGGGGCCTTATTTTTCCGCGCTCTACCCGGCGCGATGGCTGTTCGAGGCGGGCCAGTCGGCCACCGGCGGCCTGCTCAACCATCTGCTGGAGGTCCACAGTGCCGGCGGCACCGCCACTGAGGAACAGCATGGAAGGGTGATCGCCCGAATCGAGGAAATGCTGCAAAAGCGCGGCCCGGGCTTTGCCGACGGGCTCGATATCCTGCCGGATTTTCACGGCAGCCGTTCGCCCTTCGCCGACGCCTCGATGACCGGCATGGTCGCCGGGCTGACGCTTGACGGCAGTTTCGACGGGCTCTGCCGGCTCTACTGGCGCGCCTCGGTGGCGATCGCCCTGTCGCTCCGCCAAATCCTTGCCCTGCTGTCCGAGAACGACATCGCCGCAACGCGCCTGCATTTGGCCGGCGGCCACAGGCGCAATCCGCTGCTCACCCGGCTTTACGCCGATGCCACCGGCCTTCCTGTGATGGTCTCGCCGACCGAGGACGTCGTTTTGCTCGGTTCCGCCATCCACGCCGCAACCGCCGCGCGTCTCGCCCCCGATCTCGGAGCGGCCGCGCGCGCCATGCAGGCGATGCCGGTGGAGATCGCGCCCGATCCGAACCTTGCGGATTACTATGCCCGCCAGTATCGCCGGCTGGAAATCCTGCAGGCCTGCCGCAACGAACTCAAGACCCTCGCATAAGTGGCGACAGAAAGACATAAACAAACCTTTATGTCTTTCTTGCCAGTTTTCGCCAAGGCTGATACGAACGGAACAGATGAACAGGCAAATTGCGGGTGCCGGTCGCGCTCGTCATGCCGAAATGTTTCCGGAGTTTCAGATGAGCACCACAAACGACTATCTCGTCGCCGATATCGCGCTGGCCGATTACGGTCGCAAGGAAATCGACATCGCCGAAACCGAAATGCCGGGCCTGATGGCCGCGCGCGCGGAATTCGGCGAGAGCCAGCCGCTGAAGGGCGCGCGCATTTCCGGCTCGCTACACATGACGATCCAGACCGCCGTGCTGATCGAGACGCTGACGGCGCTCGGAGCCGAGGTCCGCTGGGCCTCCTGCAACATCTTCTCCACTCAGGACCATGCCGCCGCCGCGATCGCCGCCGCCGGCATTCCGGTCTACGCCGTCAAGGGCGAGACGCTCGCCGAATACTGGACCTATACCGACCAGATCTTCCAGTGGGCCGATGGCGGCCAGTCGAACATGATCCTCGATGATGGCGGCGACGCCACCATGTATATCCTGATCGGCGCGCGCGCCGAGGCCGGCGAGGACGTGCTGTCCAAGCCGGGTTCCGAGGAAGAGGAAGTGCTGTTCGCGCAGATCAAGAAGCGCATGGAAGCCTCTCCCGGCTTCTTCACAAAGCAGCGCGAGGCGCTTCTCGGCGTGACCGAGGAAACCACCACCGGCGTCAACCGGCTCTATCAGCTTGCCAAAAAGGGCCAACTTCCGTTCCCGGCGATCAACGTCAATGATTCCGTCACCAAGTCGAAATTCGACAACAAATATGGCTGCAAGGAATCGCTGGTCGACGGCATCCGCCGCGCCACCGATGTGATGATGGCCGGCAAGGTGGCCGTCGTCTGCGGTTACGGCGATGTCGGCAAGGGCTCCGCCGCCTCGCTTTCGGGCGCCGGCGCGCGCGTGAAGGTCACGGAAGCCGATCCGATCTGCGCGTTGCAGGCGGCGATGGACGGCTATGAGGTCGTACTGCTGGAAGACGTGGTCGCGAGTGCCGATATCTTCGTCACCACCACCGGCAACAAGGACATCATCCGCATCGAGCATATGCGCGAGATGAAGGATATGGCGATCGTCGGCAATATCGGCCATTTCGACAACGAGATCCAGATTTCCTCGCTGCGCAACTACACCTGGACCAATGTGAAGCCGCAGGTCGACATGATTTCCTTCCCCGACGGCAAGCGCATCCTGCTGCTTTCGGAAGGTCGCCTGCTGAACCTCGGCAACGCCACCGGCCACCCCTCCTTCGTGATGTCGGCCTCGTTCACCAACCAGGTTCTGGCCCAGATGGAAATCTTCCAGAACCACGCCAAGTATGAGAACACGGTTCACGTTCTGCCGAAGCACCTCGACGAAAAGGTCGCGCGCCTCCACCTCGACAAGCTCGGCGCCAAGCTGACGGTGCTGTCGGAAGAACAGGCGGCCTATATCGGCGTCACGCCGGAAGGCCCGTTCAAGCCGGAACATTACCGCTATTGAGGCCATTTGCGGGGCCACCGGCGGCCCGCACCAGCCACAAGAACGAAAGGCGGCCCCGTATGGGAGCCGCCTTTTTTTATCGGAATCTCGCTTTTCTCGCGACACGCCCGGGCCTGAGCCGAACGCTATCCCCGCTCAGCCTTCGAGCACAACCACCTTGGTGCGCTTGTCGGGGTCGACTCGGGCGTAGAGGTCGATGATGTCCTGGTTGATCATGCGGATGCAGCCGGAAGACACGGCCTGGCCGATCGAGGTCCAGTCCGGATTGCCGTGGATGCGGAACAGCGTGTCATTGCCGTTCTTGTAGAGATAGAGCGCGCGGGCCCCGAGCGGGTTCATGATGCCGGCATCCATGCCGCCGGCATATTCCTTCAGCTCCGGTTGGCGCTTGATCATCGCCTGCGGCGGATACCATGTAGGCCATTCGGCGCGGCGGCCGATATAGGCCTCGCCCGACCAGCGGAAGCCGTCGCGGCCGACGCCGATGCCGTAGCGCACGGCCTTGCCGTCCTCCAGCACCAGATAAAGCAGCCGCTGCTTGGTATCGACGATGATGGTGCCGGGGGCTTCATCCGTCTCGTAATTGATGATCTGGCGGCGATACTTGTCGTCGACCTGCGTGATCGGCACGCGCGGCAGGTCCACGCCATTGTCATTCGTGGCCGCATAGGCGGAGATCGGCGCCATCGTCGTCGACGAACTGTTCGTGGTGGTGCAGCCGGCGGCTGCAAGCAGGCTCGTCAGCGAGATTGCCAGAAAAAGGGATCGAATGTGCATGGACGGTCTCACGGCGTGGAACAAAAGGTGATAATGGTCAATTGATAGAAGCTTATGGTTAAGAATTGGTTGCAACACAAGCTCTGGCGTGGATCGGAGGTTTAGATCGCGCCCCAAGGGGGCGGAGCTGTTGTGAAAATGCATCGCATGAAAGGAAGTTCCATGGCGATTGTCGATCTGCATGGAAAAAACCCGACGGCGGACGGCCGCCAGTCGGATCGTGCCATCATGGTCCGGCGCGGCGTCCAGCATCTGCTGAAACACATGCGCGTTTCCGCGATCGCCGAGATGACGCTTCGAAGCGGACGGCGGGCCGACCTGATCTGCCTTTCGGAAAAGGGGGAGATCTGGATCATCGAGATCAAGACCTCGATCGAGGATTTCCGCGTCGACCGGAAATGGCCGGAATATCGCGATTTTTGCGACCGGCTGTTCTTCGCCACCCATGCCGATGTGCCGCTCGAAATCTTTCCCGAGGAGTGCGGCCTGCTCTTGGCGGACCGTTACGGCGCCGAGATGATCCGCCCCGCCCCCGAACACAGGCTGGCGCCCGCCCGCCGCAAGGTGTTGACCCTCGCCTTCGCCCGCAACGCCGCCGACCGGCTGACCTATGCCGAGCTGGTATTGGAAAAGCTGGAAGCGGAGGGCGTGGACGTCCGAATCTGAGAGGGTTTAAAGCGGCGGCGTGCCGTTGTCGGCGAGCGCATTGCCGGCGAAATAGAGCGAACCGCCGATCAGGATGCGCGGCGGCGGCTGATCGGCGCGCGCGCGCATGCAGATCGCGGCCAGCGCCTCACCGATCGAGGAGACGGGCTCGGCCGAAAGCCCGGCATCCGCCGCCGAGGAGGCCAGCGCGACCGGATCGATGAAGGCCTCCGTGCCCCTGATCGGCGCGCAATAGACATAGGTCGCAAGGCCGGCGAAATGCTCGAAGAAACCGAACGGGTCCTTGGTGTTGATCATGCCGATCACCAGATAGAGCGGGCGCGGGTCGCGCTCCTCGAACCCCGCCAACGCCTCGGCAATCACCTCGCCGGCGCCGGGGTTGTGGCCGCCGTCGAGCCAGATTTCCGAACCCGCGGGCGCCGCTGTCACCAGATCGCCCGTCGTCAGCCGCTGCAGACGCGCCGGCCAGAACACGGAGCCCATGGCGGTTTCGACGGCCTTTTCCTCCAGCGCGAAGCCGGCGGCCTTGACCGCCGAGATCGCGGCGGCGGCATTGGCATATTGATGCCGGCCCGGAAGCGCCGGCAGCGGCAGGTCCATCAGCCCGTCGCCATCCTGATAGACCAGCCGGCCATGCTCCTCATGGGCGGAGAAATCCTGACCATAGACATGCAGCGGACAGCCGAGCCTGTCGGCGCTGGCGATCAGCACCTCTTCCGCCGCCTCGTATTCCTGCTGGCCGATCACCACCGGCACGCCCGGCTTCATGATCCCCGCCTTCTCGGCCGCGATCAGCTCCACCCGGTCGCCGAGATAGGCCTGATGATCGAGCGAGATCGGCATCACCACGGAAACGGCCGGCTTTTCGATGATATTGGTGGCATCGTAGCGACCGCCAAGCCCGACCTCCAGGATCACCACATCGGCCGGAATTTCCGCAAACAGAACGAAGGCTGCCGCAGTCAGCATTTCGAACACGGTCGCCTTGGCACCCTCATTCGCCGCCTCGACCCGCCGCAGCGTCTCGGCCAGAAGCTGATCATCGACATAGCCGCTCGCCCCGCCCGGCCCGCCGATGCGGAACCGCTCGTGCCAGCGCACCAGATGCGGCGAGGAGTGGACATGGACGGAAAGTCCCGAAGCCTCCAGCAGAGCCCGGCAGAAAGCGGTGGTCGAACCCTTGCCGTTGGTGCCGGCGATATGGATCACCGGCGGCAGGGAGAGATGCGGATTGCCGAGCTTTTCGAGAAGCACCCGGATGCGATCCAGCGACAGATCGAAGCCCTTGGGATGCAGTTGCATCAGGTGCTCGATCACGCGCTCGGCGGCGCCGAATGAGGGGTTATCCATGATTGATCCGATTCTGCGGGCCTATCCCGCCCGTGGCGTTCGCGCGCCCTTATCATCCGTCGGAGGTGGCCGACCGGGAAGACCTCCGCCGCCTTGGCGCGGGGCCTTCTCCGTCTTTCTCAGGCCTGCTGCGCCGGGGCTTCATCCGCGGCAAGCGCCGGTTCGGCTTCCGCCTGCGACGCATGCGGGCCTTCCAGAAGCCCGTGCGGCGCCGTAGCCGGCGCGCCGGTCATGATCTTCAGGAGCCGCGCCAGCGTTTCGGGCAGGTCATGGCGCTTGACGACCATGTCGACCATGCCGTGCTCCAGCAGATATTCCGCGGTCTGGAAGCCGTCGGGTAGCTGCTCGCGGATGGTCTGCTCGATCACGCGGCGGCCGGCAAAGCCGATCTCGGCGCCGGGTTCGGCGATATGCAGGTCGCCGAGCATGGCGTAGGAGGCCGAAACGCCGCCGGTGGTCGGGTTGGTCAGCACCACCACATAGGGCAGGCCGGCATCGCGCATCATCTCGATCATCACCGTTACGCGCGGCATCTGCATCAAGGAGAGAATGCCCTCCTGCATGCGCGCGCCGCCCGACGCCGGAAAGATCACCAGCGGGCATTTCTCATCGAGCGCGCGCTGGAAGGCCTGGATGATCGCCTCGCCGGCGGCCATGCCGAGCGAGCCGCCCATGAACTTGAACTCCTGCACCACGGCAACGAGCTTCAGCCCCTCAAGCGTGCCGAGGCCGGCCAGGATCGTGTCTTCCTGATCGGTCTTCGCCCGGTTTTCCTTCAGACGGTCGAGATATTTCTTGGAATCGCGAAACTTCAGCGGGTCCTGCGCCACCTTCGGCTGCGGCAGGTCCTCATAGGTCCCGTTATCGAACAGATCGGCAAGGCGCGCCCGCGCCGGCATCTTCATGTGATAACCGGAAGACGGGATCACCCACTTGTTCTCTTCCAGATCGGTATGAAACACCATGGCCCCGGTTTCGGGGCACTTGATCCACAGATTCTCGGGCACCTCGCGGCGGCCGAACATGGAATTGATCCGCGGCCGCACGTAATTGGTAATCCAGTTCACCACATGAACCTCCTGAATTTCTTTGCCTGCCGTGTGCCAGATTTACTCGGCGGCTGCAAGGCGCGCGTCCCGCACGCCGCTTGAAAGGCCCTTCACGAAGGTCGAAACCGCGTCGACCGTGTCCTTGCCGGCCTTGCCGTCGGCCGTGAGGCTGCCGGCGATCTGGTTGACCAGCGCCGTGCCCACGACCACGCCATCGGCGGCAGCCCCGATCAGACGGGCATGTTCGGCGGTCTTGACGCCGAAGCCGACGCAGACCGGCAGATCGGTATGCGCCTTGATGCGCGAAACCGCCTCGCCAACCTTCGAAGGGTCAGGCAGCGCCGAGCCGGTGATCCCGTTCATCGAGACATAATAGACGAAGCCGGAGGTGTTTTTCAAAACCGCCGGCAGACGCTTGCCGTCCGTGGTCGGCGTCGCCAGCCGGATGAAGTTCAGCCCGGCCGCAAGGGCTGGAATGCAGAGCTCATTATCCATTTCCGGCGGCAGGTCGACGATGATCAGCCCGTCAATGCCGGAAGCCAGCGCATCGGCGATGAATTTGTCGACGCCATAGATATAGATCGGGTTGTAATAGCCCATCATCACGATCGGCGTATCGGCGTCGCTTTCGCGAAACTTCCGGGCAAGCTCCAGGGTCTTGGCCAGCGTCTGGCCGCCCTTCAGTGCCCTGAGCCCGGCCATCTGGATCGACGGGCCATCGGCCATCGGATCGGAAAACGGCATGCCGAGCTCGATCACATCCGCACCGGCCTTCGGCAGCGCCT
>MDSV01078658.1_pt1 | contig 33646 bp, 40 predicted proteins | sample 810851 | NCBI WGS metagenome assembly MDSV01 (sample SAMN05326640, study PRJNA326480) | marine metagenome | isolation source: seawater | place: Atlantic Ocean: North East | collected 2012 | reverse complement strand
TGATAGGATTATTAAAGACACCAGCGCAAAGAATCGCAACTATTTTGAATGCGCCATCTGGTGATCTAGCTAGAGTATTTAATGCTTATGGATCAAAGTAATTTAACTATGAAAGGGAAATAATATGGCCGACCTCCAACAAATCGTAGACAATCTCTCTGACTTAACTGTTATTGAGGCTGCAGAATTATCAAAAATGTTAGAAGAAAAGTGGGGAGTTAGCGCTGCTGCCCCCGTTGCTGTGGCTGCAGCTGGTGCTGCAACTACTGGAGAAGCTGCTGCTGAAGAAAAAGATGAATTTACAATTGTTTTAGCTGCAGCAGGTGACAAAAAAATTAATGTTATTAAAGAAGTGAGAACAATAACAGGCCTTGGATTAAAAGAAGCTAAAGACCTTGTTGAGGGAGCTCCCAAAGAATTGAAGACTGGAGTTTCCAAAGATGAAGCTAATGGGTTCAAGGAGAAACTCGAAGCTGCTGGTGCAACAGTAGAACTTAAGTAATAAAAAATAGTTTTAATATTAAAGTAGTTTGCAATGCAAACTATTTATGGGTGAGTTTACATTAATGGTTAATAAGTTATCTTTTACAGAGCGAAAAAGAGTCCGTAAAAATTTTGGTAAATTAAAAGAAGTTTCTACTTTTCCGAACCTAATTGAAATTCAAAAAAATTCTTATCAAGAATTTTTATTAGAAAACCAAAAACCTTCAGAAAGAACAGACAAGGGTCTTGAGAAAGTATTCAAAAGTGTTTTTCCTTTAGAGGATTTTTCTGGTTCAGCAAGGATAGAATATATGGAATATGCTTTTCAACAGCCTAAGTTTGATGTTGATGAATGTAGGCAAAGAGATAAAACATATGCCGCTCCATTAAATGTTAAGCTCAGATTGATAGTTTTTGATATTGATGAAGAAACAGAGTCAAGAACAGTTAAAGATATAAAAGAGCAAGAAATTTATTTATGTGATTTACCATTAATGACTCAAAAAGGTACGTTTATTACTAATGGAACTGAAAGAGTAGTGGTTAGTCAAATGCATAGGAGCCCTGGAGTTTTTTTTGATCACGACAATGGTAAAACACATTCAAGTGGAAAGTTACTTTTTGGTGCAAGAGTAATTCCATATAGAGGTTCTTGGCTAGATATTGAATTTGATCATAAAGATATTCTCCATTGTAGAATTGATAGAAAAAAGAAAATTCCTGTGACAACCTTTTTGATGGCAATGGGAATAGACAGAGAATCAATTCTTGGAATGTTTTATGATAATGAAACATACAATTATGTTTCTAAAGAAAAAAAGTGGAAAATAGCATTTAATCCAAAGAATATTAAGACTGGAAAACTTCAAAAAAGTCTCATTAATGCTTCTAATGGTAAAGTAGCAATGAAAGCTGGTACAAAAATAAATCCAGCAATTGCAAACAAACTATTTAATGATGGTTTAAAGAATATTTTAATTGATGATGATGATTTAATTGGAAAATTTGCTGCAGATGACATTATTAATGAGGACACAGGAGAGATCTACATTGAAGCTGCGGAAGAAATATCATTGGAAATATTAGATAAATTAAAAAATATTAAAATCATGAGAATTCCATGTTTGGCTATTGATGGAATTAATATTGGCTCTTTTATTAGGGATACACTTCAAATTGATAAGAACCTGTCTCCTGATCAAGCTGTAGTTGAAATATATAAGGTTCTTCGACCTGGCGAACCTCCAAACCTTGAAACTGCATTTGAAGTATTTAACTCCCTATTTTTTAAATCTGAAAAATACGATTTATCTGATGTTGGACGAGTAAAGATGAATTATAGGCTAGATCTAGATTGTCCAGATACTACAACAGTTTTAAGAAGTGCAGATGTAATTGCAGTAATTAAGACTGTAATGGACTTAAGAACTGGTAAAGGTGAGGTTGATGATATTGACCACCTAGCAAATCGAAGAGTCAGGTCTGTTGGTGAGCTAGTGGAAAATCAATTTAGAATGGGACTTGTAAGAATGGAAAGGTCTATTAAAGAAAGAATGAATTCTCTAGAAGTTGATGCTGCTACACCTCAGGATATAATTAATGCTAAGCCTCTTGTAGCTTCATTGAAAGAATTTTTCGGCACCTCTCAATTATCTCAATTTATGGATCAAACAAATCCTCTGGCCGAAATTACTCATAAAAGAAGACTCTCAGCATTAGGCCCAGGTGGTCTAAGTAGAGAAAGAGCTGGATTTGAGGTTCGTGATGTTCATCCTACTCATTATGGAAGAATTTGTCCCATTGAAACACCTGAAGGTCCAAACATTGGTCTAATAAATAGTCTTGCTTCACATGCGCGGGTTAATAAATATGGCTTTATTGAAAGTCCATATAGAAAAGTTATAAAAGGAAAAGTTTCTAATGATGTTGAATACCTCCCCGCAATGGAGGAAGCAAACTTTACTATTGCTCAAGCTAACAGTGAATTAGATGACAAAGGCAACTTTGCAACTAAATTAGTTTCATGCAGAAAAAATGGTGACTTTGTAATGACAACTTCCGATGAAATTGAGTACATGGATGTTTCTCCAAAACAAGTTGTTTCATGTGCTGCATCTTTGATACCTTTTCTTGAAAATGATGATGCAAATAGAGCATTAATGGGATCTAATATGATGAGGCAAGCAGTTCCACTTATTCAAGCTGAATCACCATTAGTAGGAACAGGAGTTGAGAAAACTGTGGCAGTTGACTCGGGCGTAACAATTGTTGCAAATAGAGATGGTATTGTAGATAAAATTGACGGCAAAAGAATTGTAGTTAGAGTTACAGAAAATATTAATACAACTGAGTCAGGTGTAGATATTTATACTCTTCAAAAATTTCAAAGGTCTAACCAGAGCACTTGCATTAATCAAAGACCATTAGTTAAAGTAGGTGATAAGGTCTCAAAAGGTGACATTATTGCTGACGGACCATCGACACACTTTGGTGAACTTGGATTGGGCCGAAATGTTGTAGTGGCATTTATGCCGTGGCGAGGCTATAATTTTGAAGATTCAATTTTAATTTCAGAAAAGATTGTTCAAGAGGATAAGTTTACATCAATTCATATTGAAGAATTTGAAGTAATGTCCAGAGACACCAAGCTTGGGACAGAAGAAATTACTAGGGATATACCTAATGCTGGAGATGAAATGCTCCGAAATCTAGACGAGGCAGGTATAGTTTATGTTGGTGCTGATGTTAATCCGGGAGATATTTTGGTTGGAAAGGTTACTCCTAAAGGAGAAAGCCCAGTCACTCCAGAAGAAAAATTATTGAGAGCAATATTTGGTGAAAAAGCTACTGATGTAAAAGATACTTCGTTGCGGTTACCGCCAGGATCGAGTGGAACAATAGTTGATGTTAGAGTCTTCAATCGCTATGGAATAGAAAAAGATGACAGAGCTTTATCAATTGAAAGAGATGAGATAGAGAAATTAGCAAATGATAGAGAAGCAGAACTAGGAATACTAAATCGTAATATAAAAGAACGACTTATTTCATTATTAGAAGGTAAAAGTATTTCAAGTGTTCCAAATGATTTAGCTCAAAATCAGTCATACACGAAGGAAGACTTAAAAGAGATCAAGCTTGATAGTCTTTGGAAATTTGCACTAGAAGAAAAAAAAGATCAAACTGAAATAGAATCTCTAAAAAAACAATATGATATAGCTAGGCTAGCTATTCAATCTAGATTTGATAATAAAGTTGATAAGGTACAAAGAGGCGATGAACTTCTCCCGGGAGTTATGAAGATGGTTAAAGTTTTTGTAGCAGTTAAAAGAAAACTTCAACCAGGAGATAAAATGGCTGGTAGACATGGAAATAAAGGAGTTATTAGTAAAATAGCTCCTGTAGAAGATATGCCTTATCTTAAGGATGGAAGAACTGTAGATATTGTATTAAATCCTCTTGGTGTTCCAAGTAGAATGAATGTAGGTCAAATTCTTGAAACTCATTTAGGTTGGGCGTGTGCTGGAATAGGCGAGATTATAAATAAATCTTTGTCAAAATATCATCAGAGCAAGGACTTAAAAATATTAACGGAGTCTCTTGAAAAAGTATATGGAGATGATCAGTACAAAAATGAAATTTCTTTGCTTTCAAAAGATGATCAAATTGAATTAGCTCAAAATATTTCAAATGGAGTACCAATTAAAACTCCAGTTTTTGATGGCGCTACTGAGTCAGAGATTAGTAAAATGTTGGGAGAAGCAGGATTTGATCAAAGTGGACAAACAGAACTCTGGGATGGATTAACTGGTGAAAAATTTGAAAGAAAAGTTACTGTTGGCTATATTTATATGCTTAAACTTCATCATCTTGTTGATGATAAAATTCATGCAAGATCGATTGGGCCTTATAGTTTAGTTACTCAGCAACCATTGGGTGGAAAAGCACAATTTGGTGGTCAAAGATTTGGAGAGATGGAGGTTTGGGCGTTGGAAGCATATGGGGCTGCTTATACTCTTCAAGAAATTCTAACCGTTAAGTCTGATGATGTGGCTGGAAGAACAAAAGTTTACGAAACAATCATAAGAGGTGAAGATGTATTTCAATCAGGTACACCTGAATCCTTTAATGTTTTAATAAAGGAAATAAGATCTTTAGGTCTAAATATAGAACTTTCAAATATTAATTAGGAAATTAATTATGAGTCAATCTTTAATGAATATCTTTAACCCAGCGGCTTCAAGAGACGATTTTAATCAGGTTAAGATTTCAATTGCTAGTCCTGAAAGGATTTTGTCTTGGTCATATGGTGAAATAAAAAAACCAGAAACAATTAACTATAGAACGTTTAAGCCTGAGAGAGATGGTCTCTTTTGTTCAAGAATATTTGGTCCAATTAAAGATTATGAATGTCTATGTGGTAAATATAAGAGAATGAAGTTTAAAGGAATCATCTGTGAAAAGTGTGGTGTGGAAGTAACAAAGAAAGATGTTAGAAGAGAAAGGATGGGCCATATTCAATTAGCTGCTCCAGTAGCACATATTTGGTTTCTAAAATCATTGCCTAGTAGAATAGCCCTAATGATGGATATGAAGCTTAAAGACCTTGAAAAAGTTCTTTATTTTGAAAAATTTATGGTCACCTCTCCAAATTTGACTCCTTTATTTCAAAATCAATTACTTGATGAAGAGGAGTTAGAGAAAGCTAGAGAAGAATATGGTGAGGATTTTGATGCTGGTATCGGTGCTGAAGCAGTTAGAGACGTTTTAGAAAAAATTGAACTACAGACTGAGTTAGAAAATTTAAAAATAAAATTATCTGAAACTAAGGCAGTAGCCCTATCTGAGAAATTAATAAAGAGAATCAAATTATTTGAGGCATTTATTTCATCGGGAAATAGACCTGAGTGGATGATTTTAACATCAGTTCCCGTCATTCCTCCTGAGCTTAGGCCATTAGTCCCTCTTGACGGAGGAAGATTTGCTTCATCTGATCTTAATGATTTATATAGAAGAGTTATAAATAGGAACAATAGACTTTCAAGATTAATTGAGCTTAGAGCTCCAGATATAATCATTAGAAATGAAAAAAGAATGCTGCAAGAGTCTGTTGATGCTCTTTTTGACAATGGCAGACGAGGTAGAGTAATTACAGGAACAAATAAGAGACCTCTTAAATCTCTTGCAGAGATGTTAAAAGGTAAACAAGGTAGATTTAGACAAAACTTATTAGGTAAGAGGGTAGATTATTCAGGAAGGTCTGTAATTGTTGTAGGTCCAGAACTAAAGCTTCATCAATGTGGATTACCTAAAAAAATGGCAATAGAATTATTTAAGCCATTTATTTATGCAAGACTTGAATCTCTTGGTTTAGCAACGACTTTAAAGCAAGCTAAGAAGCTTGTTGAAAAAGAAAGACCTGAGGTTTGGGACGTTCTAGATAGAGTAATAAGAGAGCACCCAATTATTCTTAACAGAGCGCCAACTCTACATAGACTTGGCGTTCAGGCTTTTGAGCCGGTATTAATAGAAGGCAAAGCAATTCAATTACACCCATTAGTTTGTACGGCTTTTAATGCAGATTTCGATGGAGACCAAATGGCTGTTCATGTCCCCTTAAGCTTAGAAGCACAATTGGAGGCAAGAGTTTTAATGATGTCTACAAACAACATCCTTAATCCGGCAAATGGAAAACCTGTGATTGTTCCGAGTCAAGATATAGTTTTAGGAATATATTATCTTTCTCAGGAGAAAGATAATGAACCTGGCGAAGGTACTGTTTATAAAGATATTAATGAAATTCAACAATCACTTGAAAATAAAGTTACTACTGTTCATGCTAAAGTTTCAATACGTACTGATCTATTTAATGAAAATGGTGATTTAGAGACAAAACGAATAGAAACTACTCCCGGAAGAATGTTGATATGGAATTTAATTCCAAAGCACCGAGGCTTGAAAATAAACCTTGTTAATAGACTTATAGGAAAAAAAGAAATTTCTGAATTAATTGATACTGTTTATAGATACTGCGGGCAGAAAGAGACGGTAATTTTTGCTGATCAAATAATGGCTCTTGGCTTCCATTACGCTTATAAGGCTGGCATTTCATTTGGAAAGGATGACATGATTATTCCTGTATCAAAAGAGAAACTAGTTTCAGAAACTGGCGAATTGATAGAAAAATATGAAAAACAATATAATGATGGTTTAATCACTAATAGAGAAAAATATAATAAGGTTATTGATGCTTGGGCAAAGTGCACTGACAGAGTCGCTCAGGAAATGATGAATGAGATTTCTTCTAAAAAAATAAACTCTGAAACTAATAGAGAAGAACCAATAAATTCTATTTACATGATGGCTAATTCTGGTGCTAGAGGTTCGGCAGCCCAGATGAAACAATTATCTGGAATGAGAGGTCTCATGGCAAAGCCTTCTGGTGATATTATTGAAACTCCAATTATTTCAAATTTTAAAGAAGGATTGAACGTACTCGAATACTTTAATTCTACTCATGGAGCACGTAAGGGATTAGCTGATACTGCTCTAAAGACTGCAAATTCAGGTTATTTGACTAGAAGACTTTGTGATGTAGCACAGGATTGTACTATTTCTGAGGAAGATTGTAAGACAGATAATGGAGTATGGGTCACAGATGTTGTTGAAGGTGGTGAAGTTATTATTTCAATCGCCGATAGAATACTAGGAAGATTTCTACAAGCTGACGTAAAGCATCCATTAAGTGATGAAAAGATTGCTAGTAAAGATGATTATATTGATGAAACACTTGCTGAAAAAATTCAAGATTCTGGTATTCAAACCGCTTATATTCGATCACCGCTTACTTGTGATTCTAAAAGAGGTATTTGTGTGAAATGCTACGGAAGAGACCTTGCAAGAGGATTTATGGTTAATCTAGGGGAGGCAGTTGGAATGATTGCTGCACAGTCTATTGGAGAGCCAGGGACTCAGTTAACAATGAGAACATTTCATATTGGAGGAGCAGCTCAAATAAATGATCAATCATTTATTGAAACGAATTCTGAGGGAATATTTAAAATTCTTAATAAGAATACTGTTGAGGACTCTAATAATGATCAGATTGTTATGGGAAGAAACTGTCAATTGGCAATTCAAGATGAAACTGGAAGAGAGTTAGCAAACTATAAAGTTCCTTATGGAACTAGAATTTTAGTTAATGAAGATTCAAAAGTAAAAAGTGGGACAAAGATTTGTGAATGGGATCCATTTACAAATCCTGTAATATCTGAAAAATCTGGGTTTGCAAATTATGTTGATATGGAAGAGGGTATATCTTTAATAGAGGAAACTGAGGAAAAAACTGGATTAACTTATACTAAAGTAAAGGATTGGAAATCTGACCCTAAAGGTTCTGATTTAAAACCTCGGGTGACATTAAGAGATAAAAAAGGAGATGTTATTCTACTTGCGAATGATAATGAAGCTAGATATTTTTTACCTCCAGACTCAATTCTTTCTGTTACTGATGGGCAAGAAGTTCATGCAGGTGATGTATTAGCAAGAACACCTAAAGCAGCCTCTAAGACAAAAGATATTACAGGAGGACAGCCTCGTGTAGCAGAATTATTTGAAGCTAGAAAGCCAAAAGATCACGCAATAATCTCTGAGATATCAGGTATAATATCATTCGGAAAAGACATCAGAGGAAAACAAAAAGTTATAATTACTCCTGAAAATAATGAAATGCATCCTGTTGAAGTTTTAATTCCTAAAGGTAAACATATTTCTTACCAAGAAGGTGAAAAGATAGAAAAAGGTGACTATTTACTTGATGGAAACCCTGATCCACATGATATTTTAGAAATATTAGGCATTGAAGCCTTAGCAGATTATTTAATCAATGAAGTCCAGGAGGTTTATAGATTACAAGGCGTTCTTATTAATGATAAGCACATTGAGGTTTTATGTAGACAGATGCTTCAGAAAATCCATATAACAGAAATTGGTGATAGTAATTTTATATCTGGTGAAGAAATAGATAGGTACGAATTCTTAATTAAGAATGAAGAACTTTTATCTCAAAATAAAAAACCTGCATTTGGTAAGCCCGTATTGCTAGGAATCACTAAGGCTTCACTGTTAACTAGATCATTTATTTCAGCAGCATCTTTCCAGGAGACTACAAGAATATTAACTGATGCATCTATTAAAGGAAAGGCAGATACTTTGGAAGGCTTAAAGGAAAATGTTATTGTTGGTAGATTAATTCCAGCTGGAACAGGTAGAACTTTCAAACAAATCGAAAATAGAGCTAAAAATCTGGATAATGAGGCAAAATTAGAAATAGAAGCAATTCAGGCTAAAAAAGATGAAATTTCAGCTGAAATTCAGGAAAATTCATCATAAATTTAGTTGACCTTAATCATTGATTAAGTATTATGCGGCATTCTTAAATAGTAGGTGGTAGAGAAATCTAAACGCTGCTTTTTATAAAATTATTATAACTGTTAACAATTTTTTAGTTAATTAAACTGGAGATTTATATGCCGACAATAAGTCAGCTAATTAGGAAACCTAGGAAAAAAGTAGAAAAAAGAAATAAGGTTCCTGCTTTAAAAGCTAATCCACAAAAACGTGGTGTTTGTACTCGGGTTTATACTACTACTCCAAAAAAGCCTAATTCAGCTTTAAGAAAGGTTGCAAGAGTAAGACTTACAAACGGTTTTGAAGTTACAAGTTATATAGGTGGTGAGGGTCATAATCTTCAAGAGCATTCAGTCATACTTATACGTGGTGGTCGTGTCAAGGATTTACCAGGTGTAAGGTACCATACTGTTCGAGGAGTTTTAGACACGCAAGGAGTCAATGAAAGAAAACAGCGTAGATCCCTATACGGGGCAAAAAAACCAAAATAATTAATTATGTCTAGAAGAAGAAAAGCTCAATCAAGAAAAGTTTTACCAGATCCAGTTCATAACAGTGTAATACTTTCAAAATTTACTAACGCTATTATGCTTGATGGCAAGAAAGCTGTTGCAGAGTCATTGATCAATAAAAGTTTTAATAGTATCCAATCTAAAACGGGTGAGTCTCCTTTAAGTATATTTACTAAGGCAATTGAAAATGTTAAGCCTCTTGTTGAAGTAAGATCTCGAAGAGTTGGAGGAGCAACGTATCAAGTCCCTGTAGAAGTTAAAAATAATAGATCGCAAGCTTTAGCTATTCGATGGATAGTTAATGCTATAAGAAATAGAAAAGAAAAAAGTATGGTTGAAAAGCTATCAGCAGAATTAATAGATGCAGCTGATAGCAAAGGGTCTGCAATTAAGAAAAGAGAGGATACCCATAAAATGGCGGAAGCAAATAAAGCTTTTGCACATTTTAGGTGGTAAAAATTATGAGTAGAGAATATCCGTTACAAAAATATAGAAACATTGGTATCATGGCTCATATCGATGCTGGAAAAACAACTACTACTGAGAGAATATTATATTATACAGGTAAGAGTCATAAGATTGGAGAAGTTCATGATGGTGCTGCTACAATGGATTGGATGGAACAAGAGCAAGAAAGAGGAATAACAATAACTTCTGCAGCTACCACATGTTTTTGGAAAGATCATAGGATAAATATTATTGATACCCCTGGACACGTTGATTTTACAATCGAAGTAGAAAGATCTCTTAGAGTTTTAGATGGTGCTGTTGCAGTATTTGATGGAGTTGCAGGTGTAGAGCCACAAACAGAAACTGTCTGGAGGCAAGCAAACCGATATAAGGTTCCTCGCATGTGCTTTATAAACAAGATGGACCGTACAGGTGCAGATTTTTACAAGTGCTTAGAAATGATAAAAGATAGACTTCAAGCTAAAACACTTGTCTTGCAACTACCTTATGGAAGCGAGTCAGACTTAAAAGGCGTCATTGACCTCATAAAGAATAAGGCAATTGTTTGGGCTAATGAGGACTTAGGTGCAAAATATGAATATACTGATATTCCTGAAGATTTAAAAGAAACAGCAGAAAAGTACCGTTCAGAAATGGTTGAGCTTGCAGTAGAGCAAGATGAAGAGGTTCTTGAAAAATACTTAGATGGCGTAGAGCCAGATGAAGAAACTCTTAACAGATGCATTAGAAAGGGAACTATTAATTTTGAATTTGTTCCTATTTTAACTGGAAGTGCATTTAAAAATAAAGGAGTGCAACCACTTCTTGACGCAGTTGTTAATTTTATGCCTGATCCAAGTGAAGTTCAGCAAGCTACTGGAAATATACCTGGAAAAGAAGAAGAAGAGGTAAGAAAGGCATCTGACGAAGAATCTTTCTCCGCATTAGCATTTAAAGTAGCAAATGATCCATTTGTTGGCTCTCTTACATTCACAAGAATTTATTCTGGTAAATTAGAAACTGGGTCAACTATACTTAATTCTGTTAAAGATGATAAAGAAAGAATAGGAAGAATGCTTTTAATGCATGCCAATAATAGAGAAGATATTAAGGTTGCCTACGCTGGTGACATTGTAGCTATTGCAGGACTTAAAGACACAATTACCGGCGAAACACTATCTGATATTCAAAAACCTATTATTTTAGAATCTATGGATTTTCCTGATCCAGTAATTGAGATAGCAGTTGAGCCTAAAACTAAGGCTGACCAAGAGAAGATGGGTGAAGCTCTTGCTAGACTTGCAAAAGAAGATCCATCATTCAGAGTTACATCTGATGAAGAATCGGGCCAGACAGTTATTAAAGGTATGGGTGAGCTCCATCTAGATATTATTGTAGATAGAATGAAAAGAGAATTCAAGGTTGAAGCAAATATTGGAGCACCACAAGTTGCTTACCGTGAAACTGTTTCAAAAGAAATTGAGGTTACTTATACACATAAAAAACAAAGTGGTGGTGCGGGTCAGTTTGCAGAAGTAGAAATAGTTGTTGAGAGTGGTGAGCCTGGAACAGGTCGTATTTTTGAAGATAAGATTAAAGGAGGCAATATTCCAAAGGAATATATTCCAGGAGTTCAAAAAGGAATTGAAGGTGTTGCTGATACAGGTGTAATAGCAGGTTTCCCTATAATTGATTATAAAGTTACGTTGGTAGATGGTAAATTCCATGATGTAGATTCAAGTAGTTTGGCTTTTGAAATCGCTGGCCGAATGGCATTCAAGGATGCTTGCTTAAGAGCTAATCCAAAACTTTTAGAGCCTATAATGAGAGTTGAGGTAGTAACGCCAGAAGAATTTATGGGAGATGTAATTGGTGACTTAAGTAGTAGGAGAGGCCAAGTAAGTGGAAGTGAAGCTCGTGGTAATACCACTGCCATTAGTTCAATGGTACCTTTAGCCAACATGTTTGGTTACGTTAATACGCTAAGATCAATGACGCAGGGAAGAGCTCAGTATTCAATGTTTTTTGATCATTATGAACAAGTTCCACAGGCCGTTCAGGACGAGGTAAAAGCTAAATTTGCTTAATTATTTTTATGGATAATCAAAATATCAAAATAAGATTAAAAGCCTTCGATCATAGTATTTTAGATAGATCTTCTATTGAAATCGTAGATACAGCTAAAAGAACTGGTGCAATGGTTAAAGGACCAATACCCTTACCTACTAATAATGAAAAATTTACAGTACTAAGGTCTCCGCATGTAAATAAAAAAAGTAGAGAACAATTTGAAATAAGGACTCACAAGAGATTAATTGAAATTGTAGATCCTACACCTCAAACTGTAGATGCTCTGATGAAGTTAGACCTAGCTTCTGGAGTTGATGTGGAGATAAAATTATAATATTATGAGAGCAGGAATAATTGCAAAAAAAATTGGTATGAGTAACTTATTTACGCCTAACGGTGTAAATATTCCTATTACCGTACTTCAGGTTGTTGAATGTAAAGTTATTGAGAGAGTTGAAATAAATGACTCAGTCAATGATAAAGTGATTCTAGGTGCATCTGAGTTGAAAAAAGTTAATAATTCAACAAAAGGATTTTTTGATAAAAAGAAAACTAAGCCATATAAGCTAATAAAAGAATTTATAATTGAAAAGTCAGACCAGATAAAATCTGGCGATGAAATTAAAGTTGATCATTTCAAAGAAGGTCAATTCATAGATATTTCTGGTATATCGAAAGGCAAAGGATTTGCAGGTGTAATGAAGAGACACAATTTCTCTGGACTGAGAGCCTCACATGGAGTATCTGCTGCTCACAGAAGTGCAGGTTCAACAGGTCAGTGTCAAGATCCAGGAAAAGTATTTAAAGGCAAGAAGATGGCAGGGCAATATGGAAATGTTCATAAAACCTTACAAAGTTTACAAGTTGTTAAAGTTGATCCTCAAAAAAAGATAATTTGTCTAAAAGGATCAACTCCAGGATCTAGAGGTTCCTGGTTAATTATTGAAGATTCAATAAAACAAAAAGAAATAAAAGAGATAGATAATATGATCTCTTTACCAAAGAATAAGATGGCTAAACAAGAGCAAAAACAAGAGCAAAAACAAGAGCAAGAACAAGAGTAAGATAAATGGATATAGAGACATATAAATTAGATGGAAAGAAATCTGGAACAGCAAAGCTAGATGAAAGTATCTTTTCCTTAGATCCAGATATGCACATCATAAGCACTCTAGTGCAGTGGAGTGAGTCTAATCAAAAACCTTTAAGGGCTAGGACAAAAAACAGATCAGAAGTAAAGGGGACAACACAGAAGTACGGAAGACAAAAGGGTGGTGGTGGAGCAAGACATGGATCCAAAAAAGCAAATATTTTTAGAAGTGGTGGAATGGCCCATAACTTAAGAGGAGTAAGATCTTTAAAACATCTTTCCAGGAAATTTAAATTACTTGCTCTTAAACACATTTTATCATCAAAGATGAAGAATAAAGAAATTATTTTATATGATGAGCTTATTTTAAAAGAACCTAAAACAAAAATTTTAGAACAAAACCTCTCGAAACTTGATATATCTTCTGCGCTTATACTTGAAGGTGATAGACCCGATAAGAACTTTGCCCTTGCTTCTCGAAATATAAAAAATATTAAATTTACAAACGTAAATGGATTTAATGCTTTAGATTTATTAAAATATAAAAAACTTGTAATGAGCATTGATGCCTTATCTAATATTGAGAAAAGAGTATTGAGCTAATGAGTAATATTAAAAATTATAATATTATCCTTAAACCTATTGTAACTGAGAAGTCATCCCTTGGATCAGAGTACAATCAAGTGACTTTTAGAGTTGATAATAAGTCAACAAAAAAGGAAATTAAGGTTGCAGTAGAAAATATATTTAAAGTTAAAGTAAAAAAAGTAAATACAAGTAATGTAAAAGGAAAACTTAAATCTTTTAGGGGTACTCTTGGAAGAAGATCTAATTATAAAAAAGCTTTTGTAACACTTGAAGAAGGCCAAACAATTGACATTAATGCAGGAGTATAAATTAGAAACTATGCCTTTAAAAAAATTTAGACCAAACACACCAGGAACTAGGGGACTTTCTCTTTTAGACAGAAAAGGCCTATGGACAGGTAAACCAATGAAGTCTTTGACCGCAGGTCTTTCTAAAAAAAGCGGTAGAAATAACAGTGGACGAATAACCATGAGAAGGAGAGGGGGAGGTCACAAAAATAAATATAGACTGGTCGATTTTAAAAGATTTAAAGATGATATTTCAGCAACTGTTGAACGTATAGAACATGATCCTAATCGTTCAACATACATAGCATTAATCAAATATCAAGATGGTGTATATTCTTACATTTTATCACCTAAAGACCTCAAAAAGGGCGACAAGGTTATATCTGGAAATAACAAAGAGATTAGGGTTGGGAATAGCATGCCAATGTCCCAAATTCCTGTAGGAATAGATATTCACAATATAGAATTAAAACCAGGTAGTGGAGGTCAATTAGCTAGATCTGCAGGTTCGTCAACTCAAATTATGGGCAAATCAACAGGTTATGTAGCAATTAAATTGCCGTCAGGTGAACAAAGAAAAATTAGAGAGGATTGTAGGGCAACTATTGGAGTTTTATCAAATATAGATAAAAAGAATCAAAAACTTGGTAAAGCTGGAAGAAGAAGATGGTTAGGGATTAGGCCTTCAGTAAGAGGTGTAGCAATGAATCCAATTGACCATCCTCATGGAGGTGGAGAAGGAAAAACTTCTGGAGGTAGAGACCCAGTAACCCCATGGGGTAAATCCACAAAAGGTAAAAAAACAAGAAATAATAAGAGGACTGATAAATTTATTATTAAAAGAAAAACGGACAAAAAAGCAAGGATAGAGGTATAGATTAATGACAAGATCAATTTGGAAAGGACCATTTGTAGACTCTCACTTACTCAAAAAAGTGAAGGCAGCAAGTGAATCCAATAAAAATACTGTTATTAAGACTTGGTCCAGAAGATCAACAATTCTTCCAGAATTTGTAGGCGTTAATTTTGCTGTTCATAATGGTAAAAGGTTTATCCCTGTAAATGTTACTGAGGATATGGTTGGACATAAATTTGGTGAATTTTCTCCAACTAGAACTTTCAATGGACATACAGCAGGAGATAAAAAGGCTAAAGCATAATGAAACATTTAAAGACAAAAGATAATGAGGCTTATGCAGTGTTGAAAAATATGAGAGTTAGTCCCTCTAAGGCAAACATTATTTTGCAAATGATACGTGGAAAAAAGGCTTCAGAAGCTTTAAATATTTTAAAATTTTCTTCACGGTCAATTGCTAAAGATATAGGCAAGGTATTAAATAGTGCTATATCAAATGCTGAAAATAATCATCAGTTAGACATAGATATCCTTAAAGTGAGTGAAGCTTATTGTGGTAAGGGAATGGTAATGAAAAGATGGAGACCTCGTGCAAAAGGTAGAGCAGGTCGTATAAACAAATTTTTTACTAACGTTACAATTAAAGTTGTTGAAGCACAAGAAGAAGGAAAACTAAAAGAGTAATAATATGGGTCAAAAGGTAAATCCAGTTGGATTAAGATTAATTCTAAATAAAAAATGGCAGTCAAAATGGTATGCCAATAAAAAAGATTTTGGCAATTTTTTGCAAGAAGATATTAAGATTAGAAGCTATCTAGAAAAAAAATTAAAAAACTGTGCTGTCGCAAAGATTCAAATAGAAAGACCAGCAAAAAAAGCTCAAGTAACTATTTATTCAGCTCGGCCAGGGCTAATTATTGGTAAAAAAGGGAGTGATATTGAGAGACTAAAAAAGAAAATTTCTGAATTTACGTCTGATGAAGTAAATATCAATTTGGTTGAGATTAGAAAACCAGAAGTTGAAGCACAGTTAATAGCTGATGCAATTGCTGAACAGTTAGAAAGAAGAGTTTCCTTTAGAAGGGCGATGAAAAGAGCTGTTCAATCAGCTATAAGACTTGGGGCTGATGGAATAAGAGTGAATTGTGGTGGAAGACTTGGTGGAACAGAAATTGCTAGAACTGAATGGTATAGAGAAGGAAGAGTTCCACTTCACACGTTTAGAGCAAATGTTGATTATGCTATATCGACTGCAAATACAACCTATGGTGCGTGCGGAATTAAAGTATGGATTTATAAAGGAGATATTGATGATCATGCTCCTCATGAACTTGATAATAAGTCGAATAAATTAGGGTAAAAAAATGTTACAGCCAAAAAAAACAAAATACAGAAAAGCTCATAAAGGCAGGATCAAAGGGGTAGCTTCATCTGCTACTACTTTGAATTATGGTACATTTGGATTAAAGGCCATTGAAGCAGACAGAATTACTGCTCGTCAAATAGAAGCAGCGCGAGTAGCTATGACTAGATTTATGAAAAGAGCTGGTCGGGTCTGGGTTAGAATATTTCCCGATGTACCAGTTTCAAAGAAACCTACAGAAGTAAGAATGGGTAAAGGCAAAGGTTCACCTGAGTTTTGGGCATGTAGAGTGAAACCAGGAAAAATATTATTTGAGGTTGATGGAGTTTCTCATTCAATTGCTGTTGAAGCATTTAGTAGAGCCTCCTCGAAATTACCAATAAAAACAAAAGTTGTTGAACAACTTATTAAATAAATATTATGAATACTGAAGAGATTAGAAAAAAAACCATTGATCAACTTAATGTTGAGCTTGAAAATCTTTATAAAGAATCTTTTAACTTAAGATTTCAAAAATCTTCAGGACAACTAGAAAATACTTCAAGAATTTCTAAAGTTAAAAAATTAATAGCAAGTATAAAAACGATATTGAAAGAAAAGTTAATAGAGAAATAGAAATGCCAAAAAAAATATTACAAGGAACTGTAGTTAGCGATAAACAAGATAAAACTATCACAGTTTTAGTTGAAAGAAAGATAAAACATCCAATGTTAAAAAAGATTATTAAAAGATCAAAAAAATATAGTGCTTACGATGAAGAAAATAAATTTAAATCTGGAGATAAAGTAAAAATAATAGAATCAAAGCCAATATCCAAATTAAAAAGATGGGTGGTAATTAAGTAATGATACAAGCAGAATCAAGATTAGATATAGCTGACAATTCTGGTGCTAAAGAAGTACTGTGTGTAAAGGTTTTAGGTGGGTCAAAGAGAAGATTTGCATCTGTAGGAGATATAATTGTTGTAACTGTTAAAGATGCTATGCCTAAAGGAAAAGTAAAAAAAGGAACGGTGCATAAGGCTGTTATTGTCAGAACAAGAAAAGAATTACAAAGAGCTGATGGTAGTACTATTAAATTTGACAGCAATGCTGCGGTGTTAATTAATAATCAGGGTGAGCCAGTTGGTACAAGAATATTTGGTCCAGTTTGCAGAGAATTAAGATACAGAAAGCAAATGAAAATTATATCACTTGCTCCGGAGGTTCTTTAATGATGAAACGAATTAAAAAAGGAGACAGAGTCTATATTAATTGTGGAAAAGATAATGGAAAGTCTGGAGAAGTAATTAAGGTGTTAGGGTCAAAGGCACTGGTTAAAGATGTAAATCTATATAAAAAACATCAAAAGCAAGACCAGAAGAATGAAGGTGGTATCCTAAATAAAGAGATGCCTATTAATATTTCAAATTTGATGCTTATTGACAAAAAATCAAATAAACCAACTAGAGTTGGATACAAAATCATGAATGATAAAAAGAAAGTTAGAATAGCCAGAACTTCTGAGGAGCAAATTGATGGATAGCTTGCAACCACGTCTGAAAGAAATTTATAAATCTGAAATAATTCCTAAGCTTAAAGATGAGCTTAGTAGATCAAATATTATGGATCTACCTAAGTTGATAAAGGTTACTTTAAATATGGGTCTAGGTGAGGCTGTTGCTGATGCAAAAGTAATACAATCTGCCTCTAATGATCTTTCTGCTATTTCGGGTCAACTTCCTGTATCAACGAAAGCTAGAAAGTCAATTGCAACTTTCAAAATTAGAGATGGCATGCCTTTGGGTGTAAAGGTCACTTTAAGAGGAGATAGGATGTACGAGTTTGTTGATCGACTCATAACAATAGCACTACCACGAATTAGGGATTTTAGAGGGTTAAAGAAAAATTGCTTTGATGGAAATGGAAACTATTCTTTTGGTATTAAAGAATGCACAATTTTTCCTGAAATTAATGTTGATAAATTGGATAAAGTTCGTGGAATGGATATTACTATTTGTACAAGTGCAAAAAATGATAAAGAAGCTCTTGTACTTTTGAAATCACTAAATTTTCCAATAATAGTTTAATAAGATAATCTCAAAGGTAGTTGTATGGCAAAAAAAAGTTCAATAGAAAAAAATAAAAGAAGAATTAAGTTAGCAGAGCAAGATCTTACGAAGAGACTAGCTCTAAAAAAACTTATAATGAATAAGGAGACTAGTATTGATGATCGTTTCCAAGCACAATTAAAACTATCTAAAATGAGAAGAAACGGTGCAAGGTCAAGAATTAGAAATCGTTGTGCTATGACAGGTAGACCTAGGGGATATCATAAGAGGGTTAAATTATCAAGAATAGCCCTAAGAGAACTGGCTTCAAAAGGACAGATACCAGGAATGAACAAATCAAGCTGGTAGAAAGGGAAGAATATTTATATGTCATTACAAGATCCATTATCAGATTTATTCAGTAGAATAAGGAATGCTCAGATGCGCAATAAGTCTATTGTATCATCACCTTTATCGAAACTTAGAGAAAATGTTTTAGAAGTTTTGAAGAAAGAGGGTTATATAAGAGGCTACTCAGTAACCAAACATAAATCAGGTAGAGAAGAGCTTGATATAGAGTTAAAGTATGATGAGAGAGGTCCAGTAATTTCAAATATTACAAGGATCTCAAAGCCTGGTAGAAGAGTATATTCAGGGGCTGAGAGGATACCTTTCATACATAATGGTTTAGGTATCTCAATAATTTCTACTTCTAAAGGATTGATGTCTGATAATGAAGCTAGACAGCAAAAAGTTGGTGGCGAAATAATTTGCAAGGTATTTTAATTATGTCTCGAGTTGGATCTAAAGAAATAATTATTCCTAATAACGTTAAGGTTCATGTTGAAGGTGAAGATGTTTATGCAGAAGGACCAATGGGAAAACTCAAATCTAAAGTAAATAAGGGAGTATTAATAAATATAGATGGGAATAAAATAACCATGAGCCCTGAAAATTCTAACAAATCAACAATTGCTTACTGGGGATTACAAAGGAATTTATTAAATAATATTATTGCAGGAGTAGGAGAGGGATTCAAAAAGAAATTAGAAATGAATGGTGTTGGATATAGGGCTGCACTTAAAGGAAAAAATCTTGAGCTTATGCTTGGATTTAGTCATCCAATATATTACGAAATACCAGAAAATATAAAAATTACAGTTGATAAGCAAAATAATATTGAAATTACTGGTCCAGATAAACAAATGGTAGGTCAAACTGCCGCTGAAATAAGGAGCTTCAGAAGTCCTGAGCCTTATAAAGGAAAGGGTGTCAAGTATGCAGATGAATATATTAATAGAAAAGAAGGTAAGAAGAAATAATGTTAAATGCTAATAAAAAAAAGAGAAGTGAAAGAGTTAGATATAGAGCAAAAAAAAATTCTAAAGAATCGATACGTTTGTCATTTTATAAATCTTCCAAAAATCTATATGCACAAATAATTGATGATGATAAAGGAATAACTTTATGTAGCGCATCTTCATTAAAATCTGGAGAAAAGAATAATACATGCAATGTTGAAAATGCAAAGCTATTAGCAATTAAAATTTCTAAAGCTGCAAAAGAAAAAGGTATCTCTAAAATTTATTTGGATCGTGGACCAAATATCTATCATGGAATAATCAAAGCATTTGCTGAAGAGGCACGTTTATCAGGAATGGAGTTTTAGGAAAAATTATGGCTAAGGAAAATAGAAATAAAGATCAAAAAGAGTCTGATATTAAAGATAAATTAGTAGCTATTAATAGAGTGACAAAAGTTGTGAAAGGAGGCAGAAGGTTTGGTTTTGCAGCCTTAGTAGTAGCTGGAGATGAGTCAGGTAAAGTTGGATTTGGACATGGTAAAGCTAAGGAAGTTCCTGAAGCAATAAAAAAAGCTACTGACTCTGCTAAGAAAAGTTTGTTTAAAGTATCTTTAAGAGAAGGTCGTACTTTACACCACGATATTATTGGATCACATGGTTCAAGTAAGGTTGTAATGAGAACAGCGCCATCTGGTACAGGAATAATTGCTGGAGGTTCAGTCAGAGCTGTATTTGAATTGCTTGGAATCCAAGACATCGTTGCAAAGTCAGTTGGTAGTGCTAATCCATATAATATCATTCGGGCAGCTGTAGATGGATTGAAGCAACAAAAATCTCCCAAAATGATTGCGACAAGAAGAAGTAAAAAAATATCAAATATTACGTCTGCAAGAGAATAAATAATGAGTGATAAAAAATTAAAGATTGTTCTAACAAAAAGTACTATTGGATCACAAAAAGATCAAATAGCTACTGTTAAAGGACTTGGGTTAAAAAAATTAAATAGCTTTGTCATTAAAGCAAAAACCCCTGAAACTATGGGTATGGTAAGAAAAGTTAGTCATTTAATTAAAATAGAAGATCAATAAGTTATGAAACTGAATCAGGTTATTAGGCTAAAATCTAAGAAATATGGAAAACGTATTGGACGTGGGATTGGATCAGGCAAAGGAAAGACATCTGGTAGTGGACATAAAGGTCAAAAAGCTAGATCAGGAGTTGCTATTCACGGATTTGAAGGTGGGCAAATGCCTTTACATAGAAGGTTACCTAAATTTGGATTCAGTAATATTAATAACGAGAGATTCATTGAAATTAATTTAGAGGATGTTCAAAGGATTATAGAAAAATACAATGTAAAGGAAGAAGAAAGCTTTAATATAGATTTATTAAAAAAGCTTTCTTTTGTTAAGAGCAAAAATAATATGAAAATGAAGATACTGGGTAGAGGTGATCTTAAATCTAAAAATACCATAGAATGTAATAAGATTTCCAAATCAGCTGAAGAAAAAATAAAAAAACTTGGTAGTGAATTAAAGATTATTTAAGAAGGTTAAAAAATGGTTTCTGCAGCAGAAAAACTTGCTTCAAATTTTAATTTTAGTGTTTTCTCGAAGGCTACAGAGTTAAAAAGAAGAATTTGGTTCACCTTGGGTGCTCTCATTATATATCGTTTTGGTACGTATGTTCCCCTTCCTGGAATTGATGTAGAACAATTAAAACTATTAGTAGAAACAAACCAAAGTGGAATTTTAGGAATGTTTGATGTTTTTGCTGGGGGGGCTATTAGTAGGATGGCTATATTTGCTCTAGGCATTATGCCTTATATCTCCTCATCAATTATTATGCAGTTAATGACTAGTGTATCTTCACATTTAGCAAGTTTAAAAAAAGAAGGAGAACCTGGAAGAAGAAAAATTACACAATATACCAGATATGGAACAGTTGCGTTAGCCCTTCTACAGGGTTATGGGATTTCAGTGGGATTAGAATCTGCTGGAAAAATTGTATCTGATCCAGGAATGTTTTTTAGGCTATCAACAACAATTACTTTAACTGGAGGAACTATTTTTTTGATGTGGCTTGGGGAGCAAATTACTAGTAGAGGCATAGGCAATGGCATTTCACTCATTATTTTTTCTGGTATTGTTGCAGAAATCCCTAGTGCACTAATAAATACTCTTACTCTTGGCAGGCAGGGAACTATTTCAACAATCTTATTAGTATTTTTATTATTAATGATTGTTGCTATTGTTATTTTTATTGTCTTCATGGAAAGAGCGCAAAGAAGACTCATTGTTCAATATCCAAAAAGACAAATGGGAAATAAAATGTATGCAGGAGATAGCACTCATTTGCCCTTAAAATTGAATACTGCTGGAGTGATACCGGCAATTTTTGCTTCTTCAATATTACTACTACCTATAACTATTGCTAATTTTAATCTATCTACTGAATCGGGATGGATTAATGAAGCTGCTGCATTACTGGGACGAGGTCAGCCTGCTTATATGCTACTCTATGCATCAGCAATTATTTTCTTTGCTTTTTTTTATACCTCTATTGTTTTTAATCCCTCAGAGACTGCAGACAATCTTAAGAGACAAGGCGGGTTTATTCCTGGAATTCGACCTGGTGAAAAAACAGCTGAATATATTGATTTCGTTTTATCTAGAGTAACTACAATAGGAGCTTTATATCTTGCTTTTGTTTGTATTTTGCCTGAAATTTTAATTTCTCAATATTCAATCCCATTTTATCTAGGCGGTACTTCTCTTCTAATAGTTGTTGTTGTTGGAATGGATACCATTGGTCAAGTGCAAAGTCATTTATTTGCGTACCAATATGAAGCGCTTATCAAAAAATCAAAATTACGGGGCAATAGAAGGTGAATATAATTCTATTTGGTCCACCAGGAGCTGGAAAAGGAACCCAAGCAAAAATGCTATGTGAAAAATACAATCTTTCACATTTATCAACTGGTGATATTTTAAGGGATGAAATTAAAAAAAATAGTGAATTAGGAAAAAGTGTAAAAAAAATAATTGAATCTGGAAAACTAGTTTCTGATGAAGTTATTATAGAAATGCTTAATTTAGCTTTAAAGAAAAATAAAAAAGATGTTCGATCTGGTTATTTATTTGATGGATTTCCGAGAAATATAGAACAAGCTAACCTTTTTTCTAATTTGCTTGAAAACCTAAGTATTAAGATAAACTTTATCTTATTAATCGAAGTCGATGACTCTATTTTATTGGAAAGGATTTTATCTAGAAAAAAGTCCGAAGGTAGAATTGATGATAACGAAAAGGTTCTTAGATCGAGAATTAAGGTATATTTAGAGGAAACAGAGCCATTAATCGAACATTATTCTTCAAATAATATTATAAAAAAAATAGATGGTGTAGGCAAAATTAGTGAAGTAAATCAAAGGATTAACAATGCATTGGAGGGATTCTAATATGCTTGACCATTTTACGAATAATCATATAATCCCGCAATCTTTCAACTCAACAATAATTAAGGGTAAACGCTATGGCTAGAATAGCAGGAGTAAATATACCAACACAAAAAAAACTCAGTGTGGCGCTAACCTATATCTTTGGAATAGGTAAAAAAATATCAAATGATGTTTGCAAGGTAGCTAATGTTGACTCCAATACAAGAGTTCAAGATCTTTCAGAATCAGAGATTAAAAGTATTTCTGATGTTATTTCAACTTCGCATAGTGTTGAAGGAGATTTGAGGAGAGAAGTAGCTGGAAATATTAAGAGACTTAAGGATCTTGGTGCATATAGAGGAGTAAGGCATAGAAAAAATCTTCCTTGCCGTGGACAAAGAACACATACAAATGCTAGAACTAAAAAAGGAAAAGCAATTGCAATTGCAGGAAAGAAAAAGGTAACAAAATAAGTGGCTGAAAATAAAATTCCAAAAAAGAAAAAACAAAAGAAAAGTATTGTTTCTGGACTAGCTTTTATAAGTGCTACATTTAATAATACGATGATTACAATTACTGATGAACAAGGTAATGGGATTGCATGGTCATCCGCAGGAGTTAAAGGATTCAAGGGTTCTAGGAAATCCACACCTTATGCTGCTCAAATTGCTGCAGAGGATGCAGGAGAAAAAGCAAAGGAGTATGGGTTGAAAAACTTGCAGGTTTTCATTAAAGGTCCTGGAGGTGGCAGAGAATCTGCACTTAGAGCTTTGCAAGCAATTGGTTTTTATATAACTTCCATTAAAGACACAACACCCATTCCTCATAATGGATGCAGACCTCCTAAAAAAAGAAGAGTTTAAATATATTAAATCATATTAATAAAAGGAAAAAAAATGAGCATAATCAATAATTGGCAATCTCTTATTAAACCTTCAAAACTTAAATTAGATGTTGATGAAGACGCTAAATACAAGGCTACTCTTACTGCAGAACCCTTAGAAAGGGGATTTGGACTAACATTAGGCAATGCTCTTCGAAGAGTTTTACTGTCATCTCTCCAGGGAACAGCAGTTACTTCGATTAAAATTGATAATGTTTTACACGAATTTTCTTCAATAAACGGTGTCAGAGAAGATGTTACTGACATCGTATTAAATGTTAAATCTTTATCTCTTAATATGCATTCTGAAGGTGTTAGAAAAATGAATCTTAGTGTAAGTGGACCAGGAGAAATTACTGCTGGAATGATTAACACCCCATCAGAAATTGATATTATAAATCCAGAACTTGTAATTTGTAATTTAGATGAAAATACAACCTTTAATATGGAATTAACTGTCTCAAAAGGAAAAGGATATGTTGCAGCTGAACATAATAAAGTAGAAGATGATGCTATCGGTTTGATACCTATTGACTCAATTTTTAGCCCTGTAAAGCAAGTTTCTTACAGTGTTGAAAATACGCGAGAAGGTAAAGTTTTAGATTATGATAAGTTAACAATGACTATTGAAACAAATGGATCTATTACCCCAGAGGATGCGATAGCTTTTGCAGCAAGAATAATTCAAGACCAGCTTCAATCGTTTATTAATTTTGAAGAGCCTGAAGAGATTCAATCTGAGCCCGATACTCTTGAGCCTCAATTTAATAAAAACTTATTAAGAAAAGTTGAAGAGTTAGAGCTTTCAGTTAGATCTATGAATTGTCTAAGAAATGATAATATTATTTATATTGGAGATTTAGTTCAGAAAAGTGAAATTGAGATGCTGAGAACACCAAACTTTGGTAGAAAATCTCTTAATGAAATAAAAGAGGTGCTTGGTGTTATGTCCTTATATCTAGGCATGGAAGTTCCAAACTGGCCACCAGAAAATATTGAAGAACTAGCTAGAAAAGTTGAGGATCCCTATAACTAATTTTAATTTATATGAGACACGGAATATCAAAGAGAAAATTAAATAAAACTTCTTCACATAGAATAGCAATGCTCGAGAACATGGCTGTTTCTTTGATTAAGAATGAGACAATAAAAACAACTTTGCCAAAAGCCAAAGAGCTTAGGCCTTTTGTTGAAAAAATAATTACTTTAGGTAAAAAGAAAAAAGACTCATCTCGTATTAATGCGTTTAATTCGTTGAGAGACAAAGAAGCAGTTTTAAAAGTATTTGACGATCTATCAGAGAGATTTAAAAAAAGAAATGGTGGCTACTGTAGAATAATAAAAGCTGGATTCAGAGCAGGTGACAATGCTCCCATGGCTTATATTCAGTTATTAGATAAAGAAGCAAAAAAAACAGATAAATAATCTCTTTTGATACCATAAACTTTTTAATTTAATTAGTTTCATGGCTAGTATTGCAAAAAAAATAATAGTTTCAGATGAATATGAAAACTATCGAATAGATAGATTTCTTATTAGAAAATTTTCCTTACCTAAAAGCCTCGTTCATAAAGACTTAAGAAAGAATAGAATTAAGGTTAATAATAAAAAAATCAAATACGACCATCGTCTTTTTATTGGCGATGAAGTAAATTTATTTAATAGTTATAACATTCAAATATCTCAAAATAAGAAGAATATTAATGAAAAATTAATTTTAAAATTCAAGAGATCAATACTTTTTAAAAGCAATGATTATTTGGTAATTAATAAGTGGAACAGAATAGCTTCACAAGGTGGTTCAAAAATTGGAATAAGTATTGATGATATTATTAAGGAATATAATCAAAACGATTCAAAGCTAAGACTAGTTCATAGACTTGATAAAGAAACAAGTGGAATAATGGTAATTGCTTCAAACATAAAATCTAGTAGGTATTTTTATAAAATTTTTTCAAATCGAAAAATTAAAAAAATTTACTATGCTATAGTTGAAAATAAACCACCTAAGAAATTTGGATACTTTAAAGATCCAATAATAGAAAAAGGAGTATCTTTAGATGCAGAAACTAAATATGAAGTCGAAAAAAACCTTGGTAATAATTTATACTTATTAAAACTCTATCCAAAATCAGGACGAAAACATCAAATTAGGATCCATTGCTCAATTAATGGATGCCCCATTCTTGCAGATTCTAAATATAATAATAATTCAATTCATAAAAATGAATGTAACAATTTATTTCTACATGCAGGAGAAATTGAGTTTATAGATCAGTTAGGAAAAAAAATTAATATTAAAGCTGACCTACCAATTCATTTTAGAAAATACATAAAAAATTGAAAATTAGGAATTATAAGGTATTATAACGTTTTATGACAAATATCATTAAAGAGCTGGAAAAACAACGAAAGCAGGCAAAAGAAGGTGGTGGCAAGAAGAGAATTGATGCTCAGCATTCAAGAGGTAAACTTACTGCTCGAGAAAGAATTGATATTCTTTTAGATGAAGGATCCTTTGAGGAATACGATATGTATGTTGAACATCGTACAAATGATTTTGGGATGGCAAAGCAAAAATATTCTGGCGATGGTGTTGTCACTGGAAGTGGAAAAATTAATGACAAACTAGTTTTTGTATTCAGTCAGGACTTTACTGTTTTTGGTGGATCTTTATCTGAGGCTCATGCAGAAAAGATTTGTAAGATTATGGATATGGCTATCAAAGTTGGCGCTCCTGTAATTGGTATAAATGACTCTGGTGGAGCAAGAATTCAAGAAGGAGTAGCATCACTGGCAGGTTATGCAGAGGTATTTCAAAGAAATGTTTTGGCATCTGGTGTTATCCCCCAAATTTCTGTGATTATGGGTCCTTGTGCTGGAGGGGCAGTTTATTCGCCAGCTATGACAGACTTTATATTTATGGTTAAAAATACATCGTTTATGTTTGTTACTGGGCCTGACGTAGTTAAGACTGTAACACAAGAAAGCGTCACTCAAGAAGAGTTAGGGGGAGCTAAGACTCACACATCAAAATCTTCAGTAGCAGATGGCGCGTTCAATAATGATATTGAAACGTTACATGAGGTAAAAAATTTAATTGATTTACTACCCTCTAGCAATAGAGATAAATCTATGAAAAATGATTATGAGTTTCAAAGCTTAGAGCCTGATTTGTCTTTAGACACCTTGGTTCCTGATAATCCAAACAAGCCTTATGATATGAAGGAATTAATAAATAAGGTTGTTGATAATAATTATTTTTTTGAAATTCAACCTGAATTTGCAAAGAATATGATAACTGGATTTGGAAGAATTCAGGGTCGCACGGTTGGTTTTGTAGCAAATCAACCTCTAGTCTTAGCTGGATGTTTAGACATAGATTCTGGTAAAAAAGGAGGGCGTTTTGTTAGGTTCTGTGATTGCTTTAATATACCAATAGTCACATTTGTAGACGTTCCAGGTTTTCTTCCAGGAGTTTCCCAAGAGCATAATGGAATAATAAAGAATGGTGCAAAACTTCTTTTTGCATATGCTGAAGCTACAGTTCCAAAAGTTACAATTATTACAAGAAAAGCTTATGGTGGAGCATACGTAGTTATGGCCTCTAAACATTTAAGGGGTGACATTAATTATGCTTGGCCAAGTGCCGAAATAGCAGTAATGGGAGCAAAGGGTGCAGTAGAGATTTTATTTAGAGATGAAGTAAAAGATAAAAAGAAAATCGAAAAAAGAACCGATGAATATACTGAACAATTTGTAAATCCCTTCATAGCTTCAAAAAGAGGCTTTATAGATGATGTAATTAGACCTCATTCTACAAGAAGAAGAATAGCTGTAGCACTAGATAATTTAGAAAATAAAGAGCTTTCTTCTCCAAACAAGAAACACGATAATATTCCACTTTAAAAATGATTAAAAAAATTCTTATTGCCAACCGTGGTGAAATAGCTTGTAGAGTAATAAGAACCGCTAAAAAATTAGGTATTAAAACTGTTGCTGTTTTTTCGGAGGCTGATAAAGATGGATTATTTGTAAGACAAGCAGATGAATCTTATTGTATAGGTAGACCAGAGCCAAGTGAATCTTATCTTAATATTAATAAGATTATATCAGTTGCAAAAAAAACAAAATCAGATGCAATTCATCCAGGATATGGATTTTTGTCTGAAAATGCAGACTTTGTAAAAAAACTTAAGAAAGAAAAAATTATCTTTATAGGTCCAAATTCTAAAGCAATAAAGAAAATGGGGGATAAGATTGAGTCTAAAAATCTTGCAATTAAATTAAAATTAAATGTTATTCCAGGTCATACAGCTCCAGTTAAGAGTTCAAAAGAAGCATTGTCAATTTCTAAAAAAATCGGGTTCCCAGTTCTTTTAAAAGCTTCTGCGGGTGGAGGTGGAAAAGGAATGAGAATTGTTCGAGCAGACAAAGAATTAGAGGAGAATTTCAATGCTGCAAGAAGTGAGTCAAAGAATAGCTTTGGCGATGATCGAGTTTTTATAGAAAAATATATTGAGCAACCTAGGCATATAGAAATACAGATACTATGTGATAAGCATGGGAATCAATTACATTTAGGAGAAAGAGAGTGTTCTATCCAAAGACGATATCAGAAGGTTATAGAAGAATGCCCTTCCCCACTAGTTGATGAAGAGATGCGAGAGTCTATGGCTTCTCAAGCACTTAGGCTTGCAAAAGAAGTAGATTATGATTCTGCGGGGACTGTTGAGTTTGTTGTGGATTCAAAAAAAAATTTCTACTTTCTAGAAATGAACACAAGATTACAGGTAGAGCATCCAGTCACTGAATTGGTTACAGGCATCGATTTAGTAGAACAAATGATTTATTGTGCAGACAACAAAAAATTACAGTTAAAGCAATCAGATATTAAACTTAATGGTTGGTCAATAGAATCCAGAATATATGCTGAAGATCCTGGTAAAGATTTCTTACCTTCGATAGGCCGTATTTTAGAGTACATTGAACCTAATTCTTCTCATTTTGAAAGCGGTCTAGTAAGAAATGATACTGGAATATCACCAGGATCAGAAATATCAATTTATTATGATCCGATGATTTCAAAATTAGCGGTGCACCATAAAAATAGGTCTAATGCAATAGAATTAATGATCGATTCTCTGCAAAGCTATTATTTGTCAGGCGTTGAAAATAATATTGGATTTTTAATTTCAATCTTAAATGATAAAAAATTTAAGAATGGATCTTTATCAACAAATTTTATTAAAGATAAATTTAAAAATGGTTATCAATCTGAAATTGGAATAAATGAAGAGATTATTAGAAAAATTTCTATTGCATCAGTTTTAGTATTTATTAAGCAATTAAAAAAAATAGATCTCACTAAGAATAGCAAACTTACAGTTAAAATTTTTAACCAGCACGTTCATATTAAAATTAAAAAAGCAAGCTTAAGTGATGGAGTATATGTCATTTTAATTACAATTAATAAATCAAATTTTACTCTTTCTTCAAATTGGAAATTACATCAAAAGCTACTAGTTACTGAAATAAATAATAAAAAAGAATATTTTAAAATTAATAAAATATTTAATCTTCATAAAATCAATATTGAGTATTTTGGAATAAAACTTGATGTAAGTATCTTTTCGAGCGCCCAAAAGACTTACTTTGATTACATGCCAATACCATCAAATGAAGACTTATCAAAAAAACTTATCTCCCCAATGCCAGGATTGGTAAAATCAGTTTCAGTAGCAGATAATCAAAAGATTAAATCAGGTCAACAATTAATAATTATAGAAGCAATGAAAATGGAAAATATCCTAAGAAGTGAGAAAGATTGTATTGTTGATAAAGTTCTTGTAAATGAAGGGGAGAGCGTCAGTACGGACCAAGAGATTATACTTTTTAAGAAATAATTTTATTTCCCAAAAATTTTATCTATTTCTTCCATGGTAATGGCATCAAATATATCATTATCTATTTTTATTCCGATATCGGATAAGCTAGTCATATTTTTGCTACTCAATCCACATGGGTTAATTCCTGAATAATGATTAAGATTAGGATTTATATTTAATGAGAAACCATGGTAGCTGACCCATTTCTTAAATTTTACTCCAATACTTGCTATTTTATATATCTTTTCGTCATCTTTTTTTACAAATACACCGTGATGACTATCATCCACTATCCCGTCAATTCCTAACCTATTTAGAATTCTTAAAATTAAATCCTCTATAGACCTTATAAATTTTTTAATATCCTTGTTTCTTTGATTAAGATCAATCATCAGGTAAATAATTCTTTGTCCAGGTCCGTGATAAGTATATTTACCACCTCTATTAGTTTTGAATATTGGAAATTTAGAATTTTCTAATAAATCACTTTTATTCTCACCTGCACCACATGTATAAATTGATGGATAATCTAATATCCAAGCCATCTCATCTTGATTCTTAGCAATTATATTGCTTACTCGTTTTTCCATAGTTTTAATGCTTTTATTAAAATCTTGAGGAAGTGTTTCTATTTTGAATTCCATTTATTTTTACTGGATATTAAATGATTATATAGTAAATAAATAATATTATGAACGATGTCATCAATAATGTATCAGAAAATGAAGATATTACCTTTAATAATGAACTTATTAATGAGGTAATTCTTTTTTCAGAGAATAGAGATCAAAAAAAACTTAATAAACTGATCAAAGATCTCCACCCAGCGGATTTAGCAGATCTTCTAACCTTTCTTGATTCTGAACAGAGATCATTCACGTTAAGTATCTTAGATGAAGAAAAATACACAGATGTCCTCGCTGAGCTTGATGACACGATAATTGATGAAACTATTCAAAGGCTTGAAGATAAAAAAGTCATCAAATCAATTTCTGAAATGGAAACTGATGATGCTGTAAATCTTATAGAGTCTTTAGACCCTGAAGCTCAAAAGAAAATACTAGATCAAGTACCGCTTGCTGAAAGAGAAATATTTAAAGAAAGTTTAAACTACCCTGAAGATTCAGCAGGCAGAAGAATGCAAAAAGAGTTTGTTTCTATGCCAGCTTTTTGGTCAGTTGGCAAAGCAATAGATTATCTTAGAGAAGAGTCAAATCTTCCTGATGATTTTTTTGAAATTTTTATTGTTGATCCATTGAACAAACCTTTAGGTAGTGTTTCTGTGTCAAAAGTTTTACGATCTGCTAGAAAGATACATCTTAATAATATATTAGATGATAGTCCTAAATTCATTAAGGCTTCTATGGACCAAGAAGAAGCTGCTTTGTTATTTGAAAAGTATTCCCTAGTATCTGCAGGTGTTGTTGATGATCTAGGTAGACTGATAGGAAGAATAACAGCGGATGATATCGTTTGGGTTCTTCAAGAGGAGGCTGAAGAAGACATTTTGAGACTTGGTGGGGTTTCTGAAACAGAAATGAACCAGAGTGTTTTAAGGTCAACTCAAAAAAGATTTATTTGGTTATTTCTAAACCTACTAACCGCAATATTAGCATCAGTGGTAATTAGTCTATTTGGTGCTAGCATAGAAAAGATGGTAGCTTTAGCTGTTTTAATGCCAATTGTTGCATCCATGGGGGGAAACGCTGGAACTCAAACACTCACTCTGACAGTTAGATCTCTAGCAACTAAAGAGTTAGTAGGTAGAAACAGAAAGAAGATTTTTTTTAAGGAAATATCAATTTCTATTTTAAATGGATTAATATTTGCAATCTTAACTTCTTTGGCAACAATTCTTTGGTTTAATGACGCTTACCTAGCTTTGATTGTAGGGGCAGCTATGATAATAAACATTGTTTCAGCAGGATTATTTGGATTTTTGATACCTTATTTATTAAACTACTTTAAGATTGATCCAGCATTAGCGTCAAGTGTTTTTGTAACTACAATTACGGATGTATTTGGGTTTTTGTCTTTTTTAGGACTAGCATCAATTTTTCTTTTTTAATTAATTTTGATATTATCAATTAGTCTCGTTGATCCAATAAATACAGCAATAAAAAGTCTACATTTTCCATCTTTCGGAATGTTTTTATTAAATTTTTCAGATCTAAGTTCAAAGTAATCTATTTTACTAATCCCCTCATTAATTAAAATTTTTTTGTTTTGATTGAGAATTTTTTGTGGATTCCAATTTCTTAATAATTCACGCTTTGTCTTTCGTAAAATGACTATAATATTTTTTGCAATTAATTTTTGTGTATCATTTAAATATAAATTTCTAGATGAAAGAGCAAGGCCAGAATTATCTCTAATAGTTTTGCCAAGAATGATTTTTGTATTAAATCTCAATGATTTTACTATTAGTTTTATAAAATAGAATTGTTGATAATCTTTTTCTCCAAAATATGCATAGTCAGGTTTTATAATATCAAAAAGTTTTATAATTATCTTTCCAACTCCAGGAAAATATTTAGGTCTTGATTTTCCGCACAGTATTTTTTCTATTGGTAGTTTGGGTTGTTTCAATTTTAGAGCTTTATATCCAAGGATTTCATTTTTATTAGGAAGAAAAATTATATCAACAAAAAATTTTTTAAGTAAATTAATATCTTTACTTGTATTTTTAGGGTATTTAGAAAAATCCTCATTGGCTCCAAATTGTGCAGGGTTTATAAAAATACTTACAACAACAATTCTTTTTTTTCCTTTGGCTTTTTTTATAAGAGATAAATGCCCTTCATGTAATGATCCCATAGTTGGAACTAATGAAATTCTTTTATTTGTTAATTTTAGTATTTTAATTCTTTTCTGAAGAGATTTTATACTTCTAATAATTATCATTAGGTTTACTTAATCTTAATTTTTTCAAATATGCAATTGTCAGCTAGGATTTGAGATTTTTCATACTTTTCATATGTATCAACAGTCCATGTAAGTATATGAAATCCAAGCTTTTTTAGTGTTTTTAAAGATTCTAATTCTAAATTATTTATATCATAGGCAATAAAATCCACTCCTAATTCTTTCACCTCTTTAACCGTTAATTTTGTATCATTTGATATCAATCCTAATTTATAAAATGGTGCATTTTTTTTAAACCATCTTATTGAATTTTTATCAAAAGACTGGATTGCTATCTCTCCTTGATATGATCTAATTAATTCAGATAAACGCTCATCTATATCAGGATGAAAAGACTCTTTAATTTCTATTACAATTGGAACCTTTCCATTAACTTTATAAAGGACCTCATCAAATGATGAAATTACAGAATTTGTTTTTAATAATTTGATATCTCTGAGTTCATTTGCGTTGCAATCTTTGATTAATTTTTTAATACCAGTTAATCGATAAAGATCTAAATCATGAAATACCATAACCTCGTTATCTTTTGAAAGGACAACATCAAGTTCTATAAGAAAATTATTTTTAATTGCCAGATCAAAAGATTCTAGGGTATTTTCAATAATATTTTTATTATTATGCAGGCCTCTATGTGCAATCGGCCTTTTTAAAAAGGCATCCATTTTATACTTTTAAGGAAAAGATTGATGAAATTTCAACACAGGCATTCTTAGGAAGTGAGTTGCACCCAACAGCGATTCTCGTATGGGCACCATTCTCACCTAGAACTTCACATATAAAATCAGACGCACCATTAATTACTTCAGGATGATTATTAAATTTACTATCAGCATTAACAAATCCTGATAACTGAATACATGAGAGGTTTTTTAAATCAATATTCTTATCTATTGAGTTTAATATGATTAATGTGTTAATGATGCATAACTTAGCAGCTTTTTTTGCCTCTCCTAACGTAACTTCAGATTCTACTTTACCTGAAATAATTGTTTCATTTTTTATAGGTAGTTGGCCTGAAATATAGATTTTATTTCCATCTTTCAGGAAAGGAAGATAGTTTCCAAACTTTGT
>MDSV01061668.1_pt1 | contig 33649 bp, 35 predicted proteins | sample 810851 | NCBI WGS metagenome assembly MDSV01 (sample SAMN05326640, study PRJNA326480) | marine metagenome | isolation source: seawater | place: Atlantic Ocean: North East | collected 2012 | reverse complement strand
GGCCGTTGCGATACCGGTCGCACCCCAGACCAGAGCTTTCGAACTGGCCATCAGAGTGATCAGACCAACGATCAGCCAGAACACTGCTTTGCTGGTGGGTGTGCTTTCAATTTCGGCCGCTTCGTCTTCGTCGATCACAGATTCGCCGCTATCCGACGACTGCTGGAACATCAGGAAGAGAGCGAAGATCAGAGCTGCGATCAGGATCAGGGCGTCGACCAGATTCAGCTCAAGGTCGATCAGAACGACACCTGCGAGCAGGGTGATCATCATCAGCAGAGGGAGTTCTTTCTTGAGCAGGCCCTTCTGTAATGGGATCGGCGCGACAAGCGCGGTAATACCGAGTACCAGGGCGATGTTGGTGATGTTCGAGCCAATGGCGTTACCGATCGCCAGGTTGCCGGCGCCGTCGATCGAGGCCATGGCGGAGACAAACATCTCCGGTGCGGACGTGCCGATAGAGACAATGGTCAGACCAACCAGCATCTGAGACATGCCAAGGTGGCGGGCAGTGGCCGCGGCGCCGATAACGAATTTGTCGGCACTCCAGACAAGAAAAATCAGGCCAACGAGGATTGCGCCTATTTCGGGATACATAGCTAAAGATCACGCTCAGGAAATTAAGCCGCTCATTGTACCGGAGCGGTGAATCGGCGCAATTGCAACAGGATGTTCCGCCTGGCGGGCGGAATTGCCGTTGGTATGCCCAGAACAATCCGATATGCTAGCGGTCAGTTAAAGTACAGGGTAAATACAGGTCACCTGATGTCTAACAGCAATAACCACGTCGAAGTGAAGGATGTCACCTTTTATCGTGGTAAACGAAAGATCTATGACGGTCTGAATGTCGCCTTTCCCCGCGGCAAGATCACCGCAATCATGGGCCCCAGCGGCACAGGTAAAACGACACTGTTACGCATGATTGGTGGCCAGCTGAAAGCGGATTCCGGCGAAGTGCTGGTGGATGGCAGTAATGTCGGCACCATGAGTCGCGGAGACCTGTTTGAGCTGCGCAAAAACAAAATGGGTATGCTGTTTCAGACCAGTGGCCTGTTTACAGACCTCAATGTGTTCGACAACGTCGCTTTCCCGCTACGCACCCATACCGATCTGCCTGATGACATGATCCGCGATCTGGTTCTGATGAAACTTGAAGCTGTAGGCCTGCGTGGAGCGCGTGACCTGTTTCCGGCGGAGCTGTCCGGTGGCATGGTGCGCCGTGTTGCCTTAGCGCGCTCTATCGCGATGGACCCTGAGCTGATTATGTATGACGAGCCGTTTACCGGGCTCGATCCGATTTCTATGGGGATGATTCTGCGCCTGATCCGCGGTTTGAATGAAGCGCTCGGGCTGACCAGCCTACTGGTGTCTCACGACGTGGAAGAGTCCTGTCAGATTGCCGATTATCTGTGCATCGTTTCAGGCGGAAAAGTCATCGGCTTTGGTACGCCAGATGAACTCAGAAATGGCGATAACGCCGAAGTACGTCAGTTCCTTAACGGTGATCCCGATGGCCCTGTGCCATTCCATTACCCGGCCGATGACTATCGCGCTGATTTATTTGCGGGAGAGGCATAATGCTTAAGCATGTTCGAAGCCTGGGACAGGTCGGCGTTCAGTCGATCCAGTCTATCGGTCGGGCCGGTATGCTGTTTACTCAGTCGGTGACCTGGGGTGGCCCGGGCAGCGCGGGTTTTCTTGATCTGATCCGACAGATTCACTCGGTTGGTGTGCGTTCACTGTCGATCATTATTGTTGCAGGTTTCTTTGTAGGAATGGTGCTTGCTCTGCAGGGCTACAACATTCTGGTGAAATTTGGTTCGGTTTCGGCGCTTGGGACTATGGTGTCTCTGACTCTTTTGCGTGAACTCGGCCCGGTGCTTGCGGCACTGTTGTTTGCCGGGCGGGCAGGCTCAGCCTTGACCGCAGAAATCGGTCTTATGAAAGCCACTGAGCAGCTGTCTGCCATGGAGATGATGGGCGTCGATCCGCTCAAACGTGTGATTACTCCACGACTCTGGGCTGGCGTTATCAGTGTTCCGATTCTGGCATTGTTATTCAGCACAGTAGGTATCTGGGGCGGTGCGTTTGTCGCTGTCGATATGCTTGGTCTGTATGACGGCGCCTACTGGAGCAACATGGCGAACACCGTGGAGTTTTACGAAGACGTTGTTCAGGGGCTGATTAAAGCCGCTGTATTTGGTGTGGTGGTGACATGGATTGCCGTCTATCAGGGCTACGACGCCGCACCGACATCCGAAGGTATTGGTAAGGCAACAACACAAACGGTAGTGATCTCATCACTGGCGATTCTTGGACTGGATTTTATATTGACTGCGGTCATGTTAGGAGGCGTGTAAAACATGCGTATGCGTAATGTCGAACTCATGGTCGGCGGCTTTATGGTAATGGGCATTGTTGCTCTTGTGTTGATGGCCCTGCGGGTCAGCGGTCTGTCCATGGATGCCGCTGGCGAAACCTACACAATCAAGGCGCGCTTTGAAAATCTGGGTGGCCTGACAGACCGTGCGAAAGTCTCGCTGGCGGGTGTCACTATTGGCCGTGTCACCAATATTACTCTGGATCAGGAGTGGTATGCGGCCGTGGTTGAAATGGAAATAGACAAGTCGATGGACACATTGCCCATCGATACCAGTGCGTCGATTCTTACGGCTGGCCTTCTGGGTGAAAAGTACATCGGTCTCAGCGTTGGTGCTGAAATTGACTACATGCAGGATGGTGACTGGGTTCAGGATACGCAGTCTGCTGTTGTACTCGAAGAGCTGATCAGCCGCTTCCTGTTCAATAAGGCAGAGGGCGAATGACCGCGCCCTCGTTATCGGTCGCTGCCAGCGGAGAAATCCGGGTCGAAGGTGACCTGACGCTGCATACCGTAGCCAGCCTGGTTAAGCCTGGCCACGACGCTATCGCTCAGGCAAATGGTAGGGTCATTATTGATTTTGCTGCCGTGAGCCGTTTCAGTAGTGCAGGCGTTGCTCTGATCCTGAATTGGCTCCGCGCTGCCGAGGCCCGCAAGGTCGCGCTAACGATCAAAAATCCGCCGGCGGACCTGCCTGCCATTATCGAGGTCTGTGATCTCGATGAGGTTTTCGGGCCAGTCCTGTCAGGTTCTGACCTGCCGGAGTAAGTCAGTACTTCGGTTCAGCGCCTAAATCCGCTATGATTGTGCGCTTTCTGAACTGAGTGGTAGTTACAATATGTCCTCGGATATTACCCCGAACGAAATCCTGGAAGTGTTACAGGCTGAAGCCCCGGATGTTACCTGGTCTGTCGTTGACGGCTACGTAAAGGAAATCACCGGTGTCGGGGAGGTTTTCGAAGGCCTGAACGCAGTGAAGCGTCAGCAGTTCGTCTACAAAATTCTGAATCCCTATATCGTTGATGGTCGGCTTCATGCAGTGTCCATCCAGACTTATACGCCTGCTGAAAAAGCCTGAGCGTGAGACCCTGAAATGGAAAAACTGAGAATCGAGGGCGGAAACCGCCTCGACGGCGAAGTCCGTATTTCCGGCGCAAAGAACTCGGCCCTGCCTATTCTGGCGGCTACCCTTCTGGCCGAAGGCCCGATGCAGGTCGGTAACCTGCCGCACCTGCACGACATCACCACCATGCTCGAGTTACTTGGTCGTATGGGCGTAAGTGTCGCTATTAATGAAGATATGTCGGTAGAAACCGTCTGTGGTGAGCTGAACAGTCTGGTCGCGCCTTATGATCTGGTGCGTACGATGCGTGCATCGATTCTTGTGCTTGGTCCACTGCTTGCGCGTTATGGCGAAGCAGAGGTATCGCTGCCTGGTGGTTGTGCCATTGGTTCCCGTCCGGTGGATCTGCACCTGCGCGGTATGGAAGCATTAGGCGCTAAGGTCGAAGTGCTTGAAGGTTACGTTAAAGCCTGGGCACCTGAAGGCCGCTTAAAAGGCGCCAATATTTTTCTCGATACGGTGACGGTTACCGGTACTGAGAACATTATGATGGCCGCCGTACTCGCCGACGGTAAAACCGTCATCGAAAATGCCGCGCGCGAGCCGGAAGTTGTCGATCTGGCAAACTGCCTGAACGCCATGGGCGCTAAGATTACCGGCGCAGGCACCGACACCATGGAAATCGAAGGCGTCGAAAGACTGCATGGCTGTGAATTTAATGTCCTGCCAGATCGTATCGAGACCGGCACCTTTCTGGTGGCCGCGGCCGTAACTGGCGGTCGTGTTCTGTGCAAAGACACTGATCCGGTTCTGCTGGAAGCGGTTCTGCATAAGCTGCAGGAAGCGGGCGCCGAGATCAAAACCGGTGATGACTGGATCGAGCTGGATATGCACGGCAAGCGCCCGAAAGCGGTGAATATCCGCACGGCACCGCACCCAGCGTTCCCGACGGATATGCAGGCACAGTTTGTTGTGCTGAATGCCGTTGCCGAAGGTACGGGCACCGTGATCGAAACTATTTTTGAAAACCGCTTTATGCACGCCCAGGAACTGGTGCGTATGGGCGCAGACATCAGTGTTGAAGGGAATACTGCGGTGGTTGTCGGTAAAGATACCCTGAGTGCGGCGCCGGTCATGGCGACCGACCTGCGTGCATCGGCGTCACTGGTCATTGCGGCACTGGTTGCTGAAGGCGCAACGGATGTGAACCGTATTTACCATATTGACCGTGGTTACGAATGTATTGAAGAAAAGTTTCAGCAGCTCGGTGCGAATATCCGCCGACTGCCGGCCTGATGGCCACTATTGAAAGCCGTGACTGACACGCGAGTGAACTAAAGAGGATCAGCAAGACCATGACTCAGCCTTTGACTATTGCTCTCTCAAAAGGGCGCATTCTGGATGACACACTTCCCCTGTTGGCGGAAGCAGGTATTCATCCGGCTGAAGATCTGAAGAAAAGTCGGAAGCTGATCTTCGACACTAATCATGAGCACATCAAGCTGGTGGTCATTCGTGCGACCGACGTCCCGACCTACGTGGAATACGGTGCGGCGGATCTAGGCGTTGCCGGTAAAGACGTATTGATGGAATACAACAGCACCAACCTGTGTGAGCCACTGGATCTGAACATCGCGACCTGTCGTCTGATGACGGCTGCGCTTAAAGATGCAGAATTGCCAGCCGGGCGCTTAAAAGTAGCGACCAAGTTCGTCAACGTGGCGAAACGCTACTTTGCCGAGCAGGGCCGTCAGGTCGATATTATTAAGCTTTACGGTGGAATGGAGCTGGCGCCAATCATGGGGCTGGCGGATCTGATCGTGGATATTGTCGATACCGGTAATACCCTCAAGGCAAACGGCCTGGAGCCGTGCGAACTGATTGCTCCAATCAGCTCACGACTGGTCGCATCCCGTGCCTCAATGAAAGTAAAATATGACCAGATCCAACCCATTATTGATCAGATGGCTGCCGCCGTTGAGCGTCAGCGTAACGCCTGAGGAGCACCGGTATGAGTATTGAAATCCGTCGTTTCCGTTCGGATCAGTCAGATTTTGCAGCACAGATGGATGAACTTCTCGCCTGGGAAGCTGTGTCTGATTCAGGCGTGCAGGAAGCCGTGACTAATATCGTCAATAATGTTCGCAGTCGCGGTGATGAAGCCCTGATTGAATACACCAACAAATTCGACCGCACCAGTGCCAGCACCATGGCTGACCTTGAACTGACTCAGGAGCAGTTGCAGGCGGCGTTAGACGGTCTCGACGAAAAGCAGCGCACGGCTCTGATCACAGCAGCCGACCGTGTGCGCGACTATCACGAAAAGCAGAAGCAGGATTCGTGGCAGTACACCGAAGCTGACGGCACTGTGCTGGGTCAAAAGGTCACACCGATGGATCGCGTTGGCATTTACGTGCCGGGCGGTAAGGCCGCTTATCCTTCCTCGGTATTGATGAATGCTATTCCTGCTCACGTCGCCGGCGTATCTGAAATCATCATGGTGGTACCGACCCCTGATGGTCAGCTTAATCAGCTGGTACTGGCCGCTGCGGCAGCCGCTGGTGTGTCACGGGTATTTACCGTGGGCGGTGCGCAGGCTGTCGCTGCACTCGCGTACGGCACTGAGACTGTTCCGGGCGTCGATAAAATTGTGGGCCCGGGGAACATCTTTGTGGCGACTGCCAAGCGTATGGTGTTTGGTCAGGTCGGCATTGATATGATCGCAGGCCCGTCTGAGATCCTTGTCGTGTGTGATGGTGATACCGATCCGGACTGGATTGCGATGGACCTGTTTTCACAGGCCGAGCACGATGAAGACGCACAGTCTATTCTGGTTGCGATGGATGAAAACTTCCTTGATCAGGTACAGGCCAGTATCGAAAAGCTGCTGCCAACCATGGAGCGCGAAGAGATTATCCGTAAGTCACTCAGTGACCGCGGCGCGATGATTCTTGCGTCGGGTAAAGAAGACGCATTGAACCTGATCAATCGGATTGCGCCGGAGCACCTTGAGCTGTCAGTCGAAGACCCGGATAGCTGGCTGCCGGGTATCCGCCACGCGGGCGCCATCTTTATGGGACGCTACACCGCGGAAGCCCTTGGCGACTACTGTGCCGGGCCAAACCACGTATTGCCGACATCAGGTACGGCACGCTTCTCATCACCGTTGGGTGTGTATGACTTCCAGAAGCGTTCATCGCTGGTGAAATTCTCTGCAGACGGTGCGTCTGAGATGGGGAAAGTGGCATCTGTGCTGGCGCGCGGGGAGTTTTTGACTGCTCACGCGAGATCGGCGGAGTATCGGATTAAAGACTGACGTTTTTTTGCTTTGAAGAGCCCGGCGATGCCGGGCTTTTTTTTGTTTTGGCTTGCTGTTGATCCTCAAGGTTTATAGCTGCCTTCGGCAGGGAGGTTTTTTTGGCTGCCGCCGAGTTCCTATGCCCTTGTTGGGATTAGCTGCCTTCGGCAGGGAGACTTTTTTAGCTGCCGCCAAGCCTTTGTTTTTTCTGCAAGGGGCGGGCCCCTTCCGATCCCCCTTTCCGGCGTGATGTCCTGATCCTTGTCTCTTGATACCGATTGAGGCACGCCTGCAGCGGCCATCCATGGCCGCGCGCAGGCTTAACCGGCGTCCTGCCGGTTAGCACCCATCGTTATCTACGATCCTGCGGGGTCATCACAAGCCGGGTTTCATCAGCGCTTCGCGGCGATGTCCTTTTTCATTTTGAAAGAGGGTTTTGAGGGGAGGTAATGCGCCTCTGGGGCCGCCGGTATTTACGCCAGCTTTGTAGGCAACGTGAGGCAGGATGCCGAGCGAGGCTCCATACGGGCATGGATGCCCGCCGGAGCCGGTTGCCGGAAAAGCCAGTAAATATCGGATATACGGCCCAGAAAGCGCGAAAGCAGGGGGATGGGCCGCCCGCCCGGGGGACAAGGTCCCCCAACAAGGGCATATAGACCCGGCGGCAGCTAGAAGTGACCTCCTGCCGAAGGCAGCTGTAAACCTTGAGGATCGGAAGGGGCTTGCCCCTTGCAGAAAAAACAAAGGCTTGGCGGCAGCCAAAAGAGCCTCCTGCCGAAGGCAGCTAAAAATGTATAATGCCGCCACAACTTTCCAGATTCACGCAAGGCTACCAATATGTCCATCAACGCTTTAGTTGAACAGCTCATCCGCCCTGAAATCCGCACCTTACAGGCGTACCCCGTCGGTAAGGCCGAGGGCATGATTAAGCTGGACGCTATGGAGAATCCATTTCGCTGGCCGGAGGATATGATCTCTGAGTGGCAGTCACTGCTCGCCGATTGCGCCCTCAACCGTTATCCAAACCCCGTCGCCCCTGAGGTCGTTGCTGGTCTGCGTGAGGCGATGCAGGTGCCGGATAAATATGAGGTGCTTTTGGGTAATGGCTCGGATGAGATTATTCAGCTACTGGCGATGGCGGTTGCTCAGCCGGAGGCTTGTGTTCTGGCGCCTGAACCCGGGTTTGTAATGTATAAGATGATCGCGACCTTTGTGGGTATTGATTATTGCGGTGTGCCATTAAACGATAATTTTTCTCTGAATCGGGATGCCATGCTGGCGGCGATTAATGAGAAAAAACCGGCGCTGATTTTTCTGGCGCAACCGAATAATCCGACCGGTAATTTATGGGCAGAAGACGATCTGGTCGCCATTATTGAGGCGAGTAATACGGCGGATCATAAAGGTCTGGTCGTATTGGATGAAGCGTATCTACCCTTTTCCAGTCGCAATCATCTGAGCTGGCTGGACCGTTTTGATAACGTGCTGGTCATGCGCACGCTGTCGAAAGTCGGGCTGGCTGGTCTGCGTTTGGGCATGCTGTTTGGTCGTAAAGAGTGGTTGTCAGAGCTGGATAAAATTCGCATGCCTTACAACATTAATGTGCTCACGCAGGCGTCTGCGGCATTCGCATTAAAACATTACGATGTACTGATGCAGCAGTGTGATGTATTAAAATCAGAGCGTGAAAAAATGCACGGGAAGCTCTCAGAGCTTGGCTTTTCTGCGTTTGATTCAGAGGCGAATTTTACTCTGGCACGTGTGCCCGAGGGTAAAGTAGCCCGCAATATATTTGAGGCATTAAAGCAGGAAAATATTCTGATCAAGTGCACCGATGGTGCTCACCCATTGTTAGCGAAAACGCTACGTTTTACAGTGGGAGCGCCTGAAGAGAATATTGCGCTTTATGCTGCGCTCGAGAAAGTCCTGGCTGCTTGAGAAGGCAGCTTCAGGTTTACGCAAGATCAGTTTTCTGGCTGGTCTCTTAGACCAGCAAACGCTGTGGTCGACAGCTGCTCTCCACTGCGCAGAAATTCTACAGATATTTTATCGCCGGGCCTGAGGCTGGCAATCCGGTTCATGGCATCGACGGCGTTGTTCGCACTATCACCATTTAGACCGATGATAATATCACCCGCTGCCAGCCCAGCCTGTTCTGCTGGCCCTTCAGGAAATACACCCGTGACCAAAAGTCCGGTTAATTTCTCTGGAAGCTTCAGTGATTTGAGCAATTCTGGCGAAGCTTCCTGTACTTCAATGCCCAGCCAACCACGGATCGTTGTACCGTAACGTGCAATGTCAGCCATGGTTCTGTGGGCGATATCAGCAGGTATCGCAAAGCCTATGCCTTCACTGCCGCCAGACTGGGTGAAAATGGCGGTATTGATGCCAACGAGTTCGCCGTAGGCGTTGATCAGCGCGCCGCCCGAATTACCCGGGTTAATGGCTGCATCGGTCTGGATGTAGTCTTCGTAAGTGTTGAGCCCGAGGCGGTTACGGCCTTTGGCCGAGATGATCCCCATCGTAACTGTCTGGCCGACACCAAATGGGTTGCCGATAGCCAGTACAACGTCACCGACGTCATGACCATCAACGTTGGTAATGGTTGCCGGGGCAATATCGTCAGGAAGGTTGATCTGTAAAACCGCGAGGTCGGACTCAGGGTCGCTACCGACCAGTGTGGCTTCTTCATCCCTGCCATCGAACAGTGCAACCGTGATTTCATCCGCCCCTTCGATCACGTGGAAGTTGGTGATGATATGACCTTCATTGGACATAATCACGCCCGAGCCGAGGCTGCTTTGCATGCGGTCACTGGGTTGTTCTGATTCGCCGAAGAAGCGTCGTAGAGCTGGGTCATTCAATAGCGGATTTGTGCGTCGCTTCACGACCTTGCGGGTATAGATATTCACCACGGCAGGTGCGGCTGCATTAACGGCATCCGCATAACTTACCGGGCCCTGCATCGCTGGTACATTTGATGCGACATGTTGCTGCGGTTGTGGTTCCTGAACAGGAGTCGCGACCTGAGGCAATACCCACTCGGGTGCGATCAACAGTATCAGAGTGGCAATAAGGCCTCCGATGGCTGCAGGGAACAATATCCGCAATGCGAATGTCTGCGTTGGAGACATTTGTCAGCGCTCCGCAATCTCTCTAAGATCAATGAGCTGACATGTTACAAACTTTTGGATGGCACGACTATGGCGGTTACACGTAAAGAGCTTATTTCTCATCTTGATCATATTCTGCAAAGCCGCAAAATCCGCGACTATTGTCCGAACGGATTGCAGGTATCAGGTAACGAAACCATCCAGAAAGTCGTGACGGGAGTGACCGCAAATCAGGCCTTGATAGAAGCTGCTATCGCTGAAGAGGCAGATGCGATTTTTGTGCACCATGGCTACTTCTGGAAAGGTGAGGACGAATGCATTACTGGGATCAAGAAAGAGCGGATTAAAGCGCTTCTGCTTAATGATATAAACCTGATTGCTTACCACCTTCCGTTAGATATGCACCCGATATACGGCAATAACATTCAGCTTGCGGATGTTCTGGGGATTCAGGTCGACGGCCCTCTGGATGAGTCTGACCCATCCGTGCCGGGTAATATCGGTCGTTTGCCAAGACCGATGACGGGCGGTGAACTGAGTGCTTGGATTGCACAATGTCTGCAGAGAGAGCCTCTGCACATCGGAGAGTCTGGCGATACGATCGAAACGGTCGCCTGGTGTACTGGAGGCGCGCAAGGCTACCTTCAGAAGGCCATTGATGCGGGTGTTGATGCCTATATTACTGGTGAAGTGAATGAACCAGCGGTTCACCTGGCACGAGAAACAGGCACGCACTTTTTCAGTGCCGGACATCACGCAACTGAACGCTATGGCGCCAAAGCGGTGGGTGAGTATCTCGCCGATGAATTTGATCTGGATGTTGTATTTATCGATATCGATAACCCGGTTTAAATATCATCCAGCTTTTTATACAGTCGATTAACCGCGCAGTTTATTTAATAGCTGTACCGGTATGACCAGTATGACACCGATAGCAATACCAGTGATCAGGTTGACCGTCATCCCGGAGATCAGCTCAGCAGAGGGAATCGCCAGGTAAGACGCCGATTTAGCAATATCATGCGTAAAGTGTTCAATCGCGGGGATATGATGGGCAATAATACCACCCCCGACCAGAAACATGGCGATGGTGCCGGCAATTGAGAGAAAACGCATCAGGCGGGGCGCCAGTCCTAGTAAGAATCGTCCGAGGGTTTCTTTGAACATGCCCAGGCGGGCTTCTTTTTGTTCGGTTAGCCAGAGGCCAGCATCATCAAGCTTGACGATACCAGCGACCAGCCCATAGACACCGAAGGTAAATAGAATAGCGAGTAGTGACAACGCAATTATCTGTGTAAAGAGGGCAGCGCTGGCCATAGTGCCAAGAGAAATTACTATAATTTCTGCCGAAAGAATAAAGTCGGTCCGGATGGCGCCTTTAATCTTTTCTTTTTCAAACGCTACCATGTCCGTTTCCGGGTTGTTGATGGCTTCAACTCTTGCCTGATGTTCTTCCGCTTTTTTATGAAAGAATTTGTGCATCAGCTTTTCGACGCCTTCGTAGCACAAATAGGCTCCACCTATCATCAGAAGCCAGGCGATGGCCTGCGGTAAGAATGCACTGATCAGTAAGGCTGCAGGGACGAGAATAAGTTTGTTTAAAAGTGAGCCTTTGGTAACAGCCCATACGACGGGGAGTTCTCGCTCTGCACGAATACCTGTCACCTGCTGCGCATTCAGAGCTAAATCATCACCCAGAACGCCACTGGTTTTCTTCGCCGCAACTTTGGACATAACAGCAACATCGTCCAATACGGTAGCAATATCATCGAGTAACGCGAGTAGGCTGCCAGCGGCCATGGTTTTACTTCCTGTGTTTGGTAAAGGTCAGAATGCTAAGCCTAACATCAGACTGTTGTAGCGGATATCGAATGCTCGTCTTGTGTCGGAGAATACGTCGTTCAGTCGTTGATGATTGATTGATAGCATGAACTTAATGTCATCATCCAGAGGGTGATACAGGCTGATCCCAGCGTAATACCCCTGGCCGCGGTCACTGGCTGAGGCCTCACCTGATGGGTATACGTCATCAAAGTATTCTTTTACCGTTAGTTGGGTGTTATAGATCAGTCCGCCACCTTTCACATATAGCCTGGTTCTATTGTATTGAAAGGTCTCAACCTGCAAACCCAGCGCGACAATGTCAGAGGTCAGACTGTTTTTATACTCGCCTGCGATATCCCGCTGCTTATTTGTTTCGGATTCGCGGTGACGGGTGTAATCCACTTCAAGCTTGAGCCAGGAAAGAGCTGAATATTCCAAAGCCAGTCCATAATTTAAATTGGAATCAAACTCCGGCTGGTTCGAAGCGTTTATTGCACTGTCCGTCTCTATATCCGCTTGTGAGATACCGATGTGGGGTATTACAGACAAGCGGGATAACAGGCTGTTCTTGGTCGTAGGGTAAGGCTCGCTGTTCGCCAGAGAGCAGGTGAGAAGTAGAACTGCGAGACTGATGAGTTTCGTAGAAACGGAGAAAGGCTTCATGGACGATACTCCACCTGAAGGTTATCACTACGGCTACCGGTGATACTGCCGCCACTGAAATCTTCGCCGATCTGGCCCTGCCGCTGACGCACGAGTGACAGTTGAATGGTGCAGTAATCAAGTTCGAATTCATCGAAGTTGATTTCAGTCGGCTCATACAAACCCAGGGTCGCAGCACTGAGGGTGGCTTCGATAAAGAATTGAACAAAGCCTGTCACTACGTCTCCGAGATTCGCTGACGTTTCAAGCACACCCGTGGCGGGAATAATATCGCCAACGCGGATATCCTCCTGTTGATCGTCTTCAATCTGCGAAGTGTAAACCCAGCTAAGGTCATCACTATCGGTAGTGGATCGGCAGCGGTTGTAGGTCACTAGTTTGAAGTCATCGGCAGAGATACCTGTCCACTCGAGTGGAATAATATCGTCGCGGCTTGAATAGCTCAGGCCTGGCTGCGGTGCTGTGATTTCGACGGCAGCCGGTAACAGAAGAGTGGCTTCGAAGCCCTCGAACTCACCTGGGCCAGGGTCGACTAATATATCCTCTGTCGGATACCAGCGCTCCTGACGGGTTTCCTGAGGTCGGTGAACTATCGCTACCTTGATGGTATCTGTGTCTGGGTTCGGGATACCTATTTGTCCGGAGTAGAAATTGTCGCGTTCATCGATACCGGAAAGGATAGCCGCGACGCTCTCCGAGGTGACTTCCAGCACATTGCCACCAACCATAGGGGCCGGTTGTCCTGAGTCGTAAACGGCTGCGGCGACACTGGCATCGGTATCGCCGTTCGTGAGACTGGCCTCGACAATAATGGCCACCCCGGTATCTGGTATCTCTATGTCAGGTACGGGTTCTGAGCAGCCGACGATGCAGGTGATTAGGCTTAACGCAGAGAGAGCTGGCGTGACGTTCACGTTCTATCTTCCATGAGCTTTATTGTCCAGCATACAGCGCCGGTGCATTAATCAAAAACAAAAAAGCCCGCCATTAAAAAAGCCCACCTTAAAGGTGGGCTTTGTTACTGCGTTAGCAGTGAATCACAGTACAGGATCAGAAGTAGAAATCGATGGTTGCGTAAAGAGCATCGAAGTCACCTTCGAGAGCCATGCCATTTCTGTCGACGTACCCGTCTTGAGTGAGATATTCGAGATACATCCAGCCTGGGCCGTAGTCGTAGCTGAGGCCAGGTGCAAAGGCACGGATGGTGTCGGCATCATTACCGTCGGTATCAGGCTGAGCGTACGTCAGGTCTGCGTAGAAAGACCAGTTGCCCGTGTTCAGGCCGACTTCTGCTGCGTAGCGGTCGTTTTCAATAGTAACGTCTGCGACTTCATTCGGCAGGTTACGCTCGGTAGAGATGTAAGAGGCTTTTGCCCAGAGGCCACCGAAGTTAATGGTGTAGTAAAGTGCAGCAGCATTATGGTCGCCCGAGACTTCACCGTCTCCGCTGACCAGTTCCTGCAAGCCACCGCTTTGCGCAGACACACCGAAGGTCGCCATATCGTTGACCGAGTAGGCCAGGTTACCTACAAAAGTCTGTACTTTGCGGTAGGTGCTGGTGCTACCCCAATGGCGATTATCATCCATAGTATCCGTACTGGTTGACCAGTCATCAGCGAGGTACAACGCAGCATCGTAGTGCAGTGAGCCCAGCGTCTGAGATACTTTTACACCGACATCCATCTGATCGCCGTATCCAGCCAGCAGCATATCGCCCGGCCAGAAGTTGTAGGTTTTCCAGGCGAATGGCACCTGGTTCTTACCGATAGTCACCATAGGACCGTCTTCAAACTGGTAACCAACCCAGGCCTTGTGAATCGCAAACTGGCTGCCTGTGCTGTTGTTGTCTGCATCGGTAAAGCTGCCTGGGCCAATACGGGTTTCTGCAGAGTAAGTCCAAGGGGTGTCAGGCACATTGCCGTCGGCGTACAGAACCAGCGCCTCGCTGTCGATGACCCCCCATGATTCCTGGTGTGCATCATTATTTTGCTGGTATTGGTAATTAAACCAAACTCCACCAGAGAGGTTAGGGCTCGCGTGTGCGGCGGTAGACAGTATCGCGGCTGCGGTCAGCGCTGATACCTTAAAGGCAACAGACTTCGTCATGGATAGCTCCTGGCTAGCTGTGTTTAAGATAGGTATTTATTAATTCCTGCTTTTTCAGATGCAGGACTTATACAAGTGTAGCAGTTTGTATAGAAAAATCAGTGTGGGAGGAGAGGACCGCCCGTTTTGTCCTGAAAAGATAGGGCGATCCGGAAAAGCTTATTTCAGGCGGGACACGCCAATCATAACCAGGGTCATTCCAACGACGGCTGCCCAGCCGAATGGCTCCCCAAGAAACAGGATGGCCATGATCGTCGTCATCACCGGGCCAATAGTGCCCGACACGCTGGCTTTGGCGGGGCCAATTCTTTTAATGGCCTCACTGACCATAAAAGAAGGAACAACCGTCGCGATAATGGCCAGCACAAAGGTACCGATCCAGCGTGGTGTGTCCATCTCTGGAATCACCAGTCCTTCACTAATCGAGTAATGTACCAGCGTCGCTATGGTCGCCGACCCCATCGAGATACAGGTAAAGAACAGACTTCCCAGTTCGGCAATCCCACGCTTACTGAACAGAATAAACAGCGAGAACGACAGCGCACTGCCGAGTATCAGCAGGGTGCCTTTGGTAATGTCACTGTCGCTGGTGCCCGGCGGAGCAATCTGCAGATCATGGCCATACATAATGCCCAGCCCCGCATAAGTAAGTACTAACGCCGGGATAACAGAACGGCTGACTTTCGCACCGAAGAACAGTGCGCCGATCACCACGACCATGCTGGGATAGGCGTACAACATCAGGCGCTCTAGTTGGGCACTGACATATTCTAAACCCGATAAATCAAGCAGTGATGCAAGGTAATACCCGAGCAACCCGACAGCGGCGGCCCGCAGCATGGTTGTACCCGCGGGCTTTTGCTCCATGCGCTTCCACAGCATCGAACCGATCACCAGATATACAGGCAGTGCAATCACCATGCGCAGACCCATCAGCGGCATGGCACTCATGCCGAGGCTGTACAACCATTTGATCAGAATCGGTTTGGTTGAGAACAGGAATGCAGCGCTTAAGGCCAGCATCAGGCCAAAGCGGATGTCTCTGGTGTTGTCTGTGGATTGGTCTGCGTGCGTTGGTTCAGGAGCAGCCATGGTCATTCCTTTTTTAAACGTTGGTCGGTGACCGTTTGGGGTAATGGATGGCTGCGGAAGAGAGTTAAGGCGGAAGTCCTGACCCGGTTAGCTGCTCGACCGCAGCGTCTCCGGAACAGGTCTTTCAGATGATCAGAACCGGAATGCTGCACGTGACAATGCCTGCCACCAAGCGTTCATCATTAGCTTGGTAACATTCAGCAGAGTCGCTACAGAAAACCGTGTTGAGTTCATAATCGTCCGGAAAGGATAAATATGGAGGAAAAAGTAGCAGACGACAGGGGGAAAGAAAAGCACCACTTTCATTTACCCACGAGGCCGATTCGGGTAAACTGCCCTCCCATCTTAAGAGAGGGGCCTGAGGCTGCTTTTCGCGCGCTGCGCAAAGTTCTCAAGCTAGCTTTTCAGCCGTTCTCAAACAAATTTTTCATCTCTGCTCGCGGACCTTCTATGACACGTTTTATCTTTGTCACGGGTGGTGTTGTTTCTTCTTTGGGGAAAGGCATCGCTTCTGCATCTCTGGCTGCCATTCTGGAAGCCCGTGGCCTCAAGGTCACCATGCTCAAGCTCGACCCGTACATCAACGTGGACCCGGGCACTATGAGCCCGTTCCAGCACGGTGAGGTCTTCGTGACCAACGATGGCGCCGAGACTGACCTCGACCTGGGTCACTATGAGCGTTTCATCCGTACCACCATGTCACGCCGCAACAACTTCACCACAGGTCGTATTTATACGGACGTACTGGCGAAAGAGCGTCGTGGTGATTATCTGGGCGGTACTGTGCAGGTGATTCCGCACATCACTGACGAGATCAAACGTCGTGTACTCGAAGGCGCTGAAGGCTCAGACGTTGCTCTGGTCGAAATCGGTGGCACCGTGGGCGATATCGAATCTCAGCCGTTCCTGGAAGCGGTTCGTCAGATGAAAGTTGAACTGGGTTCCAAGCGCGCACTGTCTCTGCACCTGACACTGGTGCCGTACATTGCGACCGCGGGCGAAACCAAAACCAAGCCGACTCAGCACTCTGTGAAAGAGATGCGTACCATCGGTCTGCAGCCTGACGTCCTGATCTGCCGCTCTGATCACAAGATTGATGCCTCTTCTCTGCGCAAAATTGCACTCTTCACTAACGTTGAAGAGCGTGCAGTCGTTCCATTAGAAGATGCCGACACTATTTATAAGATTCCACGCATGCTGCACGAAGCGGGCCTCGACGACCTGATCGTTGAGAAGTTCGATCTGTCATGCAAAGAAGCCGACCTGTCTGAATGGGATGACGTGGCAGACGCCAAGCTCAACCCTGAAGAAGAAGTCACCATCGCCATGGTCGGTAAGTACATGGATCTGCTGGATGCTTACAAGTCGTTGATCGAAGCGATCGACCACGCCGGTATTCACCACCGCGCGAAAGTGAATATCCGCTACATCGACGCTGAAGACGTTGAACGTAAAGGCGTTGATGTTCTGGCTGGTGTTGATGCGATTCTGGTACCGGGTGGTTTCGGTAACCGTGGCGTTGAAGGCAAGATCCGCACGGTTCAGTACGCACGTGAAAACAAAATTCCATACCTCGGCATCTGTCTGGGTATGCAGGTTGCCGTGATCGAATTCGCCCGTAATGTTGTGGGCTGGAAAGACGCGCAATCGACCGAATTCAGCCACGACACACAGCACCCTGTGGTTGGTCTGATCACTGAATGGCAGGACGCGTCCGGTAATGTTGAAACCCGTGACGAAAACTCTGACCTCGGCGGCACCATGCGCCTGGGCGGCCAGGAGTGTGTTCTGACCGAAGGCTCATACACTGCAGCGGCCTACGGCAAAGACATCATTACCGAACGTCACCGCCACCGCTACGAAGTGAACTCATCACTGGTACCGCAGCTGGAAGAAGCCGGTCTACGTATCGCCGGTCGCTCTGTTGACGGCGAGCTGGTAGAAGTTGTGGAAGTACCAGATCACCCATGGTTTGTGGCGTGTCAGTTCCATCCGGAATTTACCTCGACCCCACGTGATGGCCATGGCCTGTTCTCAGCCTTTATTAAAGCGGCTCTGAACAATAAATAAGTTTTAAATTTAAACCTTGTGATCGGCCTTCGTATAAAGCGCGAAGGTCGCGTTAATTTCAGGAGCATTTATGGCTAAAATTATCGACATCAAAGCACGCGAAGTGCTGGATTCTCGTGGCAACCCAACCATCGAAGCAGACGTCACCCTGGAAGGTGGTTTCTTCGGTACAGCATGCGCTCCAAGCGGCGCATCTACCGGTACCCGCGAAGCACTGGAACTGCGTGATGGCGACAAAAGCCGTTACCTGGGCAAAGGCGTACTGAAAGCCGTTGCTAACGTCAACGACACCATCAAGCCTGCCCTGATCGGTATGGACGCACTGGATCAGCGCGCCCTCGACAACAAGATGCTCGAGATCGATGGTACTGAGAACAAAGCCAACATGGGTGCAAACGCCATCCTGGCTGTGTCACTGGCTGCTGCCAAAGCCGCTGCGGCTGCAAAAGGCGTTGAGCTGTACGAACACATCGCAGACATCAACGGCACCTCTGGCGTTTACTCTATGCCAGTACCAATGATGAACATCATCAATGGTGGTGAGCACGCAGACAACAACGTTGATATTCAGGAATTTATGGTACAGCCAGTTGGCGCACCTACTTTCGCTGAAGCACTGCGTTGTGGCGCAGAAATCTTCCACGCTCTGAAGAAAGTACTTTCTTCTCAGGGCCTGAACACTGCTGTTGGCGACGAAGGTGGTTTCGCACCAAACCTGGCGTCTAACGCTGATGCACTGGCAGCGATCAAAGAAGCCGTGTCTAACGCTGGCTACGAGCTGGACAAGAACGTAACTCTGGCTCTAGATTGCGCGTCTTCTGAATTCTACAAAGACGGCAAGTACGATCTGAAAGGCGAAGGCAAAGTATTCTCTGCAGAAGAATTCTCTGACTACCTGGCAGAACTGTGCGACCAGTACCCAATCGTTTCTATCGAAGACGGTCAGGACGAATCTGACTGGGCTGGCTGGAAATACCAGACTGAAAAACTGGGCAGCAAAGTACAGCTGGTGGGTGACGACCTGTTCGTAACCAACACCAAGATCCTGAAAGAAGGTATCGAAAAAGATATCGCTAACTCTATTCTGATCAAGTTCAACCAGATCGGTTCTCTGACTGAAACTCTGGACGCGATCAAAATGGCGAAAGACGCAGGCTACACCGCTGTGATCTCTCACCGCTCAGGTGAAACTGAAGACGCGACCATCGCTGACCTGGCAGTCGGTACTGCTGCTGGCCAGATCAAGACGGGTTCACTGTGCCGTTCAGACCGTGTTGCTAAGTACAACCGTCTGCTGCGCATTGAAGAGCAGCTGGGTGCGAAAGCGCCGTATAAAGGCCGTTCTGAAATTAAGGGCCAGTAAAAAGCTAGTGCGCTCGGCTGAGCGTTGTTAAAAGTGCTTTCAGAATACTCATGTACAACTTGTACACTCCGTTTCTTCAAGCACTTTTGCCTAGCTCAGCCATCGCTCCTGACGCTTTTGCTACCTGCTGCGCTCGGATGGTCTTAAAAATCGCTACTGCGCTTGCAATGTGATTGCCAGCTTGAGACACCGCTTATCGGTTGAGCGAGAAAAAAACGCCGCTTTTTAGCGGCGTTTTTATTTTCTAAGTATCCATCGGAAAATCAGCGTTTCTCAAAGTGAGATTGTATTTTTTGGGGTAACCCTCAGTCGTATTTCGACTCGACCACTACTATCTTGCCTCACTTCCCCTCCAGCGTTACCCTCTGAGTAACACTGGAGAGTCTGATGTCCCCAACCGAATCTCATATCCTTGAATACTGCCTCAAGCGCCTGTCCGGCCTGCGTTTGCTGTACCTGTTCGGATCGCAGGCGAGTGGTGATGCCCGTCCTGACAGTGATTGGGATATCGCCTTTCTGGCGGGTGTTAATCTGGATAACGTCAGTCGTTGGCACATCGCCGAAGAGTTAGCTGCCGAGCTTGGCCAGGATGTTGATCTCGTTGACCTGAAGGAAGCGAGCACGGTACTCAAGATGCAGATAGTGATGAATGGACGTTTGCTCTTCGGAGAATCGCTGGAGGCGGATCTATTTGCAGCATCCACTATGACTCAGTATGGCCATCTTCAGGAATCCCGCGCTGACATCTTAAAGGCATATGAACGCAATGAATGACGTTATCTTGAATAAGCGTGCAACTGTCGAACGTTGTATTGCTCGTATTCGTGAAGAGTATGCGGATGAAGCAACTCTGCGAGGCAGCTTTACCAAGCAGGACTCAGTGATACTGAATCTTCAGCGAGCCTGTGAAGCTTGCATTGATGTTGCCAATACAGTGATTAAACATGGTCGCTTAGGTGTTCCACAATCGAGTCGCGACAGCTTCGCCTTGCTTGAAAAATAGGGCATTTATCGTCAGCAATATCGTTGAAAATGCAGAAAATGGTCGGGCTTCGCAATATTGCTGTTCATGATTATCAGAAGTTGAACCTGGATATCGTAATTTCCGTTCTTGATAATCATCTGACAGACTTTATTGATTTTCTCGATGAGGCTGACAAGGCTTTAAACAGGCTAAGTAATAGCTGATACCACCTGGGAGAAGTTTACGCCGTAACCACTTTATTCCGCCCGGTTTCCTTGGCTTCGTACAATGCTTTGTCTGCCGTTTTCAGCAGGTCGCTCATGGCTTCAACATCGGGAGAAGGATAGCAGGCGACGCCAAAACTCGCGGTCACATCAATCTTTTGGCCATCAACCACAACATTCATACTGCTGATCCGTTTACGAATACGTTCTGCGATCAGTTTGGCCTGTAATAGAGTGGTACCCGGCAACAGAACCGCAAACTCTTCTCCGCCATAGCGACCGACTTCATCGTTAGGGCGGGCGCTGTCCATCATGACTTTTGATGCGGCGATCAGTACCTCGTCACCCGCGTGGTGCCCCCAGGTGTCATTGATCTGCTTGAAGTGGTCGAGATCTATCATGATGCAGGACAGCGGGGGCATGGCGTCTGAAGCCCGGGCACGGCGGATTTCTTCCTGTCCTCTGCTGATAAGAGAGTTGCGGTTTGAGAGTCGGGTCAGGCCGTCGATTGTCGACATTTCCAGATACAGGCTTTCACGTTCGGTCCAGCGCTTCATGGCCAGAATGCAGAGATAGGTAAGCGGTGCAAGGATGACGGCGACGGTCATCCTTACCATCATCCAGCCTTCAAGAGGGCGACCATCCTCTGAGTAAGGTGATCGCTCAAGTAGCATGGCATAAGGAACGACTTCGCTGTAATCGAGCGCCGACATCAGGATAAGAATGGGAACGACGATCCAGAAGCAAAACTTGACTTTATTCACATCGGCGAGTGTGCAGGTAATGATGACACCGAGAAATATAATCAGGAGGGCCTCAGACAAGTGAGTGCCCGTCAGGTATCCCGTGGTCATCACGGTAACCAGAAAGCTACTGATGATGGCATTCTCAAATAGGGGCCAGTCATGCGTATAATTTCTTAGTTTCATAGCGGTAAGTATGAAACTTCCCATCACCGCGATATGCATTACGTACAGAATGCTGAGCATGGTCACCAACGTCTGGTTCAACCACTCAGGGGCCAGGATATTGGTTGCCCACATACTGACACCAAAAGACAGTGGCGCGAGAAGCACCAGGCAGGCGAGAAGGATAAAACGGTCAATGGCTTTCCAGTCCATGGGGTTAGAAATCGTGAGCAGGCCAGGTTCCTTCAATGTATTTGAATCCGTAGTCATAGTGGCGTCTGTTATTCAGGTGGATTAATACTAGTTCAAGGCGTCTTGTTTGACCAAGTAACGAGGCCGGAAAGCACATAAAGCAGACAGAGCTTTGATGTACGCCAAAGAATTGTCTGGTAAATTGAGCGAAAGCCTGTAGCTGGACCGCCTGATGTTGTTTGAACATAAAAACGAAGAACTTTTCACGTTAAACCGTAGTGATACTCAGCAGCCGCTGTCGTCGTATGCCTTATTTGCCTTTGAGCTGGATGGCGCAGAATGGCCGAGTGTTGAGCACTATTATCAGGCAATGAAGTTCGAAGACGAGGCTCACCGCGAGAAAATCCGTCAGGCGAAGACTGCCGAGGAGGCAGCGAAACTAGGTAAGAGCCGTAAGCCAAAGCGTCGCAAGGATTGGAAGAAGACCAGCACGGTAGTTATGACCCGTGGCACCTACATTAAGTGCCGCACTCATCGTGATATTGCCGAACAACTGTTAGAAACGGGCGAGCTGCGAATCGCGGAGCTGAGTGGTTACGATTATTTCTGGGGCAGTGGCCGTGATATGCGAGGAAAGAACAACTTCGGCAAAGTGCTCATGGGTGTGAGAGACAAGCTGCGCTCTGAGCGGGAGCAGAGCGCCTGATCCTTCTTACTTCCTTCCTGCCTCTTGTCAGGGCAGTGGCGTAAATTCCTGGTTGTCTCCGGGAATATCCGGGAAACGCTGCTCCTGCCAGTCTTGTTTAGCCTGTTCAATCCGTTCTTTGCTGAACGACACGAAATTCCAGTACATGTGTGGATGTTGAGACCATTGCTCGCCACCTAAGAATATGGTCCGGGCGTAGGCGTTACTCGAGACAGATTCGTCTGGAGACAGGAGAACAAAGTCTCCTTGTTGGTAGCGTTCTGAGCCGACCAGCACCTCCCCCTCGATGACATACAATGCGCATTCCCGATCCGGATTCGGGCGCTTGAAACTGCTATCGGCGCTAAAAATGACATCCAGAAAGAACATAGGGGAGTATGTGCGGATCGGCGAGGTCATGCCCATGGCATCCCCAGCGATCAGCTTGGCAAAGACACCTTCTTTATTAAACTGAGGTAGCTGGCATTTTTTGTGGTGAGTGAAAGCGGGTTCAATCTCCGCAAACTTCTCTGGCAGCGCCACCCAGCACTGAAGCCCATTGAGCGCATGGTCGCTGGCTTTCGTTTCGTGAGTTTCACGTTCGGAGTGCACGATGCCCCGGCCAGCGGTCATCCAGTTTACGTCACCCGGTAGAATCTCCATGTTGTTGCCGAGACTATCCCGGTGAAGTATCGAGCCTTCTGTAAGATAGGTCAGCGTCGCCAGCCCGATGTGTGGGTGAGGTCTTACGTCGATGCCCTCACCTGCGGCAAAGTGCGCAGGCCCCATGTGATCCAGAAATACGAAGGGGCCGACCATACGCTTCTCTGCATGCGGCAGGATGCGAGTAACACTGAAGCCGTCAAGATCTTTCGTTTTACCTTTCAGAAGTATGCTCATGGTCGTGCCTTCCCGGTTTCAATACCTTCTATCCTAAAGCTATGATGTAACTGGCACCAGTCATAGAAGAATGCTGGTACAAAGTGTTCTGAGAGGTAGATATATGGCGAGCAAGGCAGAGCTGGAGCATTTCTTTGCAACAGAATTTCCGCAAGCGGATTTTATGATCGAAGCATTGGGCAGCCGCTCGGCCACGATTCGAAAGCGTATCACCGAAGCACATCTCAGGCCGGGAGGCACGGTATCGGGGCCAGTATTAATGGAGGTTGCCGATGCCGCTTTGTACGTCGCCATACTGGCCGAGCTGGGCTTGGTTGCGATGGCGGTTACAACGAGCCTGAACTTTAACTTCTTGCGGAAACCGGCTTCAGACCGCGACATCATCGCAGAATGTACTCTGATGAAAGTCGGCAAGGCCTTAGTGGTGGGAGAGGTTTCTATTTACTCCGAAGGGGATCAGGAACCCGTCGCACATGCGGTAGGCAGTTACGCAATACCACCCCGGAAGTAAGTCTCAGGTCTGGCCTGTATTGATTGATTTAACAGGCCAATCGTTTATCCTGTCGGCCAATAAAGGAACTGCATTGCAAAGGAAGCTCGATGGCCGCGACACCGCTTAATGAATACTTGGTCTACTTGCCTAATAGAGATGGCCGAAAGATATACATTGACCCCTCTCTGGTACCTGTTTTTACCGAATGTGTTGATCCAACCAATGCCGCCGGGAAAAAAATAGCTAACGATATTCAAAGCAAATTGTCCTCTGAAGCTACTGGCACAAAGTCTGGACAGGCAATTGGTGATGCTGCCGAGTTCTATATGGATATCGGAGATGTCGGTGATCGTTGCGTTCGTGTCTTCTATCGGGTTTTACAGGCAGGAAGCGCAGGAGCTGACAAGGGCCCTGGTGTCTATGTTCATAATATTCATAGCATATCTTCCAATGGTAGGAAGGTGGACGTTGGCCTGTTTCATATGAGGGCTAATGGGCTTAAATGGAGCGATGAGAAAGTAACTTCGCAAGAGCTGACAGCAAAGGTATTAAGGCTAGGCTCCGTGGTCGATGAGGGAGGGCTTATCGAACTAAGTGATCTTTCAAAGGAGATGTTAAAGGCCAGTGCTCAGGAAAGTGATAAAACCGATTTTAACCTCTACCATTGCCCATTAACGATATCAAACGATGGAAACGACTATGCAACGCCTGAAGCCAGGCACCGAGTTGTCAGCCCGTCGGACCTGGCTGATGTTCTCGTAAATACAGCCTCCTTGGGGGAGTGGAGCGGTCGTCATTATGAAAGCTATACCGTTTATTGCTATAACGACGCTTCGAAATTATTGGAAAGTGCTCTGGCCTTAGTTAAAAGTAAAAATGTCTCCTTAGAGAAATTCAAATTTTCTCTGGTTTCCCCTTATTCGCCTTTTTCTTTTATTAAAAAGTTGGCAGATGACTGCGGTGCGACAGCAAACTTAGAATCTGGTGACATCAGCAATGTTTCGCAGTTGCATCAGAATTTCGATCCTGCATCCCTTAGTCAGGATGCAATGTCGACCTGTCAAAATTACTCTGACTTGGTAGCAAAGGATAGTATCAACAGTTTTTTCGACTTGTGGAAGGGAATGGGTTCTAAAGCTCAACTTCCCAGCTTAGGGTAATTGCCTGATGACTTCTGAGCACCTTTATCCTGCGGTGTCTATTCCTGAGCTACGAGCACAGTATTGCTTTCAAGTGGATAGCTATCGAGTTCTTGTTTCGTGTAACGATGGTGCTCGCTGCGACAGACGCCTAGATTACCAGTTTCATGATATCGAAGGTGGAGTTATTAATAATCCTAATGAAACTGGTGAAATTAATCCTTTTAGTGGCAGCTTTTACGTTATTAATAGAGATATGCGTGTACAGTTCCCTGGTTGGGTAGCTTCTGTAAATATTCAGATCTGGCCTAAGACAGAACTATCGATGCACAGCAGCCACTGGCGATCAGAAAAAGACTTGGTCGAGAATACAATTCGACTGCACAATCGACCGGCACACAAGCCAGAAGAGTGGCCAAATTATACGGTGCCCAAAGATCACAATGATGTGCTAATTTTTCGTGCAGAAGAGCGCTTATGGAGCTTATGCGAGTTTGGTGATTTTTCGGTTAATAATGCATTGATGACTGAGCTCACAGAGCACCTCGCTTTGATTATTGTTTTTGATACGGCTTCATTCTGGCAAAGAAAAACTTATCCGCCAAAAGATCTCAAAGCTCACCTGAAACCTGTCTTTATTGACTACCTCTCACGTATTCAAATCATTCCAACCGAAGGCGTCCCTGAGTCTGAACTGCCACCACTTGGTTTCTACCCTTCGAAGCGTGAAGAAAAAGAAATTGATAGCGAAGGTAATGCTGTTGCAGAGGACATACCCGCTAGCTCATCCAGTGAGTGGGGCTGGTAAGTTATGGGTCTGTTAGGAAATATCCTTGTTACCTTTGCGCTCATGCTCTGGCCCATGGTTTGGATCGTATCTATCATGGGCATGGGTGGTCCGGGTGCTTCTAACCGTCTGGACTGGATGATTCAGCTTCTGGTCTATATGTCGTATCCAATCTGGATGTTTGGTTTGCTGAGTCTCGCTGGAAAGTCTTTTTGGGGGCTGGCCAGTGGTTATTTTCTGATTGGCTGTCTGGTGCTGTTTATCATCTTTAACGCAGGCATGTTCCGCAGCATTTCTAATCTTCTTCAAGGGATTCGGAACGAGGGCTACTCGGTAGCCAAGAGCACCGCATATTTTAATGCCAAACCCATAGTTGAAGCTGACGCTAAGTCGTTTGATACGTTCAAGGGCGACCTGAGTTACTTCTTTGCGTACCACGCCTGGGATAATGAACACACGTATTACCGTGGAGAGGTTGTCGAGGGAGCTCCTGGCGGACCTCTTGAAGCTTTGAATGATCTCAGCAGGAGTCGTGACTATGTCGCTAGCGGTGAAACGGTCATCTACGGGAACACGGTGTTACGTGGGTGTAGTTTAAGTCATCTCGAGTTTTTTGAAGATATTGAAAAGTATTGGGCTCGCTGCAGTGAGAAAATTTATTATGCAGGCAACATTGTTGAAGGTGCAGATGCTCAGTCGTTCACTCCACTGAATAGCTGGTTAGCGCATGATAACTACCGGTTTTATGAGTGTACTGAAGTAACAGATACCACTGCTGATGCTTCGAGCTTCCAACGAATCGACGGGGGCTATTATCGTGATCATCATCGTATTTTCTATCTCCCTGACAGTACGATCCAAGAAGTCGAAGGTGTCGATCTCAATACCTTCGAAGTCGTTTATGAAGTCTTAGGTGAGGTCAGAAGCGACGCCCGGGATGCTCACTCCCGATACTACAATGGAGAGAGGGTCTCCTCTCACTAATCCTGTTTTCTGATGCAGATGGCCTCTGCTATCTGCTTTAGTTTTTCTGCTGATCCTCCCCCTAACTCGGGTCGCATACCTGTCTCTAGAGGTCTTCTCTGGGCTGCTGGCTCGATAAGTACCACTTTGTCGAATTTCTTTCCAGAAATGTAATCAATTGTCAGTTCAGGCACTCTGGGGCTATCTTTGTTAATTTGTGTGTACATATATTGTATATACCTTGTATATGGCAAGCTAACCTAATCAGGAGAGACTATGAATTACATTAAGCCTCTGGCACTGACCACAATTGCGGCCGCGCTGGCCGCCTGTGGTGGCGATGACAGTAACGATGATCAGGCCTACCTTCGGGTTTTACATGCATCGGCGGATGCTCCCAACGTGGATGTTGCGCTCAATGGCGATGTTGTCCTGCGCGACGTCAGTTTTCAGCAGGGTACCGGCTACCTTGAGATTGAGGATGGCCTGACAACAGTAGAAATTCTGGTCGCTGGCACTGAAACCGTAGCGTTCAGTACAGAGGTTGATCTCATGGATAACGGTTACTACTCAGTAATCGCCATCAATGATGTGGCCGAGCTTGATCTCAAGGTTATCGATGACACCGCAACATACACAGACGGGGATGCTGACGTAACCGTCGTCCACGCCGCGACGGTTGCTGATGATGTCGATATTTTTGTGACTGCACCGGGAGACGATCCGGATACTAGTGCGGATACACCGGCCTTGGATGGGGTACCGTTCGAAGCGAACGCAACGCTTGAAGCCGTCGCGGCAGGAGATTACGAGGTCTTCATTGGTGGAGATGAATCCGAAGAGCTGGTTTACGCATCTGGAGAGCTTAATGTCGCAGGGGATATCGCGCTTGTAGCTGTTAACAGCATCAAAGGCCGTTCACCTGTGTCCTTAATTGCTTGGTCTGACTCTGGTGCAACCACGGTGTTGGACAATAGCGCAGAGCTGCGGGTCGTTCATGCCGTTGACGACATTGATGTTGATGTTTTCGCTAATGGCGAGTTATTCATTGATGGGTTTACTTACCAATCAGTAAATGGATATACGGTGCTCGATCCGGGTACGGTCAGTGTTGCTATTGCTGCAGATGATCAGGGGCTTGGTAATGCTTTGGCGAACCTGAGCGGAGATCTGACTCTGGAGCGCGGTGAGTCTTACACAGTCATCGCATCGGGAGACTCCGGAGCAGTAACGGATGCGCAGCTGATAGTACTTACCGATACCCGTGCAGCGGAAGATGCCTCGAATGGTTACGTTCGTCTGGTTCATGCCTCCTCTGCAACCGCTGCCGACCCTGTGGATATTTTTGTCTATGAAAACGGTATGACTCAACCGCAATCACCAACGTTTGCGGATGTTGAACAAGGTCAGGACACTGGGTACGTCGCTCTGTCACCAGCCACCTATACGGTAGACATCGCCGCCGATGATACCACCAGCCCCGCTATTTCAGGTCTTGATTCATTGCCATTTGCGGCCGGTGACGTGAAAACTGCGATCGCGATTGGTGATAGTTCCGGACTGGATGCGCTGCTGCTAAATGATAAGCGCGGATCAGGCGTGGAGTGATTTGATTGAGTACAGGTTAACTGTGTTTCGATGGAGAGCGGGCTCAGGCCCGCTTTTTTTATTGTTCGGTTTGGTCAAGCTGTCCCGCTGGTTTACTATGTGGCCATTCTTAACGTCTGGTCTTCTCCGACCTGGAGCACCTTGTACATGGCATTCCGAGCTACACATTTCTGGACTGCGGTAGGCATTTTTCTGCTGATCGTGCTGCAGTACCGCCTGTGGTTCGATGACAGCGGCGTGATTGCTAATCGCGCGCTTGAGCGTCAGATAGATCAGTTGCAGACATCCAACAATAAACAGTCTTCAGAGAATCATGCCTTGTTGAATCAGGTGATGGATCTACGCACCGGCGATGCCTTGCTGGAAGAGACTGCCCGCGAGGAACTGGGGCTGGTTAAAGATGGCGAGACCTTTATCTTATTTGCAGAACCCGATTCATGAGCGACTCTATCTGGGCAGTGCTCCCGGCTGCTGGTGTAGGCAGCCGCATGCAGGCCGACCGGCCAAAACAGTACCTTCCTCTGAAAGGCCGCTTCCTTCTCGATCATACCCTTGAGTGTGTACTTTCTTACCCTTCTATTGAAAAGGCAGTGGTCGTGCTTTCTGAGGACGACCCCTATTGGCCAGACAGTCAATTTGCCAGCCATTCTGATGTGATCAGGGCGGAAGGCGGTAGCGAGCGTTGTCACTCGGTACTTAACGGTTTATGCGCACTTGAGGGGATAGCTTCGGACACTGACTGGGTAGCCGTGCATGATATTGCCCGCCCCTGTCTACGACACAGTGATCTTGATCTTCTGTTTGATGGGCTTGGTGACAGCGGGGCCATTCTGGCGTCGCCAACGCGAGATACCATGAAACGGGGCACACTTCAGGCAGATGGCTCGGTGGTGATTGATCATACGGTAGAGCGTGACCAGCTCTGGCACGCGCTTACCCCACAAGTGTTTCGTCTGGGTGAGTTAAGAACTGCACTCGAGCGAGCACTAGCGGACGGTTTTGAAGTGACAGATGAGGCGTCTGCAATCGAATATGCTGGTGGCCGTCCGCGCTTAGTCTCGGGCCGGGCAGACAATATCAAAGTTACCAGGCCGGAAGATCTGGCACTGGCAGAACTTTTTTTATCGCAACATTAATGAGCAACTAATTCAGGAACAGGCCATGCGCATCGGACACGGTTTTGACGTACACGCTTTTGATGAAGGCGATTTTATTACGCTTGGAGGTATGAAAATTCCTCACTCGCACGGCCTTAAAGCGCACTCCGATGGTGATGTTGCATTACATGCATTGGCTGATGCGCTGCTGGGCGCGGCGGCACTGGGGGATATCGGCCAACACTTCCCGGATACGGATGAACAATGGAAGGGCGCTGACAGTCGCATGCTGCTGCGTCATGTTGTTTCTCTGGTGGCTGACAAAGGTTATCGCGTGGGTAATGTTGATGTCACCATCATCGCGCAAGCACCAAAGATGGCCCCTCATATCGCTGATATGCGCGCCGTAATCGCTGCAGATCTTCAGGTCAGAATCGACGACGTCAATGTGAAGGCCACCACAACTGAAAAGCTCGGTTATGTCGGTCGTAAAGAGGGTATTGCCGTTCACGCGGTAGCTCTGTTGCTGAATAGTGAGACGCAATAATGCAGGATTATTCAGTATTACCGGAGTGGCCATCCGCGTACGAAGCGACAGGAGCTACGGCCGTATTAAAGCAGGAGAACAGTGACTTTGTGGTCACAGAGATTCCTCTTGGGTTGCCGTCGGGCGAAGGAGAGCATGTCTGGCTTGATGTCGCCAAAGATGGGGCGAATACGCAGTTTGTGGCCGCTCAGATTGCTGAATTCGCCGGTGTTCGCGAGCTGGATGTGGGTTATGCAGGCCTGAAAGACCGATACGCAGAAACGCGTCAGTGGTTCACTGTGTGGATGCCTAAAACAGAGGCGCCAGACTTTATAGCACTCGAACACCCTGAGTTTCGTGTAATAAGTCAGGCTCGGCATATAAAAAAGCTGCGCCCTGGAGACCTGCTCGGTAATCGTTTTCAGATACTTTTACGTGAAGTCAAAGGAGACCGTACTGCCATCGAGCGTAATCTGTCGTTGGTTCAACAGTATGGCGTCCCGAACTATTTTGGCCCCCAGAGGTTTGGTCTGGCAGGGGACAACGTGGCAAATGGCATGGCGATGCTGAAGCGTGAAATTCGCGTGCGTAATAAAAAGAAGAAAGGCATCTATCTGTCTTCGGTCCGGTCTTTCCTGTTTAACGAAGTTCTCGCCGCCAGAATACGTTCTGGGTTGTGGGGGCAGAGCCTGACTGGCGATATCCTGACGGATGAAGGTGTCGCAACAGGACCTATGTGGGGACGAGGGCGGCTGACAACTACCGATGACGCTCTGGCGCTTGAATCGGAGATTGCTGCACAACATCCTGAACTCTGTGAGGGGCTTGAATTCTCTGGTCTGAATCAGGATCGCCGTGCGTTGGCAGCAATGCCCGGTAATATGACCTGGAGCTGGCCAGAAGAGTCGCATTTACTACTCACATTTTCACTGCCTGCCGGTTATTATGCGACATCACTTATTCGTGAATGCATAGAAACAACTGAACCTGAAAGGTATGTACCCTGATGACTCTGCTGCTTTCCAATGATGACGGTGTTCATGCGCCCGGCTTGAAGATGCTGGCCAGGACGTTGTCTGCGGCGGGCTACGATATTCGCGTCAGTGCGCCAGACCGTGACCGTAGTGGCGCAAGTAACTCTCTGACGCTCGACCGGCCCCTGCAGGTCATTCACCATGAGAACGGTTTTCATAGTGTTGATGGCACCCCGACCGATGCGGTGCACCTGGCTCTCAACGAATTTCATGCGGACACGTGCGAACGGGTGATTGCAGGCATCAACAGCGGCGCCAATCTGGGGGACGACGTTCTCTATAGTGGTACCGTTGCCGCTGCCACCGAAGGGCGTTTTCTGAAGCGCACACCCATAGCGGTTTCTTTATGTGGAAAGACCCACTTTGAAACAGCTGGCCGGGTACTGATCGATATTCTGCCGCAATTTGAATCTCTGGCCTTGCCGCGCAACGCCGTGATTAATGTGAACGTTCCGGATCTACCCTACGAGGACATTACCGGTGTTGAGGTGACTCGTCTGGGGCACCGAAATAAAGCGGATAATCCGGTTAAAACAACCAACCCTCGTGGCAAAGAATTATTCTGGATCTCGGCGGCGGGCGACGTTGCTGATGCCGGGCCGGGTACTGATTTTTATGCGATTGAGCAGGGGCGGGTCTCGATCACCCCGATTCAGATCGATATGACGCTACATAGCATGTTGGTTCCGATGTCGGAATATTTTGAGAAGTGAGAGTGCAGGAAGCAAGGTGAACGAACACTACTTATCTGGCATTGGAATGACCTCGCAACGCACCCGCAACCGTCTGGTGCAGCGTTTACAGGAAGCTGGCATCAGAAACGAAGAAGTGCTGAATGTCATTGCCACAACTCCAAGACACCTTTTCGTCGACGAAGCGCTCGCGCACCGCGCGTATGAAGATACTGCTTTGCCCATCGGCAACGGCCAGACCATCAGCCAGCCTTATACCGTTGCACGCATGACAGAAACTCTACTGGCGAACGGGCCGCTGGAACGGGTACTGGAAATCGGTACTGGCTCTGGTTATCAGACCGCGGTACTCAGTCCGCTTGTCAGAACATTATATAGTGTCGAACGTATCGAACCACTGCACAATCGGGCCGTTGAGCGTCTGCAAAGCCTGGGCTACGACAATGTGCACCTTGCCTTATCTGATGGCACCTGGGGGTGGCCAGAGCATGGGCCTTACGATGGTATTCTTGCTGCTGCTGCGCCGGAAGAGGTGCCTGAATCATTACTGGCACAGCTCGCTGATGGTGGACGTATGGTCATCCCGGTCGGTGGCAAAGAGCAGAAGCTGGTGCTGATCACCCGACGCGGTGATCACTTCGCACGAAAAACTCTGGAAACGGTGCGTTTTGTGCCCTTTCTACCCGGAGTTCAGAATTAATCAGAGGGCGCTACGGCGTCCTTTTCTTTATCTGTCACTCAATCGAATACACGATTTACAACAACGACATTTGCGCAGGGGCTGCGCACCAACGGAGATACAATGGAGCATCTGAAAATTTTTCTTAAGGGTATGGCAATGGGGGCGGCGGATGTTGTCCCTGGTGTGTCGGGTGGCACTATCGCATTTATCACCGGTATCTATACCCGCTTATTGGATGCCATTTCCAGCGTCAACCTGGAGGCTTTAAGGAAGCTCAGAGCCGAGGGCTTCAAATCAGCCTGGACTCATATCGATGGAACCTTTCTGCTGGCATTAGGCGCAGGCATTCTGACGGCCATCATCAGTCTGGCCAAAGTAATTCATCACCTGCTCATGACTCATCCGGTTCTGCTGTGGTCATTTTTCTTCGGTTTAATTATCGCCTCATGCGTACATATCGGCCGTACGATACCCCAATGGCGGTTAAAAGAAATCGCAATGCTGGTGGTAGGGGCTGCAATTGCCGCCTTTATCAGTCTCGCATCACCTACCGAAACTGCCGTGACGCTACCAATTATCTTCGCCGCTGGCAGCATAGCTATCTGTGCCATGATTCTTCCCGGTATCTCTGGCAGTTTCATTCTGCTGCTGATGGGCTTGTATACGCCGGTTATTGCGGCAATCAAGGGATTCGATCTGCCGGTGCTGGTGACCTTCGCCGCAGGTGCAGGCCTTGGGTTGCTGCTGTTTTCTCGTCTTCTGAGCTGGCTTCTGCATCACTATGCATCCGTAGTACTCGCACTTCTGACGGGTTTTATGGTCGGATCATTAGTAAAAGTCTGGCCATGGAAAGAAACGCTGTCGACACGCATCAACAGCAAAGGAGAAGAAGTGCCATTCGTACAGCAGATGGCACTGCCCGTATTTGATGAAATGGTTGTGATTTCAATTTTTTTGATGTTCTCAGGGGCCATTCTTGTTATCGGACTTGAACGCTTCGGAAATGGGAATTCAGCGGAAAAATAAAATGAACGTCTGTTTAGTCACTTCTTTTCTTTGAAAAGCAGGTTTGAAATCCTGTATACAGTGGCTACGGATAAAAAAATCCTGATATTTTTTAGAATACTTTGGAATTAAAAAATACGTTTTTTATTCACCTGAGTTGCAAAGGTTGCAAACCGTTACATGGGCGGAAAGCCGTCACTATCGGGTGTCAAAAAGTCGTAAACTTGTCAGAACCTATGAAAACTGCCCGGCTTGTCATATTAGTCATAACCTCAACGATAGTTACTGCTTGTACATCTGGCGGTGGCTTCGTCTCAGTTGATCAAAAATTCGGCAGAGACAAAACGGCGTCGGGTTTTCATCTCGTTCGCGAAGGTGAGACGTTATATTCCATTGCATGGCGCTATGGACTGGACTATCGCGAGTTGGCGAACGCTAACTCCATTTCTTCCCCACACACGATTTACCCTGGACAGAAAATTGACATCGACTATACCGCCGCAGAAGCCGCCCGCGCGCCGCGTGTCACTGTCAGAAACCCGTCAAATTCACCGCCTACAGCGGTACAGCCGAAAGTAGCGAAACCTAAAAATGGTCATATATCGCCAAAACCGGTGCCGACCGGGCCGGTTTCAGGGTGGCAGTGGCCCTCTGATGGCAAAATGATTGGTCGATTTTCGACCAGAAAGCCCGTCAACAAGGGGATTGATCTTGCCGGGTCGATGGGGGAATCTATTTTGGCAGCAGCGGCGGGGACAGTGGTCTACGCAGGCACCGG
>MDSV01017712.1_pt1 | contig 33654 bp, 32 predicted proteins | sample 810851 | NCBI WGS metagenome assembly MDSV01 (sample SAMN05326640, study PRJNA326480) | marine metagenome | isolation source: seawater | place: Atlantic Ocean: North East | collected 2012 | reverse complement strand
TTGGATAAAGAGGTATACTAACACCAACTTCTGCCGCTACTTGCCTTGACCACATTCCAGTTGCCAAAACAATGTATTCACATTCTATTTTCCCGTGTTCTGTTTCTACACCCTCAATTTTATGATTTTTTACTAATATTTTTTTTACTGGACATTTCTCAAAAAATTGAGCACCATTATTTTTTGCAGATTTTGCCAATACATTTGTTACCCCTACTGGATCTGCCTGACCATCTTGAGAAATGAATACTCCTCCAACTATATCTTTGGTACTTATTAGAGGATAAATTTCTTTTATTTCTTCTTTAGAAACTTCTTTTGATTCAACATTAAATCTTTGTGCAAAAGTAAGCTGCCTTTTAAGTTCTTCAAGACGAGCTTCTGTTGTTGCTACAGTCAGAGATCCATTTTGTTTAAGACCAGTTGAGAGTCCAGTTTCTTTTTCTAACTTTTTAAATAAATTTAATGAATAATTTCTTAAACGAGTTATAGTTGCCGAAGATCCTAGTTGACCAATAAGACCAGCTGCATGCCATGTAGTACCGGATGTGAGTTGATCACGCTCTAAAAGAATCACATCATTCCAACCAAATTCTGTTAAATGATATGCAACAGAACATCCAGCAACTCCACCACCAATCACGACAACTTTAGCTGACTTTGGAGGAATCTTATTCATATAAATTTATAGATAAAGCTTTTCCGTATGAGTTTCAAAATATTTGTTTAATTCTTCAGTGTTAATTTCATCAATTTTATTATGACTCCATTGTGGATTATGATCTTTTGTTACTAATACTGAATTTATCCCACTATCAAAATCACTTCTATAAACCATTTTCTGACTGAGCTGGTACTCTATTTCCAAACACTCTTTTAAAGATTTTCTTTTTGCATCATTAATAAGTTTTGTTGTTACAGCAAGACTCATTGGACATTTTTTATTCAAAACATTTAAAACTTTTAATGAAAATTCAGATTGATTACTTTCTAAATTTAATTTTATTTCATTTATATTGCCTTCAAATATTATATTAATTAAATCAATATTCTTTATTAGTTCTGAATTATTGTTTACCTCAAATTTTTCTTTTATTATCTCTCCACTATTAATATAATTATTTCTAATTAATTCCAAATTTTCAAACTTAAAATAATCTGTTGCTAAACCTAAATAAATTAGATCATTAACTTCTAAAATTGTTCCAGTTAAACCAATATATTTGCCAACATTTTTTGGTAAATTTGATAGAAAATAACTTCCACCAACATCAGGAAAGAAACCTATTGATGTTTCAGGCATTGCAAATTTAGTATTATCGCTAGCAAGTCTATGATCACCATAAATAGATAATCCAACACCCCCACCCATAACAACTCCATTCCAAATAGATAAAAATTTTTTTGGAAATTGACTTATCAAATAATTTAACTTGTACTCAACTCTAAAAAATTCTTCTTTAAAACTATTTTCATTCCTAGTAAGATAGAGTGATTTCACATCTCCTCCCGCACAAAAATTTCCCCCTTCTCCTATTAATAGAACCCTTTCAATATCTTTGTTTTCAGTCCACTCCTGAAGTTTTTCAGAAAATATTTTTGCCATATCAAGGTTTAAGGCATTTAAAGCTTTAGGACGGTTAAGTTTTATAATTCCTGTTTTTCTTTTTTCTAAAAAAATAATTTCCATCAATTTTTTCTAAACTCTAATACTTTATTTGATATACCAACTTCTTTTGCTCGTAATCTATTAATTTCATCTCTTAATCTTGCCGCATCTTCAAATTCAAGCTTGGAGGCAAATTCATTCATTTTTTTCTCAAGATATTTGATATGATTATCTAAATCTTTTCCAACCATTTCTTTTGTATTCTCAATATCTACTGTAACGTGATCTTGCTCGGCTGTATTCTCAATTATTTCTTGAATATTTTTTTTAATACTCACTGGTGTTATATTGTTTTGTTTATTGTATTCTAATTGCTTGGTTCTTCTTCTATCTGTTTCATCAATTGCCTCTTTCATACTTTTTGTTTTGGAATCAGCATACATTAATACTTTACTTTCAACGTTTCTCGCCGCTCTTCCGATAGTCTGAATTAAGCTTGTTTTTGAACGAAGATAGCCTTCTTTATCGGCATCAAGTATAGCCATTAAAGCGCATTCCGGAATATCTAAACCTTCTCTTAGAAGGTTAATGCCAACTAAAATATTAAAAACACCAAGTCTTAAATCTCGAATAATTTCAATTCGTTCTAATGTATCAATATCAGAGTGAAGATAACGAACTTTTAGCCCCTCTTCATTAATATATTCTGTTAAATCCTCCGCCATTTTTTTTGTTAATGTTGTTATTAAAACTCTATGTCCATTATTAATAGTTTTTTTACATTCATCAATTAGGTTATCAATTTGATGTTTTGTTTTTCTAATTTCAATTGGAGGATCAATTAATCCTGTAGGTCTAATAACTTGTTCTACAAATGTACCACCAGTTTTTTCAAGTTCATAATCACCTGGTGTGGCACTAACAAATATGGTTTGTGGCCTCATTGCATCCCATTCTTCTCTTTTCAGAGGTCTGTTGTCTACACAACTTGGGAGTCTAAAGCCATATTGAGCTAAAGTCGATTTTCTTGAAAAATCACCTTTGTACATTCCTGCAATCTGACCACATGTTTGATGACTTTCATCTATAAACAATAAAGAGTCTTCAGGAATATATTCATATAATGTAGGAGGAGGCTCACCAGGTTTTCTACCTGATAGATATCTAGAATAATTTTCTATTCCACTACAACTTCCTGTGGTTTCCATCATTTCCAAGTCAAAAGTTGTTCTTTCGTCTAATCTTTGTCTTTCTAAAAATTTTTTCTCTTGTTCAAAAATATCCAACTGTTTTTTTAAATCAGTTTTAATCATAGAAATTGCTTTTTTAATTGTGGGTTTAGGTGTTACATAATGTGAGTTTGCAAAAATTCTTATTTGATTAAGCTCACCTAGTTTTTCTCCAGTTAATGGATCTACTTCACTTATATTTTCAATATCATCTCCAAACATAGATATTTTCCAAGAAATATCCTCATAGTGAGATGGAAAGATTTCTAAAATATCACCTTTTGCCCTGAAACTCCCTCTTCTGAAATCCATATCACGTCGTTTATATAAAAGCTCAACCAATTTTCTTATTATTATTTCTCTACTAATTGATTGGTTTTTATCTAAAGTAAAAGACATTGACGAATAAGAATCAACTGAACCAATTCCATAAATACATGAAACAGAAGCTACAATTATTGTATCCCTTCTCTCAACAAGTGATCTAGTAGACGAGTGACGTAGTCGATCAATTTGTTCATTAATTGAAGATTCTTTTTCAATATATGTATCCGTTCTAGGTACATAAGCTTCTGGGGTATAATAATCATAATAACTTACAAAATACTCAACAGCATTTTCTGGAAACAAATTTTTCATCTCACCATATAGTTGAGCCGCTAAAGTTTTGTTAGGCGCCATTATTAATGTAGGTTTTTGAACTTTTTCAATAACTTTGGCCATAGTAAATGTTTTTCCTGATCCTGTTACACCAAGAAGGACTTGTTCTTGTTCTCCTTCATTTAAACTTTTTACAATATTTTTAATTGCATCAGGCTGATCACCACTTGGGTTGAAATCGCTTACTACCTTAAATGGTTTTTTAATATCATTAGACTTATTTTGTTTTATTTGAATTTCTTTCATGTGCTATTAATATAATCATTTAAATAATTATACTTTTTTAAAAAACTACCATTAATAGTAATTGTTGCATTTAATATTCTTCCATCATCATCATTTAGAATGTAAGGAATAACTTCACTTACTATACCATTGCCAAATTCTTTACTAGAATCTCTTGGAAGTTCTGAAGGTAAATTATCAACTGCCATTATTGCAAGACCGTCATTATTATTTATTTCTTTATAACTATTCTTATCAATATAGAAATTTGGATTTTCAATAGTTGAAGATCTTATGGTTGTCGGGACAGAACCATCTACATCACATGTTATATCTCCAATTACTCTTAATTTATTTAATTCATTTATATTTTTTTTTTCAAAAATTTTTGGAGAAGCAGGATCCCAATAATGTGCACTAATAAATACATCAGCTGATCTTAAGTATTCTAGGGCATTGCTAATATATTTTTTAGGATTTTCAATAAAATGATTAAGATCAAATTCTTTTATTGAATTTGATTTTACATAATCTTTTGTTTCTAAATTACAAAAAATAGGATTATCAAAATTATCATTTTTAAATTCTTCTTTAGAAACTTCTTTAATATTAGTTTGTCGCAAAACTTCTATTACTCCTTTAGCAACCCTTCCATCTCCAGTCACTAAAATCTTCATTTTTGGAAAGTATAAATTTTTTAAGTTATTAATTACTCTCTCATAACTATTTATTTTATATGCTCTTGCAAGTGGTTGTTTTTTAAAATTCTCTAGACAAAGATTTAGAGTATTATAACAACCAACTATGCCAGCAAATCTTCCAAACCCCAAGTACCTTTTACTATTTTTATCTCTTATATTTTCATAATCTATTAATTTTATTTTTTTTTCTAAAACAGATTTTAGAAGCTCTTTTTTATCCATACCTGGAGTACCTTGAGCATTATTAAGTGTTTCTTTATTTAGTTTGTATGTGTGAGAAAAGAAAACATAAGTTTTATTATTAATCAAAAATTTGGTATCAATTTCTTTTACTCCAAAAATAATGGAACAATTGGTTAAATCATCTTTTATATCAGCCCCACAGTTTTTATATTCTTCATCAGTAAAACACCTATTTGATGACGGTTGAACCAAAATTCTCAAACTTGGATATTTATTTTTAAGTTTTTCTATATGTTCAGGAACTAGAGGCGCTCTATTTTCATCAGGACGTGACTCTCTAATAACCCCAATAGTTTGTATTGGATTATTCATTTTTGTGTTGAATATTAATATTGTTTTCTTTTAGTATTTTAAAAAAATACATAATATTTTCATAATCATTTGGAGCAGTTTTAACTCCAGATGAAATTTTTTCATTCAACATAAGATCTATCGCTGCTGATAGAGTTATAGAAACAAGTTTGCCCATTGCTGTATTTTCTCCTGAACCTCTTTCATCCAAAAAATAAGAATTATTAAATATTTTATTATTATTTTCAAAACCTTTAAGTTTTACTGATAATACAACTCTATCCTCTTCATTAGGTTGGTATCTATTATGTATTAATAATTCTTCGCTCTTTTTATTAATATCATCTTCAATTGTCTGCGTTTGGTTTTCAAGCATTGAAAAAATATCCTGCCATGCTTGTTTCCAACCATCTAGTCTTAGCGTGCCTCGGACAAATTCTTCTACTTTCCAATTTTGATCAAAATTATATTCATTGATATAGGGTGTTGAGTCTCTGTTCGGGTAAGATTCATAGTTTTCATTATTTATTTTGTATGAACTGATTGATTTATATGGAGTTACTGTTTTTACTTCTCCATTTGTAATAAATTTAGCATCATTATTTAGAGCTTTAATAACACCTGCAGGAGACCAGCTAAATTTATATCTAAAATCATTAGGTATTGCAGGAAAGCCTCCACAATATGACTCATAAATAACTTCAGTATTACTAGATGCTATTTTTTTTAAATCTCTTACAAGTAGATGAGAGAAAAAGTGATCTATACCTGGATCTAAACCTATTTCATTTATAAAGACAAGATTTTCTTTTTTTACCTCTGAATCTAGAGCAAATATTTCTGGATTTAGATAACTTGTTGAAGCAAAATGACATTTATTCTTCAAACATAATTTTGCTATTTCTAAATGTCTTGTTGCAGGTAATTGTGATATTACAATATCACCAGGGTTTGTTTCTTTGAATATATTATCAATATCAAACTCTTTAGCTTTAACATTGTGTTTATCAATGTGATTTATGGTTTTCTGAGCCTTTTTCAATGTTCTGTTCCATATTGTAAAATTATCTAAATTCTTTGCAAGTCTTCTTATCCCTGGAATAGAGGATAAGCCAGTTCCAATCCAATGTACATGTTTCATAGTGTTATTTACTTTTATATTAAATTGTTTACTACATTTATTAGACTTTAAATACGGAAAATTCATTGAGCTTAATAGTATTTATTTTTTTATTAACAGGAGTCGCCTCCGGTTTTGTAGCTGGTCTACTTGGAGTCGGCGGAGGTATAATAATTGTACCAGTTACTTATTTTATACTTCTAAATCTTGGGTATAACTCAGAAATAGTTATGCACGTAGCCGTAGCCTCTTCACTAGGTACAATATGCTTTACATCTATTTCATCAATTAAATCACATTTAAAACTAAAAAATACAAATTTAAAAATTGTTAAAAAATGGGCAATTGGAATTATTATTGGATCAATTCTAGGTTCACTATCAGCTAGCTCAACATCTGGGGAAAATCTTGTAATAATTTTTGTAATTTTAGCATTCTTAATTTCAACAAATATGCTCTTTCAACAAAAACCAATTTTGTTAAGTGATGATTTACCATCATCAAAAGTAATTAATCTATCGATTAGCTCTTTAATAGGTTTTTTTTCTTCAATAATAGGAATTGGTGGAGGTAGTTTTAGTGTACCTGCTTTAACCATGTTTTCTAAAAAAATACATGAAGCTGTTGGAACTTCAGCCGTTTTTGGTTTTTTAATAGCCTTGCCAGCCACTATAACGTTTATCATTACTGGATTAGGGAAGCAGGGTTTACCTTTTTACTCTATAGGCTATGTTAACATTTTAGTAGTTTTAATGATCTCAATAACTAGTATTTTTACCGCTGGATATGGTGCAAGAGTTTCAATAAATATAGATAAATCAGTTTTAAGAAAAATATTTGCAATTTTTTTGTTGTTAACTTGTGCAAGTCTAATTATTGAACATTTTATAATCTAAAATGAATCTTATAGCTGACAGATTAAAACTTATTAAGCCATCTATGACAGTTGGTATTAATATTAAAGCTAAAGCAATGAAGGATGAAGGTAAGGATGTTATAGTTCTTGCAGCTGGAGAGCCAGATTTCAACACTCCTAAAAATATAAGGGATGCAGCATATAAAGCTATGGAGGAAGGTAAAACAAAATATGTACCTGGTAAAGGAACTCCTGAATTACAAAAAGTGATTCAGAAAAAATTTAGAGAAGATAATAATATTGATTATAATTTGGATGAAATTATTTGTGGTGTAGGCGGGAAGCATATTATTTACAACGCAATGATGGCAACAATTAATCCTGGAGATCAGGTTATTATTACTGCTCCTTTTTGGGTTAGCTACCCAGACATTGTCATGTTAGCAGAAGGAACACCTGTGATTGTTGAGTGTCCAGAAAATCAAAATTTTAAAATAAAACCTGAGCAATTAGAAAAAAATATTACTGCAAAAACAAAATGGTTGATGCTAAATAGTCCTAGCAATCCAACCGGTGCTGTTTACTCAAAGCAAGAATTAAAAGACTTGGCTCAAGTATTGATTAAGCATCCAAATGTTTTAATTATGTGCGATGATATCTATGAAAAAATTATTTATGATGATGTTGAGTTTTATACATTGGCTTCTGTTGAACCTTTATTAAAAAATAGATGTCTGACCTTAAATGGAGTATCAAAATCTTATTGTATGACAGGTTGGAGACTTGGTTACTGTGGGGCTCCAAAAGAAATAATTGCTGCAATGAATAAAATTCAATCGCAAAGTAACACATCTACTTCATCAATTACTATGGCAGCTGCAGTTGAGGCAATAAGTGGCCCCCAAGATTTTATAAAGGATCATAATAATAAATTTTTAAAAAGAAGAGATTTAGTAGTAAATAAATTAAATGAAATTGAAGGTATCAAATGTGCAAAACCTGAAGGTGCATTTTACGTTTATCCTAACTGCCATGGTATTTTAGGAAAAGTAACTCCTAATGGAAATAAAATATCTAGTGATGAAGATTTTATAACATATCTTCTTGAAGACCAAGGTGTTGCTGGTGTTCATGGATCAGCATTTGGGTTGTCTCCATATTTTAGATTATCTTATGCTACTAGTGATGACATTTTAGAAGATGCTTGCGCTAGAATTCAACTGGCTTGCTCTAAGCTTAAGTAAGATCTTTATCTGCAATTATCTCAGCTAGTCTAAGTAAATTAGTAGTACCTGCACTTCCAAATGGTACACCTGCAGAAATAACAACACTATCTCCAGGTTCCACCAATTTCTTATTTTTTACAATGGTGCATGCTATTTTTACCATTTCTTGTGCATTTTGTGCATCTTCGATGGAATAGCAAGAGTTTACACCCCAATACATCTGCATTCTTCTGGTAGTATTAATTTTTGGTGAAAGACCAACTATTTGAACAGGGGCTCTTTCTCTTGCCATTCTTCTGGTTGTTCTTCCGCTCACGGAAAAAGTTATTATAGCTTTCGCGTTTGATTTTTTTGCAATTGAATAGGCAGCTAAAGTGATTGCATCAGTATTATTAACATCATCAACATTTTCATCTTCTATTCTTAAATTATAATTATTTTTATCATTTTCTACAGTTTTAATAATATTATTCATAGTATTAACTACTTCTATTGGATGCGAGCCTATAGCAGACTCTCCAGAGAGCATAACAGCATCTGTTCCATCATATATCGCATTTGCTACATCAGAAGCTTCAGCTCTTGTTGGAACTAAATTATCAATCATACTTTCTAGCATCTGAGTTGCAACCACAACTGGCTTTCCAAAGTGTCTACATCTTCTTATTATATTTTTTTGTGCTATTGGCACTTGCTCAGTTGGCATTTCTACTCCTAAATCCCCCCTGGCAATCATTATACCATCTGATGCATCGATTATTTTATCAATATTTTTGACTGCCGAAGGTTTTTCAATTTTTGCCATAACTAAAGCTTTATTTCCAATTATTTTTTTTAATTTATTTATATCTTCAGCTTGTTGTACAAATGACAAAGCTACCCAATCAACACCCATATCTAAAGCTTTAATTAAATCAGATTTATCTTTATTTGTAAGTGCATCAATTGGAAGTATTATATCTGGAATATTAACACCCTTATTATTTGAAATTTCAGCATCATTTAAAACTTCAGTAATTAAATGATCTTTGTTTTGTTCAATTACTTGTAATCGTATCCTTCCATCATTGACTAATAATATTGAGTTCGGAGTTAAGTGTTGATAAATTTCAGAATGTGGAAAATTTACCCTAGTATCATCACCAAGTTCAGAAGATAGATCTAATCTAAATTTTTTTCCTTTTTTTAAATTTTCTCTAACATTTTTAAATAAACCAACCCTTAGTTTTGGGCCTTGTAAATCTGCTAAAACACATGTTGCATGATTGTATTTTTTTTCTAAAGATCTAATGTTCTCATAATTTTTTCTATGTACTTCAATATCACCATGAGAAAAGTTGAGTCTAAAAACATCACATCCAGCAATAAAAAGATCTTCAATAATTTTTTTTTCTGAAGAAGAAGGGCCTAAAGTAGCTAAAATCTTAGCTTTTCTATTACGTTTCATTAAATATCGTATATATATTATGAAATTGAATTATTATAATCTTATTTACAAAATATGAGCAAAAATTTTGATAGAGAATTATTAGCAGATGTTGCTGAAAGATTAATTAACCATCTACAAAATAGAACAGATGTACAAAATATAGATTTAATGAATTTATCAGGTTTTTGTAGGAACTGTCTTTCAAAATGGTATGTTAGTGCAGCTGAAAAGAAAAAAATTTCTATTTCTTATAATGAGGCAAAGGAAATGATTTATGGAATGCCTTATGAACAATGGAAAAGTAAATTTCAAACCGAGATTACTTCTGAGCAAAAAGAAAATTTTGATTTAAAAAAAGACTAATATAGTTTTTCTAAACTTTCTTTATACTTTTCTTTGACTTTAAATCTACGAACTTTCATCGAAGGTGTCATCATATTATTTTCAATTGTAAATTCGTGGTCAATCAAAATAAACTTTCTTATTTGCTCTATAGCAGATAGACTACTGTTTACCTTATCAATTATTTCTTTAATTTTTTTATTATAAGATTCGTCTATAATTATTTTACTAAGGTTTAATTCTATATTATTTTCTTTAGCCCATTCTAATGCTAATTCTTTATTTGGAACTATTATTGCTACTAAGTAGTTTTTAAAATCACCATATAACATTGATTGAGCTATTTCAGGTTCAATATCTAGTTTTGCTTCAATTCTGGAAGGAGATATATTATCACCACCAGCATTAACAATTATATCTTTTTTTCTATCAGTAATTTTTAGATAATTTTCATCATCAAATTCACCAATATCTCCAGTATGAACCCAGCCGTTAATAATTGTTTTGTTAGTAGCTTCAGGATCATTCCAATACCCATTCATAATAAGCTCACCTTTTGCTAAAATTTCTCCATCTTCTAAAATTTTAACTTCATTTCCTTCAAGAACTTTTCCAACTGTATCCAGTTTAATTTTTTCAGGTGGATTAGCTGAAATTACAGGTGCTGTTTCAGTTTGACCATATCCTTGTAATAAAGGTAATCCTAAAGCAGTTAAGTATAAACCAACTTCAAAGTTTAATGCAGCTCCGCCAGAGATAAGAGCTCTTAAACTCCCTCCAAAACGCTTTTTAACTTTCTTTCTTACAATCTTATCCATTAAACCATTTAATAATCTATCTGAAAAGCTCATATCTTCCCCATAATATTTTTTCATTCCTAATCTAAGTGTAGTTGCAAAAAAACGTTGGCTTAATTTACTTTGATTTTTTAGTCCTTGAGAAATTCTTGTATGTAAAGAATCATAAAATCTTGGCACTGCTGTCATAAAATGAGGTGCAGCTTCAGCCATATTAACTAGCAGTTTATCAATACTTTCGGCGTAATAAATTTGAGCTCCTTGCCCCATTTCTAAAAACTGAAGAGTGTGTTCATATGAATGTGATAATGGTAACCAAGAAAGATATCTCATTTCTTTCAAATCTTTTGTTAAGCTTTCTAATAATTTATTACAAGAAGCACAATTTCTTAACATTGCACCATGGCTCAACATAACACCTTTTGGATTACCTCCAGTTCCTGACGTATAAATTATACAAGCCGTGTCAGTTCTTTTGAAAGTTTTAGATAAATTTTCAAATTTACTAGATTCTTTATTTTTTTCTAAATTTTCTTCTATTATATTATTAAATGAAACCACATTTACAACTTCATTATATTTTTGATTATCTTCATTTATTTTAATTACATTTTGACAACTTGACACTTGTTCTATCGCCGGCAGAACCTTTTTCATTAACTCGTGTGATGAAACTATCGCACATCTTGCTCCTGAATGCTCAATTATATATTTATAATCATTTGTAGTACTGGTTGTGTAAGCTGGAACTGAAACTGCGCCAATTGCCATTATGGCTAAATCTGTAATTTGCCATTCAGGTCTGTTCTCAGAGAGAATTAAAACTCTATCTCCCTCTAATATACCGATATCTTGCAGATATGTTGCAAGACTTTTAACTTGTTCTTTTACCTCTATCCATTTTAAAGCAATGTATTTATCTCCACTTTTCCTCCAAAGGTATGGCTCTTCTTTTAAGTCTTCTGCTTGATGGAAAAATATACTAGTTATACTATTAAAATCATCAAAATTGACTATCATATCTCTTGTTCTCCCTACAAAGGTTAGATTATAGACCTATATCCAAATAATAAAATATGAAACAACAAAGTTATCAAGATTTATCAAAAAAAAACTTGGGAAAACTACCTGTTTGGAACCTTAAAGATCTATATCAATCACCTAATTCAACTAATCTTAAAAATGATCTAAATAATTTACGATTAATTACAAAAAAATTTGAAAAGAAATATAACAATAAAATTGTCAAATTAAGTTCAAAGCAACTCTACCAATCAATTGTTGAGTTAGAAAAAATAGATATTAAAATTGATAAAATAATGTCTTACGCTCATCTTTTAGTAGCAGAAGATGGTAATAATGAAAAAAATAAAATATTTTACCAACAAATCCAAGAACAAATAACTAATATCGCATCTTCAATTATTTTTTATAGTTTACAACTAAATCAAATTACAGAAACTAATTTAAAAAGACTTATTTCTAATTCATCTTTAAAAAATTATAAAAATTGGATCTCAAATACAAGAAAATTTAAACCTTATCAGTTAGATGTTCAGACCGAAAAACTTTTACAAGAAAAAAATATAACTTCAAGAAGTGCCTGGATAAGACTTTTTGATGATACTATTGCCTCATTAAAATTCCCATTCAAAGGAAAAGAATTGTCAAGTGCTGAGATTTTTAATTTTCTTTCTGATAAAAAAGAAAACAATCGTAAAAATGCTGCTAAAATTGTATCAAGTATTTTAAAAAAAAATATAAAATTATTTACAACAATTACAAATACTCTAGCAAAAGATAAATCAATAAATGATTCATGGAGAGGACTGCCTAATCCAGTTAGTTACAGAAATTTATCAAATGTTGTTGAAGATGAGGTGGTAGATGCTTTATCAAATACTGTAATTGAAAACTACCCAAAAATTGCTCATCGCTATTATAAAATAAAAGCTAAATGGTTAAAGAAGAAAAAATTAATGTATTGGGATAGAAATGCACCTTTACCATTTCAATCCCAAACAATTTATTCATGGAACGATGCAAAAGACATAGTGATTGAAGCTTATGATCAGTTTGATAAAAGAGCAGGAAATATTGTAAAAAAATTTTTTGATAATTCTTGGATACACGCGCCTGTTATTCCTGGTAAATCACCAGGTGCTTTCGCAGCATCTACAGTTCCTTCAGTACATCCATATATTTTAGTTAACTATCAAGGTAAAGCAAGAGATGTCGCAACCTTGGCGCATGAGTTAGGTCATGGTATTCACCAATATCTTGCTGGACAAAAACAAACCTATTTTAATGCATCAACACCTCTAACATTAGCAGAAACAGCTAGTGTATTTGGAGAGATGTTAACTTTTAAATCTTTATTAAAAGTTACAAAAGATAAGAATGAACGAAGAGGAATGTTAGCAAATAAAATAGAAGATATGTTAAACACCGTTGTTAGACAAATTGCTTTTTTTGAATTTGAAAAACAAATTCATCAGCAAAGAAAACTAAAAGAGTTAAGTGTAAGTGAAATTTGCAAGATTTGGATGAATGTTCAAAAGCAAAGTTTGGGTCCCCATATAAATTTTGATGATGATTATAAATATTTTTGGAGCTATATTCCTCATTTTATACATTCGCCATTTTATGTATACGCATATGCTTTTGGGGATTGTCTTGTTAATTCATTATTTAATGTTTATGAAAATAATTCATCTAACTTTGAAAATAAATATATAACTCTACTTGAAAGTGGAGGAAGCAACTCATACGATAAACTTTTAAAACCTTTTGGATTAAACCCTAAAAGAAAAGATTTTTGGCAAAAAGGTATAAGTGTAATAGAGCAATTTATTAATCAGTTAGAAGATTAAATTTATGTCAGATAAAGAAGATAAGTCGTTAGCTAAGCAGATAAAAAGATATGCACAAGTAGGCGGTGTGGTTGGTAAGCTAGCAACTAAATTAGCAAGCCAAAGATATCTGGGCGTAAAGCTAAATAAAGAAAAACATGCAGCAGAGATTAGAGCAGCTCTTGGAGGTATTAAAGGACCCCTGATGAAGGTTGCTCAATTATCAGCTACAATTCCAGATTTATTACCTGATGAATATGCTCAAGAGCTTATGCATCTTCAATCAAACGCCCCCCCTATGGGTTGGTTATTTGTAAAAAGAAGAATGGCAGCAGAATTAAAGCAAGATTGGCAAAAAAATTTTGTTGTATTTGATAAGGATGCAACAAGAGCAGCCTCCTTAGGTCAGGTTCATAGAGCAAAACTAAAAAATGAAGAAATAGTTGCTTGTAAACTTCAATATCCCGATATGTCTTCTGCAGTTAGCGCAGATTTAACTCAATTAAAAATGATATTTTCAATTTATCAATCATATAATAAGGCTATAAAAACTGATGAAGTTTATAAAGAAATTACTGATAGATTAAAAGAGGAGCTTGATTATGATAGAGAAAAAAAACTTATGACAGTTTTTAGAAATATTTTTTCTGATATAAACTTTGTACATGTTCCAAAGACTTATGATAAGCTCTCTACTAAAAGACTTCTAACAATGAGTTGGCTAGATGGTGAATCAATCTTAAATTTTAAAAATAGTTCAAAAGAAACAAGAAATACACTGGCCAGAAATATGTATCATGCATGGTATAAGCCTTTTTTTGAATATGGAGTACTTCATGGAGATCCTCACCTAGGTAACTATTCAGTTCAAAAAAAAGATTTAAGTATAAACTTGTATGACTTTGGATGCATGAGAATTTTTAATGGTAATTTTATTCAAGGAGTAATTGATCTTTATTTTGCTCTTCAAGAAAATGATAACACAAAAGCAGTACATGCATATGAGCAATGGGGGTTTCAAAATATAACCAAGGCAAAACTCAAAGTTTTAAACAAATGGGCAGGTTTTTTATACTCTCCACTTATGGAAGATAAAGTTCAAAAAATACAAGAAAGTGACAGTGGTATTTATGGTGCGCAAATAGCATCTGAAGTTCATCAAGAGTTAAAAAAACTAGGAGGTGTCAAACCTCCAAAAGAATTTGTCTTTATGGATAGAGCAGCTGTCGGACTAGGTTCTGTTTTTATGCACCTAAAAGCTGAGGTAAATTGGTATCAAATATTTCACCAACTTATTGAAAATTTTAATGCAAAAAAATTAATGGATAACCAACAAAAAGCTTTAAAATTAGCTAAGCTATCACTATAAGCACTAATGATCTTATCAGCCCTTAAAGAAACCAATGAAAATGAAACTAGAGTTTCAGTTACTCCTGAGTCTGTAAAACTTTTTTTGAGACTTGGCTTTGAAGTAATAATTGAAAAAGGTGCGGGAGAGTTATCTGGTTATCAGGACTCAAACTACACTGATTTTGGTGGAAAAATTGTATCAAGAAGTCAATGTCTTAATGCTGATGTTTGTTTATGTGTAAGAATACCTAGTAGCGAGGACATAAAAAATTTGAGAAATAATTCAACACTTATTGGAATATTAAATCCGTATGAAAATAAATCTGAATTTGAAAATTTAAACTCAAAAAAGATTTCATCATGTTGTATGGAATTAATTCCTAGAATAAGTAGAGCACAAAGTATGGATGTATTATCTTCTCAAGCAAATCTTGCTGGGTACAGAAGTGTAATAGATGCAGCTGAACAATTTGGTAAAGCATTTCCTATGATGATGACGGCTGCAGGTAGGGTAAATCCAGCCAAAGTTATGATTTTAGGAGTAGGTGTTGCAGGGCTTCAAGCCATAGCAACAGCAAAAAGATTAGGAGCAGTTGTTTCTGCTACTGATGTAAGAGCTGCAACAAAAGAGCAAGTTGAAAGTCTTGGAGGAAAATTCATTATGGTAGAAGATGAAGAGTCAAAAAATGCAGAAACTGAGGGTGGATATGCAAAAGAAATGAGTGATGAATATAAAATGAAACAAGCAGCACTTATTGCAGAAACAGTTGCTAAACAAGATATTATAATTTGTACAGCCTTAATCCCCGGTAAAAAAGCACCTATTCTTATTACTGAAGAAATGGTATCCTCAATGATACCTGGATCAGTTGTTATTGATTTAGCAGTTGAAGCTGGAGGTAATTGTCCAATTAGTAAGTCAAATGAAATAATTAACCACAATGGTGTTAAGGTTGTTGGATATAGTAATGTTCCAGGTAGGGTAGCTAAAGATGCATCAGCTCTTTATGCAAAAAATATTTTTAACTTTTTAAGTTTACTTATTAATAAAGAAAATAAACAAATTAATTTCGATTTTGAAGATGAGATAATCAAATCAGTTGTTTTAACTCATAACGGAGAAGTCAAGTTGGAGCAATTTAACTAATATGGAAGCACATTCATCAGAAGTTTTTGTTTTTGGTCTAACAGTTTTCTTTCTAGCATGTATTATTGGATATTATGTAGTATGGTCAGTAACACCTGCATTACATAGCCCTTTAATGGGTGTAACGAATGCTATTTCAAGTGTTATAATTGTAGGAGCTATTCTCGCTGCAGGCCCTCAGGGATTTGATACATCAAAAATATTTGGATTAATTGGTGTCGTTTTAGCATCAGTTAATATTTTTGGTGGGTTTTTAGTAACTTATCGAATGTTATCGATGTTTAAAAAAAAACAAAAGAAACAGAAAGAATAATATTTAATGTCAGATAATATCGTTGCAATACTCTATTTAATATCAGCTCTATTGTTCATTTTTGCCCTTAGAGGATTATCACATCCAGAGTCATCAAGAATGGGAAATATTTTTGGTGTATTGGGAATGGTTATAGCTATTTTTACAACGTTAATGTTTAAGACTGTTCTTAGCTATTATGAGATAGGAGCAGCAATTTTGATTGGCGGAACAATAGGATCTTTTATAGCTCTTAGAATTGAAATGACCGCCTTGCCTCAATTAGTTGCAGCTTTTCATAGTCTAGTTGGATTAGCAGCCGTTTTTGTTGCAGCTGCAGCATTTTATGATCCTGTCGCATTTAAAATAGGTGAAATAGGTTCAATTAATTCAGCTAGCTTAGTTGAGATGAGTATCGGAACATTCATTGGAGCAATTACATTTTCAGGATCAGTTCTGGCATTTGGAAAACTTCAGGGCACAATTTCAGGAAAGCCAATTGTGTTTAAATTTCAGCATGTAATTAATGCTTTAATATTTTTATTTATAATATTTCTTATTATTTTATTTGTAATTAATCAATCACCCACAATTTTTTGGACAATAGTATTGATCTCAATTTTATTAGGCTTTTTAGTTGTAATACCAATTGGTGGTGCTGATATGCCAGTAGTTGTATCTATGTTAAATTCATATTCTGGTTGGGCAGCATGTGGGATTGGTTTTACACTAAGTAACAACTTGCTAATTATAACTGGAGCTTTAGTTGGAGCATCAGGTGCAATACTAAGTTATATTATGAGTAAGGGAATGAACAGATCAATCATAAATGTTGTTCTTGGAGGTTTTGGTGGTGAACAAGATAGTGCATCAGCTAGAGATAATTCAGATAAAATCGTTAAACAAGGTAATGCTGAAGATGCAGCTTACATAATGAAAAATGCTGATTCAGTAATAATTGTTCCTGGCTATGGAATGGCTGTAGCTCAAGCACAACATGCTTTGCGAGAGATGGGTGATATATTAAAGAAAGAAGGTATCCAAGTAAGGTACGCTATCCATCCAGTAGCAGGAAGAATGCCAGGGCATATGAATGTTTTACTTGCAGAAGCAAACGTTCCTTATGAAGAAGTTTTAGAACTTGATGAAATAAACCATGACTTTCCTATGACTGAAGTATCTTTTGTCATCGGAGCGAATGATGTTACTAATCCAGCAGCAAAGACTGATGAAACATCTCCAATTTATGGAATGCCAATTTTAGACGTAGAGAAATCTCAAAGTGTTCTTTTTATTAAAAGATCAATGGCAACAGGTTATTCTGGTGTCGATAATGAATTATTCTATAGAGATAATACTACTATGCTTTTTGGTGATGCAAAAAAAATGTGTGAGGATATTGTAAAAAGCTTATCTAACTAGTCGTTATTTCTTTTAGCGGATTTTCTTGCTCTTCTTATATTTTCTTCCTTTTCTCTAGCTCTTTTAAGGCAAGGTTTCTCAAAATGTTTTCTTAATTTCATCTCTTTATAAAGACCTTCACGCTGCATTTTTTTCTTAAGGCTTCTAATAGCCTGTTCAACGTTGTTATCTTTTACATTTACAAATAAGGTCATTTGGTCGGCGTAGTAACATAAACTTATTTTTATTGCAAACAGATATAATAAATAATTATAATGGTATAATCACAAAAATTAATTATATCTATATTGTGTCTATATTAAAAATTGCTAAATTAGGTCATCCAGTTCTTCTTAAAAAATGTATTGAAATCAGTGAATATTCTACAGAAACACTTAAAAAAATCGTCTATGATATGTCAGAAACAATGATTGACTACAATGGTATTGGACTTGCTGCACCTCAAGTTCATATTTCAAAAAGAATTATAATTTTTAGAAACCCTGATATTGAAGAAAAGGAAAAAATACAAATAACCCCTCTAATAAATCCAGAATTTAAACCTTTAAGTGATGAAACTGAAGATGATTGGGAAGGATGCTTATCTATACCTGGAATGCAAGGTTTAGTAAGAAGGTATAAACAAATCACCTATCATGGATATGATTTAGACGGAAATAAAATTGAAAATAAAGCTGAAGGTTTGCACGCTAGAGTAGTTCAGCATGAAATTGATCATTTAGATGGAATTTTATATACCAATAGATTAACAGATAAAAAAGCTTTTGGATTTGAAAAAGAAATAGTTGAGTTTTGGAAAAATGAAAAAAATTAACAGTAGTTTAATTTATAAAAAGAAATTAAAAATTTTAGAAAATACAAAGAAAATTGTTCGCAAAAGTGGATGGTCACAGGAGATATATAAGAAAATCATTGATAATAAAACATCACTCTCTGACTTAGTTTATTATTTCCCTAATGGTTATAAGGACTTATTAAATTTTTCTTTAAGTGAAATCAATAAGTCTTTTGAAAATAAAGTAAAAAAAATAAATATTAATAATTTACCATTAAATAAAAAAATAAAAAAAATGCTTTTAATACGAATAGAAATAATTAATGAAGATATAATTTTCTTTAAAAAAACATTTAATCATCTACTACTTCCTCAAAATTCGAAAATTATGAAAAAGAATTTATACAACAGTGTTGATACAATGTGGTATTTGGCCGGTGATAATTCAACAGATTTTAGTTATTACACAAAGAGAATAATACTAACGCTTATTTATGCTAATGCATTATTTGTTTTATACAATAAAGACATTAATGAGGTAGAATTAAATATTGATAAAAATTTAAAAAGAATATCAAAAATTCCAAAAATTAAAGATAGGTTTTCATTTATAAAAGATAATTTACCTATCTTTTTAAAAGGAATTATAAATTAGGCTATAATATCAGGTTCTAATTGATTTTTAATATCAATTATTTTATCTTTTAAAATTAGCTTTCTCTTTTTCAGTCTTTGAATCTGTAAAAAATCAACAGTATTTTTTTCTTGAAGTTGTATTAGTATTTGATCAAGGTCTCTGTGTTCTTGTTCAAAATTTTTAAGAACCTCAAGTAGTTTATTAGCATCTTCCATCAAAAAAAATAAATAAATATATAATAATAGTATATAAACTCACTGTGATAAAAAAAATAGCTATTTTAACTAGTGGTGGCGATTGTGCTGGTTTAAATGCCGTAATAAGAGCTGTTACTTTAAGAGCACATAATAAATATAATTGGGAAGTATTTGGAATTAAAGATGGTACACTTGGCTTATTAAAAGATCCTTTAGATGTTGTAAAATTAGAACCCCAAAATTTTGAAGGCAATTTAATGAGGATGGGAGGTACATTTTTAGGATCGAATAACAAAGGTAATCCTTATAAAAAAATTACTAAAAATGGAAAAAAAATTGACTCAATTGAAGTTATACTAGATGGTTTTAAAAAACTTGGAATTGATGCTTTGATTGGTATTGGAGGTGATGGAAGTTTAAAAATACTTCAAAGTCTTACAAAAAAGGGAAATATTAATTTTGTAGGCATTCCTAAAACTATTGATAATGATGTAAAACACAATGAGCTTTCAATAGGTTATGATACAGCAGTAGACGTAGCAACAAATGCACTTGATATGCTTCAACCAACTGCAGCGAGCCATAGAAGAGCGATGATCTTAGAAGTTATGGGAAGAGACGCCGGTCATATAGCTCTTAATGCAGGTATAGCTGGAGGTGCAGACGTAATTTTAATACCAGAAATTCCTTATTCAATAAAATCAATTGCAAAACATATTGAAAAGTTGAGATCTAAAGGAAGAAACCATTCTTTAATAGTTGTTGCCGAAGCTGTTAAAAAAGAGAATGGTAAAAAAGCTACAGTTAAATACATTGATGGTGAAGTAAGGTTAGGTGGAATAGGAAATTACCTTGGTGATGAAATTTATAAGATTACAAATTCTGAAACTAGGGTTACGGTTTTAGGTCATGTACAAAGAGGTGCACAACCAACTCATAGAGATAGATTAATTGCAAGTGCATTTGGGGTTTATGCAACAGATTTAATAGCAAAAAAGAAGTTCAACAGAGTCGTTGTCTGGAAAGATAGAGGAGTACAAGATCTTCCACTTTATCAAATAGCAGGTTATTCTAAAACTATCCAAAAAAATGATCCCTTAATAAAAGTGGCAAGAGGTTTAGATATTTATATTGGAGAACTGACTTAAAAGTTGCCCAATTTTTTCCAAATAAATGAATATAATCTAAGTGGCAAAATTCTCATAATTTTTACACTAAATACAATTATAAAAGGAAAATAAATCTCAAATTTATATTTATTAATTAAACCTTTATAAATTTTTTCAGCAGCATATTCTGGACTTTTTAACATTGGCATTTTAAATGAATTTAATTTTGTGGACTCTGTATCAATAAAACCAGGATTAATTACAGACACATTTATCTTTAATTTTTTAAAATCAAAATATAAACTTTCCGCTAAGTTTAGTTGAGCAGCTTTTGTCATACCATATGCCCCTGCAGTTGGCATTCCCCTAAAACCTACTGGAGATGAAATTATTGAAATTTGGTTTCCCCTATCTTTCATGTAATTTTTTAAAACATCAATACAATTAATTGTACCTTTTAAATTAACATCAATAAGTAATTCATAATTTTTAATATCAAAATCTTGAGTTTTATTGGGTGAGTAAGCTGCGGCACCAAGCAGAGCTAAACTTATTGGTGATATTTCTTTTTCTATTTTGGAAACTGTTTCATTTACATCATCATATTTGGTAACATCACAAACTAAAGAGTAAATTTTATTATTATTTGTATTTTTTTTTAATTTTTTTTTAGCATCTTCAAGTTTTTTTATGTTACTTGAGGATATTATAACACACCAGTTTTTATCTAAAAATTTTTTAGCAACAGCAAATCCAATACCTGATGATCCTCCAGTAATCCAAATCGTTTGCAATTATTTACTCCAATCATTTCTAATTATTTTAATTGTTTTTTTATCTTTTGGATTTTTAAATTCCATTTTCAATAACTCTTTTTGGTGATACCATAATGTATATTCAGGAAATGGCCCTTTATCTTTTGGATTCTTCGAAGCATTAAACAAATACTTTTCAGTTTCAATATTTGCTCCATTTAAATTAATTTTTTCATTATTTAATTTCTTAACAAATATTTTACGTACGATGCCTTTTTGTGTATCAAATACCTCTTTTTTATCTAACATTTTTATATTCCAGTAGTTTAGAGGAAAAATATCTTTATTTAGTTTTAGTTCACCATCCATTCCATTAGCTATAAAAAAACCGTCAGCAACCTCTCCAGTAATTTTATATTCTCTATCATCTTCAAAATCTGTAAAACCATCAATTGAGAAAAAGTTACCATCAATCCAAGTTTCTCTAGTTTCTTGAAAGAATTTGTATGCTGGAAATAACAGAACTTTAACCTTAATGTCTAAGACAGAGTGTAAAATTATTTTGTCATCTTCCTCAATAAATTTTGAAACTAAACTTCCAATAGTCTTTTTTTTTCTTACAACATCAAAACTTACTTCTTTATCTTCAGGTACGGGAAATGGTTGGGCAATTGAGCCAAATGAGGTTAGACTAAATATTAAAATTAATAAGTATTTCATGATTTTATTCTTAATGTTGATCTGCCTCCATCTATATGGAAAATTTGGCCAGTAATCCAACTATTTTTATTGCTTAATAGAAATGATCCAATGTCTGCAAAATCATCCCCAGATCCAATTTTAGGTAACGGATGCATGTTTTCAATAGCCTTTTTAATTGTTTCATTACTAATAAGTCTTTGTGTCATTTTTGCGTCAGTGAGACTGGGCGCTATGCAATTTACTCTAATTTTAGGTGCAAATTCCGCAGCTAGGCTAAGCGTTAATCCTTCTATAGCTCCCTTGGCTGTTGATACTATAGAATGATTTGTAAAGCCTTGTTTTACTGCAATTGTGGAATAAAGTAAAATACTCCCATTATTTCTAGCAAGAGTTTCCTGATTAAATTTGATAACATTAATTGCACCAAGAGTATTTATCTTAAATGATTCCAGAAAATCTTCATCCTTTGTTGTCTTTAAGGGTTTTAAATCTATTGAACCTACACAATATGCTATACCAAATATTTTATCTTTAAATTCTTGAGAAATTTCTTTTATTCTGTCTATATTTAAAACATCACAAACTCTGTAATCACACTTAATTTCTTTAGAAATATCTTTTAGTTCATTTTCGTTTCTCGATAATATGATTGGATGATAATTATCTAGTATAAGTTTACGTGCTAATGCCTTGCCAATTGAACCTGAACCTCCAAAAACCAATATTTTTTTTTCATTCATTTTGAACCTTTCTAAATTTATATTGATGATAACCAATTAATAATGTCGACAATAATAGTATAGAATTAGTTTGATGCATACTTGCCAAAGGTAGATATACATTACTCAAGAGTGTGACTATACCAAGTAATACCTGCAAAGTAAGAAAGAAGATTATTAAATATACTAGAGACCTAGATATATTTTTATTATTAAATTTAATAAATTTAAAACAAACAAAAAATATATAAAAAAAGACAAATATTGATAACCATCTGTGATTGAAATTAATTGCAACAGTATTTTCGAATATATTATAAATACCGTAATCTTTTATATGATAATCATCTGGAATAATTTTCCCATTCATTAGTGGAAAAGTATTAAAGGATTGACCTGAATTTGTTCCAGCCATAAATCCTCCTGATGCTATTGTAATAAATATAAATATGATTGATATGAATATATAAAAATCATCTGCGAAAGGCTTAGGTATAAAGTTTATTTTAATTGAATTTCTGTAATCCATTGCAATCCACAAGAGCATAGAAAAAATAATAAGAGCATTAAGAAGGTGAAACGTCAATCTATAAGGACTAACATACGGATTTTCACTTAAACCGCTTTTAACCATCCACCAACCAACGAAAGCTTGAAATATTCCAAATGTAAGAACTATTGTTAGCCTAATGTAGAGAGTTGAGCTTATTCGATTTCTTAATATAAAATAGATTAGAGGTATAAGAAATACTATACCAATAAGCCTTGCAAAAATTCTATGAAACCATTCCCACCAAAAAATATATTTAAACTCATCAAGAGTGATTTTTTTGTTCACTATTTTGAATTCTGGAGTCAACTTATACATCTCAAAAACTGATTGCCAATTTTCAACATTAAGTGGAGGAATAATCCCCAGTAAAGGCCTCCAATCTGTCATTGAGAGCCCTGAGTCCGTTAATCTTGTTAATCCCCCTATAACTATAATGGCAAAAACCATTACAGTTAATGTTAATAACCATATGTATACAGCTAAATTATAATATTCTGTTGTTTGCTGATAATTCATTTAAAATATATATAATCTCTAGAATAAATAAAAAAAGTTGTTATTTCTCATATTATGACTGAAAAAACAGATGTAGTTATTATTGGAGCAGGGCCGGTTGGTTTATTTGCAGTTTTTGAATTAGGACTTTTAAATATTAGCTGCCATTTAATTGATAATCTTGACAAAGTAGGAGGGCAATGTGCTGAATTGTATCCTGAAAAACCAATTTATGATATTCCTTCAAGACCTATTATTACTGGCCAGGAATTAACAGATGAATTATTAAAACAAATAAATCCTTTCAAGCCTAAGTTTCATCTTAACCAACAAGTTGAACAAATCACAAAATCACAATATGGATGGTCAGTTAAAACAAGTATTGGAACAGTAATAGAAGCAAAATGTATTGTTATAGCTGCAGGCGCAGGCAGCTTCGTCCCCAGAAAACCATCAATTAACAATATTGATCAATATGAAAATACAAATGTCTTTTATGCAATCAGAAATAAGTCAATATTTGAGAATAAAAAATTATTAATTGCTGGAGGAGGTGACTCAGCTTTAGATTGGACAAATGAACTTTCGAAAAAATCACATGTAACCTTGATGCATAGAAGAAAAGAATTTAGAGCTGCACCAGACTCTGTTAGTAAAATGCAGGAATTAGAAAATGAGGGCAAAGTTAGTTTTCTAAAAGGAGTTATAAAAGATATCAAAAAGAGTGCAGGTAATAAGATCAATATTTTTTATCAGTCAGATGAAAATATGCATGAAATTGAAGTTGATTTTTTATTACCATTTTTTGGTCTTAAAATGGAGCTAGGTCCTATTTCAGAATGGGGACTTAATTTACATGAAAATTTTATTAAAGTTGATACAGAGAAATTTGAAACTTCAACTCCATCAATTTTTGCAATTGGAGATATTAATTGGTATCCAGGAAAGTTGAAACTAATATTATCTGGATTTCATGAAGCTGCATTAATGGCTCAGGAATGCTTTAAATTTTGTTTTCCTGATAAAAAGAATAAATTTCAATACACAACATCCTCAAAAGAACTGCACAAAAAATTAGGAGTTAAATAGTATAAAATTCAACAAAAATTAAGATTTTATAGCTCTAGTTTTCAAAATTTAAATTTATCTATTTGACAATTGATATTATTTGTATACAAACAGTTTGTATACAACAATGGCAGACACTTCTCTTAATGAGAATAGATTAGGCATATTAATTTGGGAAATTTCAAATTTATGGCAGTCTAAAATTAGATATTTATTAAAAAATTCAAATATTACTTTTAATGAATATTTGATTTTAGAGACTTTATATAAATTACAGCAAAATCAAGCAAACATTACACAACAAGACATATGTAAAAATTCCTCAATTGATAGGTCGGTAGTTAGCCTTAAGATAACAAGTCTTGAGAAAAAAAAATTATTAAAAAGATCTCAACCTATAGATAAAAGATCATACGGTTTGATTTTAACTAATAATGGAAGTTTATTAGTAGAATCTTTAGTTAATAATATTGAGAATCAGGAAAAAATAATATTTGAAAAACTTAGTTCTGAAATTTTTAATTTCACAAATTCGCTAAAGTTGTTATTGGGTAAAAAAATTAGAATTAAAGCTAAATTTAATGATTGATCAAAACATAATACAAAACCTAAAATCATGGCCTTTTAAAGAAGCTATGAACATTGTAAAAAAATTTGGTGGACTTCAAAAATTTATAATTCCCAAAAAGGGATATGTATTATTTGAAACTGGTTATGGCCCCTCTGGCTTACCACATATTGGCACATTTGGAGAAGTTGTTAGAACATCAATGGTAAAAAATGCATTAAAATCGATTGTAGATTGCCCAACAAAACTAATTACTTTTTCCGATGACATGGATGGACTAAGAAAAATTCCTGAAAATGTTCCTAATAAGGAAATGCTAAAAGAATTTTTAGGCAAACCTCTTACATCAATACCAGATCCATTTGGTAAATTTGCTAGTTTTGGTCATCACAACAATGCCAAATTAAGAACTTTTTTGGATGAGTTTAATTTTGATTATGAGTTTGTTAGTTCTTCAGAAAAATATAAAAATGGAGATTTTAATTCTACTATTTTAAATATTTTTGAAAATTACCAAAAAATACTTGATATAATATTGCCTACCTTAAGAGCAGAAAGAAAAGAGACTTATAGTCCATTCCTACCAATAAGTGAAAACACAGGTCAAGTTTTACAAGTTAAAATTGAAGAATACAAAATGGACTCTAAAACTATTGTATACAGAGATCCGTCAATAGATAAACTGATTGAAAGTGAAGTTGTAAATGGAAAGTGTAAATTACAATGGAAGGTAGATTGGGCTATGAGATGGATATCATTTGGTGTTGATTATGAAATGTGTGGTAAAGATCTAACTGAAAGTGTTGAACTTGGTTCTAAAATTTGTAAGGCTTTAGATAAAAAACCTCCTACTAATTTAATTTATGAAATGTTTCTAGATGAAAAGGGTGAAAAAATATCCAAGTCAATTGGTAATGGTATTAGTGTTGACCAATGGCTAAGGTATGCTTCACCAGAAAGCTTATCTCTTTACATGTTTCAAAAACCTAAATCAGCAAAGAAACTACATTTTGATGTAATACCCAAAACAGTTGATGACTACATATCTCATTATAACTCTTATTCAAATTTGGATAATATTAAAAAACTAGATAGTCCAATATGGCATATACATTTAGGTAATCCAAAAAGTTTTAAAACAGATATAAATTTCAATACTTTAACTAATTTAGTTAGTGTATCAAATTCCAGTGATAAAAAAGTTATATGGTCATTTATTAATAAATATGATGAAAATTTAAATCCAAAAACTAACCAAGAATTTGATCGTCTTATCGATTTTGCTCTTAATTATTATAATGATTTTATATTACCAGAAAAAAAATATGTAAAAATTGATAATAGTAATAAAAGTATTTTTATTGAAATCATAAATGTTTTAGAAAACGATATAACATCAGAAAGTTCTGCTGAAGATATTCAAACACTTTTATACGAAGTTGGCAAAAAATATGACTTTGAAAACTTAAAGGATTTCTTCAAATTGGTCTATCAGGTTTTACTTGGCCAAGATCAAGGCCCAAGATTAGGCTCATTTATTAAATTATTTGGAATTAGAGAAACTATTGATTATGTAAAAAAATTAATAGATAATTAAATTATTGTTAGATAGCTCAATAAAAATTCTAAAGTTTTTACCACCAGAACTAGCGCATTCTATTACTATAAACGTACTAAAATATTTAAAACTTAATTTTAAAAATAATGATGATCCAATATTATCTCAGCATTTGAACGGATTAGACTTTCCCAATCCTTTGGGGCTTGCAGCAGGATTTGATAAAAATGCTGAAGTTGTTAAGTCAATGTTTTCAATAGGATTTGGTTTTGTGGAGGTTGGAACTATTACTCCCTTTCCACAAAAAGGTAATCCAAAACCACGGATATTTCGATTAGAAAAAGATAAGGCAATAATTAATAGTTTAGGTTTTAATAATAAAGGGTCAATAAAAATAAAAAAAAATATCTCAAAACTAAAAAATAATTTTGCTAAAAATAAAATAATAGGAGTAAACTTAGGGAAAAATAAAAATAGTGTAAATTCAATCAGTGATTATCTTTATGGAATGGAGCAATTAGGTAATCTTGCAAGTTATATTACAATTAACATTTCTTCACCAAATACTAAAGGATTAAGAGATTTGCAGTTAAGAGGAAATATTGAAAATTTAATTAAACAGATTACGACAAAAAGAGAAGAAATCGAAAGTATAAATAAAAAACCAGTTTTTATAAAAATATCACCTGATTTAAATGAAGATCAACTTAGAGATATTGCATTAATTTCACTAGCAAACAATATTGATGGTTTAATATTAACAAATACTACAATTAACAGACCTAATAATTTGTTATCGAATAATAAAATAAAAAAAGGAGGTTTAAGTGGTAGACCTCTTTTTGAAAGTTCAAATAATATCTTAAAAAAAATGTATAATTTAACAAATGGTCAAATTACATTAATAGGTGTGGGTGGTATTTCAAATGGAAGTGATTGCTATGAAAAAATAAAATCAGGTGCTTCTTTGCTTCAGTTATATACAGCTTTAACTTTTTCAGGTCCTTTACTAATTTCAAAAATTAAAAAAGAATTGATTGATTTAATAAAGACTGATGGTTACAAAAATATTTCAGAGGTTGTCGGAAAATCTGTTTAATTATGATCAAAATAAATTCAATCCTAGATATAATAAACAAATATGAAAATTATATTATTGATCAATGGGGTGTAATGCATAATGGTGAAGTTGGATATAAACATGCAATAGAAACTATTAATTTTCTTGAAAAAAAGAACAAAAATTTATTTATAATTTCTAATTCTTCTAAAAGACAAAAATCATCACTAGAAAGACTTCCTAAATTAGGTTTTAAAAAAAATTCTTTTATCAATGTTCTAACAAGTGGGGAAATGATTTGGCAATTAATTCATAATAAATATTTTCAACAAGATTACAAAAAAAAATGTTTTCACATTTATGATGATAGTAAAGAAGATGGTCTTTTATTTAGAGACGGATTAAATTTATCATTTGTTGATAAAATTGATGATGCTGATTTTATTTTAGCTTGTACACCTTTTGATAAAATGCAACCAATTGATTATATTCCAATACTAGATAAAGCAATTGAAAATAGCTTGATACTGTATTGTGCTAATCCAGATTTTGAAACTATAGAAAAAAATAATAATAAAAATATATTTTGTATGGGGGCGATTGCTGAAATATATAAAAAAATGGGTGGAGAGGTTATAATTCAAGGAAAGCCAGAAAAGGATATATATATTGAAACTACAAAATCTATTAAATTGGACAAAAACAAAACTATAGCTATTGGAGACTCTATTTTTCACGATATTAAGGGAGCAAATAATTTTTCTATAGATAGTATTTTAGTTAAATCAGGAATTCACCAAGATTTGGAAACTATTAATACTTTATGTAAAAATCATCAAATTGAACCAACATATTTAATTAATGATTTTAGTATTTAAGAACACTTGACAAAATAATATATATATTTACTAGCATCACAATTATGTCGATGAGGTGTGAATTAACTGGCAAATCATTTCAAACAGGAAATAATGTCAGTCATGCAAAAAATAGAACAAAAAGAAGATTTAAACCTAATCTTCAAAATATTTCTTTTACAAGTGAAATTTTAGGAAAAAAATTCCAATTAAAAGTTGCTGTAAGCACTATAAGAACAGTTGAAAAAAAAGGTGGACTTGACGAATTTTTAGTAAATACCCCTAATTCAAAACTACCAATAAAAGCAAAAAAACTTAAAAAATCTATTCTTTCTAAATCTAATTAAATTTCTCTAAATGGGTTTTTTCTTTGAACTAACTACAATTCTAAATTCTTTAAGTACTGAGCTTATGTGGGTAATTTTGCTTTTATTTTGCTTTTTATCCATTTTAATTTTTTTGAGATTGTTTGGTTATATTGGAATTTTTATTTATTCAGGACTAGCAGTTATAGCTGGTAATATACAAGTTTTAAAAACTGTTGATTTCTTTTATTCACCGGAACCTGTTGCACTAGGCACAATTCTATTTGCTTCAACTTTCTTGTGCACCGATATCTTATCAGAATATTTTGGAAAAGATAAAGCCAGAATGAATATATTGATAGGTTTCTCAGCTTTTCTTTTTATGACTTCGCTTATGGTAATTACAATTGGCTTTAAACCCTCTTCAGGAGATTGGGTCCAGGAGAGCTTATCAAATATTTTTACACCAATGACTAGGTTTTTTATTGCAAGTATGATTGCTTATCTAATAAGTCAGTATTTTGATGTTTGGTTTTATAATTATTTAAAAAAAATAACTTCTCAAAAATACTTATGGTTAAGGAATAATTTATCAACAGTCGCATCATCTTTGGTAGATAATACTATTTTTAGTATATTCGCTTGGATTTTATTAAATCCTGAGCCCGTAAGTTTATACAATACCATAATGATATATATTCTAGGTACTTATATATTGAGAATTATCATAGCTTTATTAGATACTCCGTTTATATATCTTGCAAAGTTTTTCATAAAAAAAACTAATGCCTAACTTCTCATGGAAAATCAAAAAAAAACTAAAAAATAATAATGCGAGGACTGGAGTAATATCTACTCCACATGGGGTAATTGAAACTCCTGCATTTATATTTTGCGCAACTAAAGCAGCATTAAAATCATTTTCAACCGAAGATGCTAGAAAAAATAATACACAAATAATTTTATCAAACACCTATCATCTAATGCTTCAGCCAGGTAGCAATTTAATTGCTAAACACGGAGGTTTACACAAATTTATTGGATGGGATGGGCCTATGCTAACTGATAGTGGTGGATTTCAAATATTTTCTTTAGGCCATGGGTCGGTTGCTGATGAAATTAAAGGCAGAAAACAAAATTCAAAAATTAAAAAAACTCTTGTTAATATTAACGAAGAGGGAGCTATTTTTAAATCATATATTGATGGAAATAAATTATTATTATCTCCTGAAAAATCAATTGCAATTCAAAGAGATCTAGGTGCTGATCTGATTGTAGTATTTGATGAATGTACGCCTTTTAATGTTGATAAAGAATATACTTATAAATCAATGTTAAGAAGCCATAGATGGGCTAAAAGATCAATAAATGCATTTAATTCTAAACTTAAATATAGCTCAAAAGAGGGGTCAGCTGGATCTCAACAAATTTATGGAATTATTCAAGGTGGAATCCATAAGGACTTAAGAGAAGAAAGCATAAATTTTAATCAAAATGAGATAAATACATTTGGTATTGCCATAGGTGGTAGTTTAGGTTCAAGTAAAGAGGAAATGAAAGAAGTAGTAAATTTTACGGCCAAAAAACTTAACGATACTTACCCAGTTCATTTATTAGGTATAGGTGATCCAATTGACATATGGTCATTTGTTGCTCAAGGGATTGACACATTTGATTGTGTAAGTCCAACGCGTTTAGCTAGACATGGTTCAGCTCTGGTAAAAGGAAAAAAAGGAAAAATAAATTTAAAAAATGCAATATATAAAGAGCAACTAAGCCCAATAGATCATGAATGTAATTGTTATACATGTAAGAATTTTACATTATCTTATTTATATCATCTATTTGCATCTCATGAATTACTTGCTTTGCAACTACTAACAAACCATAATGTTTTTTTTATGAATAATTTAATGGAAACAATTAGAACTTCTATTAAAGAAAATAATTTCGAAGAAAAAAAAAGAGAGTGGCTTTTTAGTTAATTATTTTATAGATAATATTGTAGATAATTGATTTAATAATACTTCGCCAAGTTGGTCAACATCCATAATAGTAATTGCCTTGCTATAATATCTTGAAACATCGTGGCCTATGCCAATAGCTATAAGTTCAATCTCTTTATTTTTTTCAATATCTCTTATTATATCTCTTAGATTTTTTTCCAAGTAATTTCCAGGATTTACAGAAAGTGTTGAGTCATCTACGGGTGCTCCATCACTAATAATTACTAAAATCTTTCTTTTTTCTTGCCTAACTAATAATCTTTTGTATGCCCAGGACAAAGCCTCTCCGTCTACATTTTCTTTTAGAATGCCTTCTTTCAGTAATAAGCCAAGATTTTTTTTTGATCTTCGCCAAGGTGCGTCTGCAGATTTATAAATTATATGTCTAAGATCATTTAATCTTCCAGGATTAGAGGGTTTCCCGTTCTTAATCCAATTTTCTCTTGATTTACCACCCTTCCAAGCTTTTGTTGTGAAGCCTAAAATTTCAGATTTAATCAAGCATCTCTCTAAAGTTTTAGCTAATATATCCGAACAAAGAGCTGCTACAGTAATTGGTCTTCCTCTCATGGAGCCAGAATTATCAATTAAAAGAGAGACTATTGTATCTTTAAACTCAATTTCTTTTTCAACTTTATAACTTAATTTATTATTTGGGTTTGCTATAATTTTTGCTAATCTTGAAGTATCAAGATATCCTTCCTCCATATTAAAATCCCAATTTCTATTTTGTTGAGCCAAAAGTTTTCTTTGAAGCCTATTTGCAATTTTAACTATTAATGGCTGAAACGTAAAAACTTGCTGATCAAGATTACGTCTGAGTTTTTCTAATTCTTTTGAGTCACATAATTCAATGGCACTAACAATTTCATCAAAATTACTATTATAAATTTTATATGCATCTAATTTTTCTAGTGATTCAATTTTAGGAAAATAGTCCAATTCTGAATCTGAGCTATCATCACCCATTTCTTCATTAGCTTCTGTTGCTACTGTTTGCTCTATATCTGTTTCAGTAGATTGCATTTCTATATTTTTTTCAGAATTATCTTCAATATTTTGATTTTCATTTTCATTATTTTCTTGATTATTTTCTAATTCATTTTCATTCACTTCATCATTTGGAGAATTATTATTATTTTGATTTAGTAAACCTAATTCATCAAGTTTTTCTATAATAGTTTTTGTAAAATTTTCTTGATCATCAATATTTTTTTTAAGATCTGTAAAGAATTTATTAAAATTATCTTTTAATTTATCATGAAGTATTGTTTTAAGCCTATTATTTTCTATGCCTAAGCTTTGTCCAGTCAACTCTTCAAAAGAAACATATCGAAATGCTTGAATCAAAATATTATAAGATTTTTGTTGATTGGTTTTATTGAGATCTTTAATATGTTTAATACGTAAATTATTTCCAATTCCTTTAAATTCTTTACTACCTTTCACCTCAATTCTTGTTTGCTCCAGGGCATTTATTATCTCATTTGATAATTCATCATTATTAATATAATTTTGATGAAGTTCCTTAGAGTGAAGTCTAAATTCTAAAGCTAAAGAGTCTGCTTCAGCTCTGAGATATGTCAAATTATTTTTTATACTTTCAATGTTAGGCTCTGTTAAATTGATTGTGTTTCCAACAATCGATGGATTTTCTTTTACATAATTAATTTCTAAACCATCATACTTTCCGATTGATTTTATAGTTGCTGATAATGATTTTTTAAATTCTTCAATTAATTCATTATTCTTTAACATTCACTACCTTTGCATCGGCAATATCAATTCCAAATGATCTCTGAAAGTATTCTTCAATAATTGACCTTTCCATTTCATCACATCTATTCAAGAATGATAATTTAAATGCATATTCGATATCGTTAAGTAATAAGAAGTTTTCCGCCCAAGTAAGAACAGTTCTAGGACTCATTACTGTTGAAATATCTCCATTAATAAACCCTGATCTAGATAGTTCTGCCGTAGCTACCATACTTTTAATTAATTCCTTGCCTTCTTTATTATTCAGTTGTTTGATTTTACTTAATATTATTTTGCATTCTTGATCGTTACTCAAATAATTTAATGTTGAAACTATATTCCATCTATCCATTTGACCTTGATTGATTTGTTGTGTTCCATGATACAGTCCTGATGTATCTCCTAATCCTACAGTATTTGCAGTTGCAAATAATCTAAAACATTTATTTGGTTTAATTACTCTAGATTGATCAAGTAGTGTCAATTTACCTTGGGTTTCAAGAATACGTTGAATAACAAACATGACATCAGGTCTGCCAGCATCATATTCATCAAAAACAAGTGCTATAGGGTTTTTATAAGCCCATGGAAGTATTCCATCTTGAAATTCTGTTATTTGTTTATTATCTTTTAAAATAATTGCATCTTTGCCTAGAAGGTCTATTCTACTTATATGACTGTCTAAATTAATTCTTATGCAGGGCCAGTTTAATCTTGCAGCTACTTGCTCGATATGAGTTG
>MDSV01219701.1_pt1 | contig 33659 bp, 37 predicted proteins | sample 810851 | NCBI WGS metagenome assembly MDSV01 (sample SAMN05326640, study PRJNA326480) | marine metagenome | isolation source: seawater | place: Atlantic Ocean: North East | collected 2012 | reverse complement strand
GTTACCATCACGGCCGCAACATTATCCACTTGAATCGGGCGGCCTCTGGATTGTGCCAAGTCGTAATCGTCATAGGGGTTTGTCGTCACACCCAATGATTCCAAAATTGCCTTGAGACTCTGCCCCGTGAAGGTAGGGTCTTTACCATCCCCCGTGCCAGCAAGACCGGTAACTAGACCATAGCCAACCAACTGATTTGATCTAACACCACCAACGCTGGTCAGATCTTTCACCCGATCAGCGATCGCGGCGTGGGTCACCATGCAGCAAAATGCGGCAATGATCCATTTCAACAAATTAGACATGATCCATCTCCACATGTTTATAAGGGCCAATACTTAAATAGAAACTGGCTCAACCAGCCAGGCTGCGCGGAGTCAGCAAGATTGCCCGTCCCGCGATAGGATATCTGTGCCTGAGCCATCCTCATCGATGAAACTGTGTTGTCTGGCTGTATGTCGCGCGCGCGGAGGACACCGCGAACCTGTATGAATTCAGCACCCTCGGTCAGGGACAACTGCTTCCTACCTTCCACGATTAGATTTCCATTTGGCATGACTTCCACAACCATGGTGGTAACCACACCAGACAGCGCATTAGCTTGAGCTGCTGTACCGCCGCCTTCTGTTTCTATGGAGGCCGTTTTCAGATCTATCTTTGGAACTATTCTTTTTACGTACTGACCGAGGTATCCACCGCTACGACCCATTGCATCCTGTAAATCGTCAGTCATCGCGTCGTTTGTAGACTTCCGTTCCGCAATCACCGAGGCATTTCTCGAGGCCTGAGTTGCTTCCGAGAGAATGATGGTTACGATGTCGCCGACTTGCCAACGTCTCTGACCCTGGAAAAAAGTCATGCGCTGCGGGTTACTCATAATAGAGCCGGTTGGCAACGGTTGAGCTACCTGAGGCAGCGGCCGGACAGGGGCAAATTCATGATGCACCTCAAGAGGTGGCTTGGTAGCACATCCGGCCAAAAGGCAAAGTAGCATCGTGGTCAAAAAGGCTTTCATACTAAAACCTATAGATTCTGGTTTAGGAACCGCAACATGCCATCTGCCGCAGAGATAGCCTTCGAGTTGACCTCATAAGCCCGCTGCGTTTCGATCATATTGACCATTTCCTCGACAACGTTCACATTCGACGCCTCCAAAGATCCTTGCGCCAATTCTCCAAAACCTGCTAACCCCGGCGTCCCAACTTCCACAGGTCCGCTAGCCGTTGTTTCCCGATAAAGGTTGCGACCGATAGGCTGAAGGCCCGCCTCGTTGATGAAACGGGAAATCTGAATCGTTCCAATCTGCGTGCTACCGCCGCCATTTGCTAACTCAACACTCACGGTCCCATCACGGCCGATAGTCACAGAGGCAGCCGTGTTAGGAATATTGATTGCGGGAACTAATTGCTGGCCCGACGCGGTCACTAACTGACCCTGATCGTTCAGCTTAAAGCCTCCATCACGCGTATATGCAAAGGTTCCATCCGCTTGCAAAATCTGAAACATTCCACGCCCCTGAATCGCGACATCGAGGGCGTTTTCAGTAGCAATCATGTTGCCTTGCTTGTGCATCTTCTCAGTTGCAATGATTCGGGATCCTGTACCCATCATCAGGCCGGTTGGCGCTATCGTTTGCGCGTCCGCAGAGGCGCCCGGCTGTCGCAAATTCTGATAAAGTAGATCTTCGAAAACTGCGCGATCTTTCTTGAACGCTACGGTATTAACGTTGGCAAGATTATTTGCAATCACAGTCATTCTACGCTGCTGCGCGGTCAAGCCTGTTTTAGCTACCCAAACTGAAGCATCCATTTCATATCTCCTACATTATGCGTAACGCATCATTGTGGCCCCGGAATTATCAAGCTCTTTCATTTCCGAAATTATCTTGATGCGCATCTCAAATGAGCGGGACATATCCATAAAATTTACGAGCTTTTCAGCCACGTTGATTGAAGAACCTTCTATTGCACCTGCTTGAACGGAAGGTGGCGTAGGTCCCGACTCGAAGTCACCTCCCAGCCCACGTGAGCCCATGACCTCGTAAAGTCCATCGACTCTTCTAACCAAACGAGCACCCTCCGAATCACGTAAGAGCAAATTGCCGACAACGGTAGGCGGAGCCTCTGGCAACGATGGGTCAGTCGCCAAAATTGAGCCATCATCTGCGACAGATAGATCAACACCACCAGGAACAGCAATGGGTCCTCCACCCTCCCCTAGAACCGTATGGCCGTTCGCCGTCGTCAGAAACCCGGCAGAATCCACGATAAGATCGCCCCTTCGAGTGAAGGCTGTATTTCCATCAGAAGCCTGCACCCCTAGTACAGTCTTGTCCTTGAGATAGATATCAAGCTTGTTTCCTGTCGTGATCAACGGACCCGAATTAATAACGAGCTCGTCATTAGATCGATTCATAGGGACAAAGCGAGAGTCAAATCCTGCACCAGCAACCTGCGCAGTCTGAGTTGCAAAGGTATAGGTTTCTTTGAATCCAACTGTCGAAGCATTGGCCAAAGCATTGGAGTTCTTTAACTTCATGCTATCGAGCTGCTTGAGAGCGGACATTGCTGTAAAAATTAAACGATCCATGTGTCTTTGAGCCTTCTATTAACCACGCATCTGGATGATTGTTTGAGTCAAGGTCGAGCTGGTCTCAATCGCCTTCGCATTAGCCTGGAAGTTTCGTTGAGCAGTGATCAACGAAACTAGTTCAGCCGTCAAATCAACGTTTGATCGCTCTGTTGCACCTGCCCTGATAGTTCCAAAACCTGCTGCGCCCGGCTCACCTAACTTGGCGTCACCCGATTGTGAGGTTGCCGTGAAGCCACTGTTACCAACCTGGCGAAGACCTTTGGGTGTCGCAAAGTTTGCCAAGATGATCTTTCCAAGCGACTTCTGCGAGCCATTTGAGTAACTCGCCACCACAAGGCCATCTTCGCCAATATTTACCCCCACCAGGTCACCTTCTGGCGCACCGTTCTGTGATTGATTCAAGACCGCGAATGGACTGTTGAACTGGGTACTGCCTTGGTAATCAACATTGATGTCATTACCAATAATCGTTGCAGACTTCAGGACCGATGCACCGCTTGGCGAAACAAGCGTTCCACTTGTATCAAACGTGAGCTCACCGCGATCGAGGAAGATAGGGCTCCAGTTAGGAATATCATTCTCGTCGAACGTCCCCTTGTCTGTCGTTTCTAACCACTCGCCATTTCGATCCTGGAAAACATACAGCGGAGTTGTGCCTTGGGTGTCTGGCGAAAGCTGAATATATGAGGAGTTCGTACCGAAGGCTGGTTCAACATCCTCCAAACCAAAGTCGGCTGATCCTGCCACCTGCAGGAAAGAATCGTCGGTGGCCGTCGATCCCGTGAAGATTAAGGAACTACTCTCAGTGTCAAACTCCACACGAACACCAGATACTTGATTACCCAACTTATCGGCCATCAGGTTAATTTTGCCCTGGACTTCCTTCGTAAAATCACCCACGGAGTACTGGCCTACCGCAAGTTCAATTTGAGAGGAAATATTATCGACAATGACGGTCAATGATCGGTTGTCCGCCGTGACCTCAAAGGGTTTTGAGGGGTCAATACCCATCTGATTACCCTGAACGATCGCAGGCATTGAGGCCTGACCTCGAACCGCGGGTCTGTTTGCAACCGCAGAGATTGCCTCCGCTACGCTAACCGTGTTTTCACTTTCCGGGGTTCCAGACTCTACCGTAATTCCAAACAGCCGCTCACCAATCTCACTTGCCGCATATGCTGTACCGATCTCAAAGGTCGTGCCATCAGCCGTGTTGGTAGCGTCCGTAACGTAGCTCGCAACATTGCGAATCGAAATGCTTGAACCATCACCGGTCATGCCAGAAGAGAACACAAACGCACCATCAGAAAAGTTCACCTCAACGCCGTATCTCTGGTTCCGGGTCTCAGAGATCAAATCTCCGCTAGGGATCATTTTTGGCGTCAAAACAATCGCGTTATCGCCATCGGAAGAAGCGATGGGCTGGATACTTGCGAGCGCCGTGTTCCTCTCGTCATAACTGCCTATCGTATCCAGGTTTAAGTTGGTGGCTCCGAACAGCTCGTTTGTAACTGCCGCATCGGTTGTCAGGTGAATACTGTCGTCGCCAGTCTGAGTAAGTCTTAAGGCCTGACGTTCGAAATCGTACGACACTTTTATATCACCAAAAGAACGACCGCTCTCCGAACCAACTGGCTGCGGATTCACACCTGTATATCCACCTGCAAAATACTTATTCAGTGCGTAGGCTAATTCCTCAGGCGAGACCATGGATGCGTTGGTTGCCATAATATCGTTCGCGGTTACGGCTGCATCGATTATTTGGCCAACGGGAACTGCTAGATAGTCTGGGTTGCCTTCACCAAGATCTCTGGTGATACCCAATGTGGCGGTCGTGGCCGTACCAGCACCGTTGGCGTCTTGAGAATAGTAACCACTGACGTCGAACTTTTTACCGTCACCAAATCGCTCCTGAATGACTTTTGTCAGCTCGTCTGCTAGCTCCTGGCCAGATAATTGATCAATGCCCTCAGAACCCACGAGGTGCTCGAGTCCAATGTCAATGAAATCTGAGCCATCGACGCTAAGTTGTAGGATATTACGCAAATCAGCCCGCGTAACATCTTGCCCATTGAGTTTAGACAGATCCAAGCCATTTGACCCACCGGCCAAAGACAGTGCCGCAACGTCTTCGGGTGTGGCCGCTGCCAAGCTTAACGAAGCTGGCGTGGATTTAATCGGATCAGATAGCATGTCGTAGGAGAACTTTCTGTAGACGGTTCCCTGCGTCACCAGATACTCCGAGCTGTTAGAGGCTGTTTTCTGCAAATACTCTAGCTCTGACTTGGTTTTGATCTCACCATACTTATTTACAAAGAATTGATCTCCGCCAGTGTCTGAAGCTTGAATAAGTGCGGGATCGACCTGTTCACCATCGATGTAAACGTATGTCTGCCATTTGTTTAAAGGATTTTCAGAAGTAGCTGCCTGCGTCTTGACGTAATAAACCGTTGCAAGGTGCTGTGATCCCGAAGCTCCAAATACCGTCAACGATGTCGTTCTGTGGTAGGTCTCAGGCTTATTGGGGTTAAAAACATCAGTAATTGGCGTCACGTTGGACGGTAAGTTAAGCCCTAACTCAACTTCGGTACTCGCTCGGAACTCAGATACTGTTGCACGTGGAATAGCCAATGCGGCAGGAGGCTGACTGAAGTCTGCCTTGTTTGTTGAGTCGACTGGCAATGACAAAAGAGCCTGGCCCGCTGAGTTCACCATCTGGTTCTGCTCGTTCAGCATGAACTGACCATTTCGGGTGAATGTTCTTGACCCGTCTGATGACTGTAATGGGAAGAAGCCATCACCGGTGATAGCCAAATCAAGAGAGTTGGCTGAGAACTGAACGAAGCCCTGGCTAAATTCCTGAGCCACCTCTTTCAAGGCCACACCCTGACCGACAACCGCAGCCGCTCTCTGTAAGGGTGACGTTGCAAAAATATCACCGAAGCTGGCTGTAGATCGCTTAAAACCCGCCGTAGCAGAGTTAGCGATATTGTTTGATGTAACGGCGAGTTCCGTTGTTGCTGCGTTAAGACCTGTTAGTGAAGTATAAAACGACATTTACCTGCTCCTAGTGCGTTATTCCGCGATAGTTTGAATTTCGGCGAGGGAGACCGTGTCCCCCCCAAGAAGTTGAAGATCGAGCTGCTGAATTGCTGGATTCCATGAAACACTGCTCACCGTTTCTAATATTGAAACGGGGGCTACCTGAATACTGCCGTCTACTAGCGCGCTTGCAGTAACTTGGTATCGATCCACGGGCAGCTGATTGCCATCCATGTCCTGACCCGACCACGCAAACCGGTGCTCACCGGGCTCCAAGTCACCAACGTTCTGCCGGAAAACAAGATTACCGTCCATGTCATACACCGACATACTGAGTTGGTCAGCGCCATCCGGAAGACTGACCAATGTCTCTGTCGGTCGCTGTCCGCCGCCCTGGCCAAAACCACCTGCAACAGCGACTCGTTTGCCAACGAGGGTCGATCCATTAAGGAGCGACTGCTCTCTTAGATTGCCTACTAGCTGCTCCAATGAAGACTGCATCCCCTTAATACCCTCGACCGAGGAGAACTGAGCGAGCTGGGCCACGAAGGCTTCGTTCTCCATTGGGTCGAGTGGGTTCTGGTTTTTCAGTTGTGCGGTGAACAATTGAAGGAACGCGTCCCTTCCAAGCATCTCAGAATCACCCTCTCGGTAGATTGAGTTGGATTGCTGCGCGTTGAACTGTTCGGTCGTCAAAATCGAATTGATATTAGTCATAAAAATCTCAACAGGCCTTATGCCTTCATGACCTCCAATGTCTTTATCATCATTTTCTTCGCCGTGTTGATGACCTCAATGTTGTTTTGGTAAGAACGAGCGGCGGCTGTCATTTCCACCATCTCAGACACCTCATTTACGTTGCTCTGATAAACGTACCCATCGGCGTCCGCCGAGGGATTACCCGGATCGTATGACTTCGGCGGAGGGGTTGGATCATTGGTAATGTTTTGAATGTGAATAGAACCCGCATAGCGTGTCTGGTCGCCGATGGTTTCGTTATTCAGCAGCGTTCTAAAGACTACTCTCTTTGCCTTGTAGGCCGCCTCTTCCGAATCAGCTGTGTTGCTTGAGTTTGCAAGGTTGGACGCAGTTGTGTTCATTCGAACCAACTGAGCGGCTAACGCACTGCCAGCCACCCCAAAAATCTTTTCCATTGACACGGGTTACTCTCCTTTAAGTGCGCGTTTGAACGAGTCAACGCGCCCCTGTAAAAAATCCAACGTAGCTTGATATTCGACCGCCGCCTTACCGAACTTCGCTTGCTCCATACCAATCTCTACCGTGTTCCCATCAACTGAGGTGTTGTATGGAATTGTGTAAACCTCACCACCATCCATCGCGAAAGGCGATGCCAGATGCTTCTCATGAGTGGTCTTCACAACACCCTTACCAATTTCCCAACCAAGCACTTTCCTAAAGTCAATATCCTTGGCCTTAAATCCGGGAGTGTCTGCATTGGCTATATTGGTGGACAAGATCGCCATTCGCCGTGCCTTCAGATCCAAGGCGTCGCCGTGTATTCCGTAAAGTTTGTTGAGCATGTCGGCTCACCTCATCACCATTTTTCACATTTTTAATATGCACACCCCGTGCCAAAAAAGTTAACCTATTGATTTAATTGTATTTTTTTAAAATTTTTAACCTAAAAAGCAAGGATCCCGCAAAAAGCGGCAATGAATTGCCGCTAGCCTTGCTCACTGTGTTCTTACATACTCAAGTCAACTTGTTTTGTTTGGCATGAGCTTCATGAAGCGCCCGATAAGCACAACGCTAGGCTTTACCGGCTTGTATGGCTGGGCCCTTTTATTTTTAAGCGCCTTTATCAGTACATGCGGAGCTGCGCAAGACGCCTCGCCAGTGGGTCAAGATGCATTAAAAGACATACTGAAAGAGCAGATTCTCGGTGTGGTTGGGGACAAACTGCTGGTCGAACGAGATCAAATAAGCGTCTACCTTGATGATCGCCGTCTGGTGGTGCCAAGTTGCGATCAAAAGTTCATCATTTCGCTTCCTTTCTCAGATCGAAGCACGGTGGAAGCGACGTGCCAATCTGAGAACTGGACAAAATACATCAGGGTAAGTGTGGGCGAGTACCGCTCAGCAATGGTTTATCGACGAGATATGCCCGCCGGTAATATTATCAAACGAGGGGATATTAAGTTTGTGGATGGTAGAGGTGTGTCTGAAGACAAACCTCTAATAAAAACGATAGACCAAGTCATGAACCGTTCACTAAAAAATCACGTAATCGCCAACGAGCCGGTGCTGGCTAGTGATTTCTCTCTGGTGGCATTGCCAAATACCACAGTTGCCGAGTCAGTCGAAACCGAAGTATTGGTTGCGACAACCACGATCAACCGAGGTGTCCGGCTTGATGAGTCAATGTTCGGACGACACATGCGTCGAGGGAGACTTCCATCAGATCTTATATTTGGAACCGGTGAGTTAAATCACTTGCAAGCCAATAGGATCATAATTGCGGGGGATACACTGCGTCGTTCTATGGTGTCACTTGCGCCAGCAATCAAAAAAGACGATCTCATTCAAATTAGAATTGAGAAGGGTGCGCTATCAGTCTCAGCGTTGGTGAGAGCCTTGTCTGATGGAAGCGTTGGGGATGTAATTGAGGTAGTTAATGCGGAATCTGGCAGACCACTGCGAGCAAAAATTATCGATATTGGATCTTTGGAAATAATTTAGCCTAAGTGCTAAAGTATTGCTAACTCGGGTCGATACTTCCTATTGTAGTATTTTAGCTGTAGGTTCGATTAAAGGCCTTGCAGCACTTGGAGAGCGATTATGACAAGCATTACCGAAACAGTGCGGAGCACCGCACAAGGTATGGCGAAAACTGAATCAGTAGATAAGAATTCTGCTGAAACTGTGGATGCTGTCTCCCGAGAGCGCATTGACGCCTCTCAAGTCCCCGAAGCGGGCCCCTCTGAGGTACAATTGTCGGATGAAGTTGCAAAAACCATTGAAGTTGCCGAGTTTGATGCTGCGAAGGTCGAAGCATTGAGACTAGCCATAATGGATGGGAACTATCCCCTAGATGCAAAACGTATTGCGGAAAACATGATTAGCCTTGAGCGGTTAATCGGTTAATCGGTTAATCGGTTAATCGGTTAATCGGTTAATTTTTAAGCAACTAAACTTTTTTAGGTCGACCAATTTGTCGCAAATCCAACATAATTTGTCTCGGCTGCTAGAGATCCTCGAAGCGGAGTTTACTCTCTTACAAACCAACAATTTAGATGAATTCGAAACCCTGCAAACAGAGAAGCAGAGTATCGTTGAGTCGCTCTCAGTGGAAATTGCACCCGACAATACTGATGGCGGACAAAATACTTCTGAAGATGAGGGCTTAGTTGATTCTGAAGTTGAGTCAATGCTTGCGATGTGTCGTGACCATCACATTAGAAATGGCATCCTTCTCGAGAAAAAAATGGCCGCCAATAAAAATGCCTTGAATATCTTGAGATCCAGCCGACACTCCGAAGAAGTAGAAACATATGACAAACTCGGCAAGGTACGAAATCCGAAGAGTGTGGGCCTGCAATCAGATGCTTAAGCTTTATTTTGGACTTTCCCCTCGTAGCCAAAAAACCCAGGATAAGACTACTGCCACTGAAAAGTAGAGCTCTTCCGGTATCTCGTCATTGAGGTCCAAACCATCCATAGCTGCGACCAACCCCGGATCGTGAATGACCGGTTTTTCAGCCTCTAAAGCAAGGTCTATCATTTGCTTCGCTTCGAGGCCAGAGACTTTCGCAATCACAGAAGGCGCGGACTTCTTTCCGTACTCGACCGCCACAGCCTTTAGATCCCGTGGTGATTTCATATGGAAACATCCAGCCGGGTGTCGTGCTGCTGGTCTTCTCTGTGTTCGCTATCATCGATTAGATTAATTTTAACTTTATCTAGACCATAGCCTCGCAGTTCTGATGTTAGGATATTTTGGTTATCGGAGGCTAACTGAAACAGTTCCTTTTGAGGGAACCAAAAGTCAATCAACAATTCTCGGTTTCTATTTAGGCGAAGTTGAATACAAACCTCAGTATTACGATCAAAAGACACAGACAAATTGACTGTCCAGGAGCCTTGCTCACTTGGTTTTTCGTTGCGCTCTCGAAAGAACGATAAGTCAACCGGAACCTCGTCTAGGAGCGCTAATAGTTCCACATAAAAAAAATCTTGTCTTTGCGCGCTCTCCGCCTTTACGAATCTAGCTCTCAGCTCTTCAACTAGTTCTGCGATCAAGGCTCTCTGAGTCGAATCCATTTGCTTACGCAACATTTTTAACAACTCGCCTAGTAAGGATGACCCTGCAACATCAGTGCCCTTCTGGGCCTGAACTTGCTTATAACCATTGAATACAAGAAGCTGAGACAGGTATGAAGTAGGGTCTTTCAGCAATGCCCCTGCAGAAAGGTTCGCAAAGTTTTGCAATGAAGCTGAGGGCGATTGACTGCGACTAAGAGCTGCTCCACCACCCGAGATAAGATGCCGAAGAATGTCAATCGCCCTCAGATCTGATGTGTTGGATGCTGAGGCTGAAGTTAGGCTAGAGCTGACAGGAACTAAACTGACAGTTTGAGACGAGATGGGTGAGGTTTGAAACCTCACCTCGCGTCCTAACCATCTGAGGTATTGTATGGGAAGTCTTATCGGCTCTCCGCCTGAGTTGGCTCGAAGATACAATCTACCGTGCTCCAAGGCGATCACCCCTGTAACAACCTGAGAGGCGCTTAAAGACAAGCCCCGATAAGCATCATTGCTAATTTGTAGCGAAGGCTGACTGGTGAAGGCCTGAGGTATGGGCCGGGGCCCTAGGTTTAGTTGCTCAGGACCTAGCATCTCTGCTTACCCACTTCTTACTAACACGCCACATGCTCCAAGCTACGGATAAGAAACCCAGCTTTCGCGGTTTTCGCTTGCAGACCCCTCTTTCGTTTTATCATTAACAACGTAATCGACAACGTCTGATCCGGATGGAAAGGTCAGGACTGAACCAGCCATCAACCAATTGGGGTTGCCTCTCCGAAAGGCAGTTTTATTCGCTTTTACAAACACTGCTTGCAGGACCTCTTTGTTGATATTCGTATTCTTATAAAAACGATTGAATATGCCACTTAAAGTGTCCCCAGGCTGCACCCTGTAACGACCTTCGTCCAGTTCTAATTGAGCCTTAGGTGCTAATGTTTCCGTCGAGCCGATAAAGTCTTTTAGCTTTTGTACGTCTCTTTCAGACAGGCCCATTGATTGACCCTCATCCGCAATAGCGGGCATTATTGCAAACCACATCAAAACAGCAGTTAAATGAATAAATGGCTTTGAGGCTAATCTCATTTTTCCTCCTAAAGCATCATCCCAGTTAATTCACCCGACCTAACAGTTCTCGGACTTATGCTGGATGCGAGTGGCTCAGCAATCGCCGAGTATGGGTTTGATGCGGATACGCGCATTATTGATAATGAATCGAATGTAGCGTCACTAACCTCATTTCCGATCATTAGATTTCTACTAGCAACCACGATCCAGCTACCCGCACTGAGACCATGCGCTAACCCAGCCGATAGTTCGAAGTTTCCATCAGGGAGAGGAGTGACATTGAACACCTGAGGAAGACATTGGGAACTTGCAAGAAAAGATCGAACAGTATCGTCAACCCATTTATCAATCATTCGGTCTCGATCGCCGAGACTCCACGCACCTGAAGCATAGTGCCGTTGGGCAACAAATGATGTCGACAACGTTTCCTCTTCGAGCAAACGACGCGAGGCTGGCTGAGAAAAAGTTACTGATAGCTCAAGCACATAATCGCGAGAACCTATATTGGATAAAAATACCTCTGGTCCGTAAAGCATGCTATGAGAGGAGTAAACCGAAGGCACAATGTGGGTGGACACATTTACCAAATCAAGCTCTAAATCCACCTCAAAATCCGCTGATGGGCCCAACGCCCAGTCTGATATTAGATGGCGCATATATGTAGTGTTCTGTGGCGAAGTGGTCTTTGAAGAGCTGTCGCCTTGGACAACATTGAAGCCTTCATTGGTGAGTAACTGATCGAGCAACACTGTCAGTTCCGTGCGCTTATTCTCCGGTATAGCATTCTCACTGACCCGTCTCGAGGCTTTGACCCTTGTAGATAGTTTGACCACCCCTTTCTCACGTTTTTCTTGGGCGTCCCAAACATCACACGCCTTTTCAATTGGTAGTTCTGCTCTACCAATGGACTGATCGCCATCAAGCTCCTTCAAATATGAAATAACTTGATTCCCTCGAACTTTTACATCACTGGAAAAAAAGGCGTCTTGGGTTAGGGCGCCAGAACTGTCTAGGTACGCGACGCTTCGGACATTTACTCCTGAGCCGAAAGCAGCTTCGATCAGCCTTTCCTTTATTTGCTCTAGGCGTACAGAGGCTAATTCCTGTTGGCCCTTGGCTATGGTTCGGTCAGCCTCGCTAGCCAGGGACGATACGCTCAGAGTGCAACAAATGAGCCAAATAGAAATCTTACAGCGAAATCGCATATCAGTTGCCAGTACTTGTCGAAGAGGCCCTGAAGGCCCTCTCCAGATACAGTACTCTTAAATCATTTACGATACTTTTATCCAAAGACATTGTGACCTCATAGGTATCCGACCCTCTAGGCTCTATGCGCACTAGGTTTGCGCCATAGACGACTCCTTCAACGCGGGTCCTAAAACTGTCGCTCCGGACAGCCATATCGGCCACAGTAGTAGTTGCGTCAAGATACTGGCCGTATACCTGCTCAGTTAGACCACGATACGCATCTAACTTAGCGGCTCTGATGGCTAGGAGGCGGCGTTGAGCGGAATTATCACTAGGTTGTACATCGATCACAGCGTATCCAGTAGCGGTCAAAGTATCTCTTCGTTCGACCATAGGCTCGATGAACGCGGCATTATCGCTCACTCCTGTCACCATAGAAGTGCATCCGATCAAAGGGATCATTATAAGACTCAAAGTTATGAGGCGAAATATGTACATATCAAATGACTCCGTATAGTTCTTCAGAACGCTCGCTGTGAATGAGGTAAGGCTGCTCTTTCATCACAAGTCTTATCGACATATTTGAGCAAATCTTTAGTTATCGTGAAGAACGAATAGGGTGTCCAATCCAAGGCTGGTACGGATATTGCTGTAACTCACGAGACCGGTAAAAAGCTTTAATGAGGCGCGGCTTGGATACATTTCTGTCAAATTTTCGACAACTGATACAACCAATCAGGTTTCCTGAACTTCAAAGTGTCGGTGCACCGGCATTAGTTCTGGTTATCTTGGCACTCTTGGTCATACCGCTTCCAGCCTTTATCCTGGATATTCTATTTACATTTAACATCATGCTCGGCTTGTTGATGGTGATGCTAACCATCAACAGTCGATACCCATTGGACTTTTCCTCATTTCCGTCTGTATTACTAATCGCAACGCTTCTCCGGCTAGGACTCAACGTGGCGTCAACTCGTATCGTACTAATTGAGGGGCACACTGGTACCGACGCCGCTGGACAGGTTATCGAATCCTTTGGGGAATTTGTAATCGCAGGCAACTACGTCGTTGGTTTCATAATCTTCATGATTTTAATGATCATAAACTTCATCGTTGTAACGAAAGGGGCTGGAAGAGTCTCAGAAGTGATAGCCCGATTCACTCTTGATGCTATGCCTGGAAAGCAAATGGCGATAGATGCTGACCTTAACGCTGGCATTATCGATCAGGAAGATGCCAAGAAACGTAGAGAGGAGCTGTCTCAAGAATCAGATTTTTACGGATCGATGGACGGCGCTTCTAAATTCGTTAGAGGCGATGCTATCGCTGGCATCTTAATCTTAATAATCAACATCGTAGGTGGCTTGATAGTCGGCACATCTCAGCACGACCTAAGCATCGGAGAAGCTGGACGTATATACGTGCTGCTGACTATTGGGGATGGCCTGGTCGCACAGATTCCGTCTCTTTTGTTATCACTGGCGACAGCCATCTTGGTAACTCGTGTGACAACACAAGAGAGTATGGCCGAGCAAGCTTCCAAACAAATATCAGATCCAACCGGCATCCTCATCGCATCCAGCATTATCACCATTCTCGGCATTATTCCCGGCATGCCACACCTTGTGTTTTTGTCACTGGGCCTCAGCGGAATAGCATCTGGTGTATACCTTTTGAACTCAGGTAATGAAGAAGAAAGTACTCTATCAACTGAGCCTGAGGTCGCAGGCCTTCAAGAATTGAGTTGGGATGACATAGACAATGTTGATGTAATATCTCTGGATATTGGTTACGGCTTAGTGCCGTTAGCAAATACCCAGTCTGGGGGCCAGCTACTCACGCGGATTAGAGGAATACGTAAAAAGCTGTCTGCTGAATTGGGTTTTCTCATGCCCGCAATCCGGATACGCGATAACCTAGACTTACCCCCTGAGCAGTACCAAATTTTGCTTCATGGACTAGTGAGGAGTGGTGGTACTGTGAGGGTCGGGAAGCTACTGGCAATCAATGGATCAGAGACATCTATTCCTTTAGATGGAGAGCCTACAAAAGATCCTGCGTTTGGATTGGATGCATTATGGATTGATCCAAATAATGCAGAAGTTGCCAAAAGTCTCGGGTTCACGGTTGTCGACGCACCAACTGCGATAGCAACACACGTTAATTCATTGGTGCGCGACAATGCTCATGAATTACTTGGTCAAGATGAAACTCAGCAACTCCTTGACAAAGTAGCCGCAAAATACCCAAAGCTTGTTTCAAGTCTCGTCCCAGATCTTTTGCCCCTTGCAACGGTCGCACAGGTGCTTCAAAACCTCTTGGAAGAGCAAGTACCAGTGAAAGACATGCGAAATATTATTGATGCCCTGACACTATATGCTAAAGACGAAAGCAACCCTGGTGAGCTGACATCCCTAATACGACCTCGGCTTGGTCGACAAATAGTGCAGCCATTGCTGGACGATTCGGGCTCACTTAACGTGATCACCCTCGCCCCTGATCTAGAGCGGCTCCTGGAATCCAGCAAAGCCGCTGGCGGCGGAGATCAGATAACACTGGAGCCAACCCTTGCTCAAAATATGATCAACAATTTGAGTGCAGAGGTTGAAGAAATATTGAACAGTGGCACTCCTGTCAGCCTAGTGGTCTCACCTACTTTGAGACCATGGCTTTCCAAGTTTACTCGCATGCGAGTGCCAGACCTTTACGTTCTCTCTTACGGTGAGATTCCAGATGATCTGAGCATAAAAGTCAGATCAAGTATTGGCGGAGAGGCCAAAATAGACGATCAGTCGGAGACTTAAATTGAAGCTTATAATTGAAGAAGGCCATGATCACATGGAATGCCTAAACAAAGTTAGGGAGAGCCACGGTAACGATTGCATGATTGTGCACAGTTACAAACAGCCGGACAATTACTTCATTATTGTGGCGGTAGAGAATACAACGGTAAATAACGGTGTAGATTTCGTTTCCTCGGTTGTAGGTAAAGTCGTGTGTGAAGCTTCGCCGGTGATGGGCAACAGTGGACAGACCAACCCTGCTGCACTCAAAGTCTCTGAAAAGCCGCCAGTCGAGGTCAATGGACGAAAGCATCAAACAGCTGCGGTCTCGTCCTCAATTTTGGAACTCGCTCGCGAGCTCGGTGCTCTTTCTGAAAAAGCAGAAGATGCGACAGCACACTCTATTGATGTTAGTCAAAAAGAGTTTGAGGCCCTAAGCTTCAATGAGGTTCTCAACGAAGTGGTGTCGCAAAGCAGTTATAAAGAAAACGTAAGGCAATCCAAGTCCACCACAACACGATCGAGCAATAGCGAGCAAAAAGCACACAGCGATGCGTTTGTAGATATGAGCGAGACACAAACCTCGCATTTAAAAGTTCCCCCGTCGGATAGCGCCATGCTTTTCTCGTCCATTCTGAGTCAGTGTATAAAAATGGACCCGCGGGAAAACTTCGCTAGCACCCAATTCAAAGTAGTTCAAAGCCATCAAATATAGGGTAGGCTCATACTATGAAAGTAATCGGTATAACAAGTGGCAAGGGCGGAGTGGGTAAAACCACTGTTGCCGTAAACCTTGCAGTCGAGCTCGCTAAAGCCGGAAAAAAAGTAGTACTTTTGGATGGTGATCTTGGACTGAGTAATGCTCAGATTCTCCTGAATGCCCGAGTGCAGTACAGCTATGGCCATGTGCTCACGGGCGAGAAAACACTCGCAGACATCATGGTCGATTCGGAGTTTGGGGTAACTTTGGTGCCGGGCAGTAGTGGCTCCTCAGTACTTTCAAGGCTTTCGAGATTGCAACTACTGGGCCTGATCCACGCTTTATCGTCACTCAATGACTATGATTTTTTGGTCGTCGATACGGCCGCGGGTATAAGCGACAACGTCACTGTTCTTTTCGGAGCGTGCGACTTGAAGCTTCTCTTGATACAAAATGAACCTTCTTCAATTGCTGACGCTTACGCGACGGTAAAAGTCCTGCAGCAAGAGTTCAGTTTATCCGACATATTACTCACTCCAGTTCAGGTCTCAAGCCAACAAGAGGCTGTAAATATCCACGAGCGTATCAATCGAGTTACGGAACAGTTCCTAGATCTTAGCCTGAGATTCTCAACCGGCATCCGATCTGATCGCGCCGCATTAGAATCAGCCAGAGTTGGTGTGCCAGCCGTCATCAATAGTCCTGAAGGAGGGCTGGCACAAGACATAGGTAAGCTTGCACAACTTGTTATTTCTCAGGAGTCTATTGAGCCGGCTGATAGTGGCTTGAAAATTTCAATCGGTAACGCGAGTACCTAAATTTGAAAGGACGCTATCTTTACAATGAAGTGCAGGCTATTTCTAAAGAGGATTCATCTCATTTGGTCTTGCAGCACATTGGTCTCGTGCATAGAGTCGCCAACCACCTCAAGGCTCGACTCCCGGACCATGTGGAGCTCGAAGAGCTTGTACAGATTGGCATGTTAGGTTTGCTCGAGGCTACGAAAAACTTTGACAGTAGTCAGGGTGTCGAGTTGAGTACTTTTGCGAGCAAACGAATTCGAGGTGCTATACTAGACGAGATAAGAAGACGTTCGCCGCTATCTCGATCGGATAACGCATCGGTCAAGAGCGAACAAACTGCAATAGAAAAACTGAGCCGTCAGAACAACCGGGAACCGTCTGCATCAGAGATTGCTGAGGAACTTGGGACTTCCGTATCTGATTATCATGACCGCCGATACAAGCGGCATTCTCAATTGACTGCATCAATAGACGACTTGGAGTCTTCGGGCCCAACCCTCCTAGTCGATGATTACAGCCCAGAGAGGGCATTGGAGGATAGCAACTTATCGGAAGAGTTAGCCGGAGCAATTTCCCAATTACCTGATAGGGATCAGCTAGTCTTATCGCTCTACTACACTGAAGAGATGAACTTAAAGGAAATTGGCGCAATATTACAGGTATCCGAATCGCGTGTTAGTCAGATACTATCAAAAACAGCAAAAGTATTGCGGAGACAAATTAAGTAACGAAGATCATCATGTTCGGAAGAAAATCGAAACTAGAGAAACTTAAAGCCAACGCCCAATCTGACTTTTTGCGATGTAAAGGTCTAGATTCCACGGATAGATACAATCGCATGTTTGTATCTCGAATCGCCCAGCGTGCCAAAACAAATTTAGACAAAATTTTTGTGCAGGGCGCCAAAGCTGAGGAAAAGCGGCAACAAGACCTCTCAAAAGCTGTAAAGGAAGGCAAAAAAAAATTCCCGCAGAGAGCGGCGCACGACGGATACAACTCATTAAGAGGAACCACAGGCATTGTACTTTCATGGGTACCCGAAAACTACGCTAATGCGATGTATAATCTAGGTGCTGATTACCAGATACAAGAAAAAAATGCCCATGAGTGTCTTGAAGCTGCCCAACGAGTTGCTGAAAAGGTAAAGGCAGACCTACAACCTCTGCAAAGTATTGAACTCCTTAATTTCCTTAGATCTCAGGACACTGCAGATGATGCTAGGGATGAGGGGCAAGACAAGGAATGATATCTGTGGGCAATATAGTTGCGCTCCTGATGCTAGTCCTGTGCTTTTGCTTGGCGATTCTTGTCGCTTACTTGATATCAAAAGTAAACGAACTTGAGTTAAAAACCAGCAACCTTCTTCAGTCCAATCAAACGCATAAGAGACCGAATACAGAATTGTTCGCTGGGCTACAGGGAAAACAGTTATGGGACGCTTGGCAGGTCGTGGTGACTACATCTGTTGATGAGCTTGGGCTTGATCACGATCGTGATCGATTCATAATGCTTCTGGAACTGCATGTCAGAGAACTAGTCAAGGCAGGCAGAGCACTGGGGAACTCGACTGCTGACAGGGACCCGCCCAGAGATACCATTATTCTGAAGACGTTACGAGGCGATTTCGAGTCCCATCTTCCTATGTCATTCGCGGAAAACTTCTTTAACTGCGGAATGAGGCTTGGTTCTGGATCTTCCGATGAGCAGCGCGTTCAGGCTGTTTCAGAACTAGAAATTGCCAGCCGCAAACTTGGTGCCACAGTGCTAGCTGATGAGCAGTTCGGTCATCGCATCGCGTCATGGTATTTGTGAAGTAAATTGTTCAAATAAATCTTTTTATATATCCGTCTCTCGCTGATTCACTCTCTGTTAGTGGAATAGGTCACCACCCCATCGAGCCGCTGCTCTTGCGCCTCTTCGCTAGCCCCTTCCATTGGCACTTTGTCCGCGACCTTGCGGTGCTCGAGCTCCAACTGCTGTCGGAATAACTCCTTCAAATTTCCTTGCTCTATTTCCACCAAGACTTGAATATCACGCTCCAAACCCTTCAAAGAACTAATTTGCTTTTCCAGACGTGCCAACCGACTTAGGACATCGCTTACTATCTTCTCTTGACCTGATATCGATTGCGCTATGCCACTAATCTGTGTTGCAACATTTAAGGCACTATTATCAAGCTCAACGATCGTTGCTTCGAATTTGGAAAGCTCAGAACTAAAACCTTTCGTTACTTCAATGTAGGCCTGGTCAGCCTCGCTATTACTATCGATTAGAGATGCGTGACCCAGATCCAGGAGTTCAAGCTTGGAATCAAGTACAGAAACTTGCTCCAGCGCAGAATTCATATTAACGACTCTTTTTGTGAGGGAGAGTGTTGCCGCTTGTAAGGCATCGACTTGGGATGCTAGGCGTCCGCCTGTAACCATCATCATGACGACACTCAAAAAAATCACACCAACTGAAATAGCAGTGATTCGCTTCAAGTAATCTTCAACGATTGGCGGCAACCTCGTCTCGCTGTCGGCACTGGCTGCTCGCCCTTCATAGGATCGGTCTGCCTGCTTAACAGGTTTGTTGGTAGGTACCAAGGGATTGTCCTCTGACTCTGACGTCAGCGAGTCAGTTTTAAGATCGTCGTCGGTAGTTGCCATTTTTCAAAATCCAAACCATAGTTTACTAAACTGTATCGGCCGTTTGATGATAACTTTTACCCTGACCATGCAGTTGATGTGCTACTGCCAAATACAGCCTCCCCCCAATCAATTAAATGTTTAAGCAGACTGAAAAACCAATCTAACCAATGTGTCACAGATTGAATGATCTGGGCTCCCTGATCCGAGCCATACATAAAATCAAAACCAAAGATTAACGATAGAAAAACTACAAATAATACGGATGTCATCAGCGCAAAACGCTTGAACCAGCTGCGTTCATGCGGTTGCAACTCAAACTCGTCGTCACTAGTGCGATTATCAGTGTTCTCGGATTCATTTAGGTCGTCAACGGCTGACTCATCCAAAGCTCTGGCATCCAACATTCCTTCATTGCTTATACTGGTTTCAATTTCTGGTTCCATTTCGTCATGGATGGTTTGTGCTAGATCTCTCCAGGGAGATTGAGATAGCGTGGAGAGCAAGACTGATAGCTCGCCAACCTTTTTAGCTTCTCTAAAATAGATTTCGACGCGCTCAGGAGACAACTGTGGCAACCTAACTACACTGTTTTGACGTTTAGCTGCTATGTTCGCCACAGCGGGTGAATTTATCTTATCTGCACGCCCAAAGGCAATCAGGCTGACGTTGGCGCCAGGGAATGCACCAATCAATGATTCGCAGCTTATCCATTCTTGAATATTAGCGTTTGTGATCTCCGGCATGAAGATAATCGTTTTGGATTGATTATCTAAATTTCGTGCTTCATCAATTGAAACCTCCGCGAGAAGCTTATTGAACCAGCCCACTATGCCCTCCACGTCGGGTTGAAACATCCTATGAACCGCAATTCCCTGCGCGTCCTTTAGTACATTGTAGAGACGCAAAAAAATGGCATCGAGATAGAACTCTTCCTGAGAAATCACAAGGACATTCTTCCTTCCAACACAAACATCCTGCTGTAAAGTGCGCAACAGAAATTCGTCTTTATCATCTAGCAATACATCTGTACCTAGTGTCACTCTGATACCCCAATTAGCTTCAACGTGAATCTACCGCAACGTCAAAGACGACATATTTACAAATTACCCATCAAGTATTTCGGACCTCTGACCATTTGAGTCAAATACAAGATCATCTGGAACTTTAAGCTCGGGGCGCAATGGTCTACCACTCTCTCGATTGATCGCATTGATGTTAAAAATATAGGCTATCACCTTCGCGACAGCCTCATACAACGCTTCTGGAATAAACGCCCCCACCTCTGTGGTGAAGTAAAGTGCCCTAGCTAGTATTGGTGATTCAAAAAATGCGACGCCCTCTTCTTTAGCTGCATCTCTTATACGTTCTGCCACATGATCAACGCCTTTTGCAACCAACTTAGGCGGGTCTTCTGACGATGGATCATACGCTAGACAGACAGCGAAATGTTCAGGGTTCGTGATCACCACATCAGCCTCAGCGATCGCCTCCAACATCCTAGCAGTGGACATTTCACGTTGCTTCTGCCGCACTTTGGCCTTTACTTCAGGGGATCCATCAGTCTCCTTTCTCTCGTCCTTAACCTCTTTCAAGGACATTTTCAGTTGTTTATTGTGTTGGTAAGCCTGATAAGGAGCGTCTATCAGAGCTATTAAAATCAAAGTGCTGCTGGCCACTAAGAAAGATGTAATCAGAAGCGTCGAAGCTTCGTTAACACCGGGCTCAAGTGCCATAAGTGTTATTTCACCAAACTCTGGGACGGCTGCAAGTATTAAAAACCAAGCCGTTATACCGACTAGACCAAACTTTAATAGAGCTTTCGCTAGCTCGACCAAACTTCTTACACTAAAGATTCGCTTGAGTCCCTTTAAAGGACTTAATTTTGAGGCCTTTGGTTGAATCGCTTTCCAAGTGAAATTAAACCCCCCGAGAAAACTTGAACTGATTATCGCAACGATAGCTACTAGTATTAAAAGCGGCGCAAGGGTTACTAGGGCACTGATCATTGCGTCAGGTAAACGAGCGATTGCTCTGGAAGGATCAGTTAACGTTCCTGCATCAAAAACAAACCCAGCCGCGAAGTCATCTGAAATACTCTTGAACAAGGACTCACCAAACAAATATATAAAAGACGCCACACAGATCACCGACGCCGCAATTGTTGTCTCCTGTGAGCGCGCAAGCTGACCTTCTTCACGCGCCTTTGATAGGCGCTTGGCCGTAGGCTCTTCAGTCTTCTCTTGCGTGTCTTCCTGACCTTCAGCCATTTTGGACTACCCATAAATTCTGAGCCACATCGAACCCCTCGAGCCAAAGCCACTGGATTCTGGTGCCAAAATTTGCCATAAAAACAATTATCAAAATCAATCCGCCCAAAAGCATTGCGGGAAAACCAACGGCAAAAATATTGAGTGCAGGTGCAGCACGTGTCACTACCCCAATACATAAATTTATTAGCATCATGATTAACATTACCGGTAAAGCAATCAGAACTGCGCCCAAAAATGCCATTGACGACCAAATAGTCAGATTCCAGATAGACGCAGTGAAGTCAATGTCTCCCCCTCCAATTGGAATTGCCGAAAAACTCTGTAGGAGAAGCTCAATTAGAAAAAGGTGACCGCCCAAGGACAAAAAAATCAGGGTTGACAAAACAACTAAGAAAGATGCAATCACTGGGACCTGTCCCGCATTAGGGTCAATTGTTTGGGCCATACCCAACCCCATACTCATAGATATTGACTGCCCCGCCGTCACTATCGCCGCATTCACAATTTGAAGTACGAGGGCTAAAAAAATACCGATCATCAATTCAATGGCTATCAAAATAAACCACAGAACTGAAAGCGGGTTTACAGCAGGAATTTCGATTTGGTCGAAAAAGAAAACCGTAAGCAGGAAGGCTAATGTAATCCTAATTCGGACATTAACAACCTGAAGTGATACAAGAGGGGCCGCTAGCAGCATTGCGGAAATCCGCAGGAATGGAATAAGTCCGGTAGTCAATATTACAACCAACTCGTCAAGCAATATATTCATTGCGAGAAAAGTTCGGGAATACGCTCGAATATCATCAAGAAGAACTCTGTCAGAATAAGTAATTGCCAATCACCAAAAAGCATTAGTATGGCAACGACTGCAATTAGTTTTGGTATAAAACTGAGAGTCATCTCTTGGATCGAAGTCGCGGCCTGAAGCACACCAATCAACAAGCCTAATGCAAGGGCAGTGATAAGTATGGGACCCGCCACGTAAATGACAGTCCAAATGGCTTCCCTTCCAATTCCAATCGCTTGTGTGGGCTCCATGACGCTACCCTTTATATGAAGCTTTTGGAGAGAGACGTCATCAATAAGGTCCAGCCGTCAACCATCACGAATAAAAGGAGCTTGAATGGTAGTGAGATAATCATGGGCGATAGCATCATCATGCCCATAGACATGAGTACACTCGCTACCACCATATCGATTATGACGAAGGGTATGTAAAGCATGAAGCCGATAATAAACGCACTTTTCAGCTCTGATGTTATGAAGGCAGGCACTAAAATCGAGAGCGGTGTATCAATAGGCGTATTAATATCCGCGCTTTCAGCAAGAGCAACAAATGTTTGTAGGTCCTCCTGCCGGGTTTGTCTCAGCATGAAGCGCTTTATGGGTAATTGCCCCACGGCTACGGCCTCTTCAAATTGCATTTGTTCCTCTGAGTAAGGCTTTAAAGCGTCTTCGTAAACTTCTGAGAAAACAGGTGTCATAACAAAGATCGTTAAGAACAAAGCTATACCTAGTAGCACCTGATTTGGGGGGGTTTGCGCCGTGCCTAATGCCTGCCTTAGCAATGAGAGAACAATAATAATCCTCGTAAAGCTGGTCATCATAAGCAGCAGCGACGGCAACAAGGTGAGCACCGTCATTAACGCAAGCAGTTGCAGGGTTACCGAGTATTCAGTTGCCCCCTCAGCCTCCTGAACCGCACTGAGAATGGGAATCCCAGTCTGAGCTGATGCAACGGAGGCAGTGCACAGCAGCAAGACTGCCAAGCAAGCTTTAAGCACCAGGTAGACCTCTTAAGTCATTGACTCTTTTAAGCAAACATTGTCCTAGCACAAAAAACGAGCCTCCTTTTCAGTCAATCGGTTGCGCCAGACTCCAGCAGAGACACACCTCCATCGGTAACCCCCAACAACAAACGCCTTTTATTGTAGTCTACAACCACCAATTCTGCATTTCGGCCAATCTTTTGGCGACTAATCACTTTGACTACAGGCCAATTTTCATCCCGATTAGTTATTCGTTTTAGAACCATTGCGCCCAGTAATACAAGGAACAACACGAATAGGAGTGCGCCCACACCCCTGACAAAAAGCATACCTTCCGCCATATATCGCTAAAGCTTTTCGACCCGATCCTCTGATGGGAGGATCCTAGTTAGTCGCACACCATATCGGTCGTTAACTAATACAACCTCGCCCTGAGCAACCACGGTGTTGTTCACTAACAAATCCAGTGGTTCCCCTGCATTTCGTTCGAGCTCAATTACGCTTCCCTGCTTAAGACGAAGTAAATCTCTAATCTTAAGGCGAGTTCTTCCAACCTCGACCGACAAAGTTACTGGTACGCTGTGTAATACGTCCGCACTGACCATTGCGTCGAAGGACTGCAGCGGTTCGGCTTCGTTGCTCTCTACCGCGGCCTCTGGCTCTTGCGTCTCTTCGTCACTCATCTATTTCTCCGGCAATCCTACTTAGTAGTTAAATTTCATCAGACTCTGACAACTCAATAGCTCTCACTAATCGTGCCGCTGCATATCCGTTTGCGTTACCAATTTCTGCTTCGAATAAAGGTATATCTCCAACTAAAACTCTCGCTAAATCGTACTTCCTTAGGTCCAAAATATCACCCGCTTTGAGACTATCGAATTGACCAAGCGTCAGATCTATTTCACCCAGTGTCACTCTATGTTGAAGCTCTGCATCTGTCGTTGCATCAATAAGTTCTCTTTCCCAGATCCGATGGTCTACCGATGGATCTTCAGAATCTTGCACCCTACCTCTCAAAACGTCCCTGATGGGCTTCAAAGTGGCAAAGGGATATACGACATCAATGGTACCTCTCTCTTTTCCTGAAAGCTCCACGTCGAGGTGGCAAACAATGACCAAGTCATTTTCATCAACAATCTGAACAAATTGAGGGTTAATCTCTGAACCAACAGACTCACACATCAAATCCATGATGGGCGCCCACGCCTCAGTGAGAGATGAAAAAATCACCTCTAGCATAATGTTTATTATTCTTGTTTCAGTCGGGGTGAACATGCGTCCGGGTGGAAGACCGTCAATGCCCCGCCCGAACCCACCGAAAAAATTGTCAAGGGCAGCAAAAATCACATTAGGATCGATAACCACCATAGACGTGCCACGCAAGCCACTCATTCTCATCGTATTTACTGATAAAGGGGCCTGTAAATTAGAGAGGTAATCACTAAATCTAACGGTTTTTACTCTATCCGCAGTGACGCGAGGGCTCGTACGAAGTACCTCTAGCAAACCAAGTCGAAGGTGACGGGTGAAGCGCTCAGTGATCATATCTACTGCCGCCAGATTTATACCGATCGTAGTATCTTCTGTAACCAGGTTGTGCGGTCTTACTGATCTCTGCTCAATCTCGGAAGGATCAAGCACGGCGGCAGTGAAATCTGCTTCTTCATGATTCGACACTAGAGCATTAAGTTCTTCGTCGGAAAGTCGATTTTGCTCTTCATCTACCATAACTGAATCTCACCTATACCCACTACTGAACTACGAACTCAGTGAACAGAACTTCCTCAACTCCACCGAAGTCCTCATACTTCTCAAGTACGGAATTTATAGCCATCTTAAGTTTCTCTGCTAATTCCGTTCGAAAGGTATCCTCAGACAGCTTCGCCTCATCGACCGTCCTCATAACATCGAGGATTTCCGACCTGATCGCAAAATCGTGCTTCTCAATATTTGCCACAACTCGGTCATCGTAATGAGTCATGATTGCTACCTTCACTTGCATAACCTTTCGAGAATTTACGATGTTTGCTACCAAGGGACGTTCCATTTCTTTATAGGTATTCTCGAACCGTGTTAACTCGGGAGATTCCAGCGTGTCCTTAGCTGGGCCACGGGCTAGTTCTTCCGCCCTCGCTTTAGCCTCCTCTGCGTCCAGCTCCAGCTGCTGTATCGTCTCCTCGATCTGAGACGCCGAGTCGGTATCAAATGGACCGGCTGAGACGAAAAACATAGTTGCCAAAACGGTCACAACCAGCACGATTAACGCCGAGACACCCAACAACAAATACCGCAACAAAGGTTTCTTTCCTGAGTCGTCCTTTTCTAATTCATCATCCGCCATATTTTTTCCCTAACCTTATTCCAACAAATTTTCTACGCCAGATAGTCCACACTCTCGGCATCAAGCGTTAAATCCTCTACCAATAGGTTGGTAGCTGTCTCATTTGTTTCGACAGATACATGGTCATGTTCCTGAGAAGACATTAGTTCGCGCTGCTGGTTATCACGTGCATTGTCGTTTACCTCGAGATTTGAAAGCTGAAGACCACCTGCCTGAAGGGCATCCCTCAACCTGGGGAGAGATTCAGATAGCAGGTCACGCGTGATCGGATTAGCGCTCGATATTTGTGCATCTAAACGACCATCACGTACTTCCATCGCAATATCAACAGCGCCAAGTTCGCGGGGGTGCACATTAAAGCGTAGGTTGTAGTTACCTGACTTTACATTTTGAACCAATCTCTCTGTTAAAACTTTTGTAAATCGCTCACTCATAGCAAACGCATCACGAACAGGTTGAAAGTTTGATTGATACTGGTTTGCACGAAATCCTTCACTGTTTGTGGAACCAGATACCAACGGATTACTCGTGCCATTTGAGGCAAAGGAGTTCAGGCTAGCCTGATCGACTAACGCGTTTGACGAGGGAGTCAACGAAGAGACCTTCTGGGACTCCGACGAGACCGGAGCTACTGAAGGACTCCCTGATAGTGGCTGCGCGGTCGGTGACACATCCGTTCCGCGGATATTTACAAAGTTTCTAAGATTCAGCGCGTCGGCAGAGGTAAGGCGCTTTTCGTTCCTCGGCGTTTCGACGTCTAAAGTTTCAAATTTTTCGTGAGAGCTGTTTTGAAAATCTGTGCTACGCCCAATGAATTTTTGAGCAGCTATTATTGAAGAATCAAATTCAGTCTGCCGTGGACGATCTTGAGTACCTGCATCTGTGCTGCGCCCAACGAATTTTTGAGCAGCTATTATTGAAGAATCAAACTCAGTCTGCCGTGGACGATCTTGAGTACTTGCATCTGTGCTGCGCCCAACGAATTTTTGAGCAGCTACTATTGAAGAATCAAATTTAGTCTGCCGTGGACGATCTTCATTGGCTGCACCTGTAAATGAGACGCCTAGCCTATATTCAGAGTCCGATTGGATCCTACCGGCGGTTAAATCACCGTCGTCATTGATGGACCAGAAACTTTCAGCCCTTGGTATTTGAGCAGCTCTTATTGCTTCCAGCTGTGGTTGCGCTTTTACACGCAGATTCCCGTTGGACGTGAACGTACTGAAAAACTTTGGCTCCAACACCTTTGCAAGCTTATCGACATCGAAATCGGACAATTTCACAGACTTGTCTGTGTTAATCGCTTCAATGACCGCACCACGAATTTTTATCGCCTCGTTCGACAGCCCATCCACAGCTATCTTAACTTTAGTTTCATAGCCCTCAGTTGAAGAAAGAGTCCTCTTGATTAACGCCGTCACCTCACTATGGTCTACTTCTACTGACTGTTGTTTAAGGGGGTTCCCCTCATATTTAGGTGCGAGTGATAAAGCAAGCTGATCAGTAAATACCTTTGAGTTCACTAAATTCTGAATCTGATTGAAGGATCTCACCTCGGGCTCTGGACCATAGTTTCTGGAGTCAGCAAAAGCTGAAGGCCTCTCTTCCGGGGATCTAACTGCTGCAGCGCTTAACGATGCTTCTTCGAAAGCGGTATTAGTTCCTGACAGAAACTCTACTTTGCTACTTCGCGAATCCGCTTCAACAGCACCACCGCCGGCAGTCATTTGCTCAGAAAGTAATGTGTTGATTGAAGCACCTACCGGCTCATCATTAAAACCACCTAATACCTGTTTTATAAACCTATTGGGCAGAGATTGCGACTTGACCAAATCCGCAACTTCGGTAAACGATGCGGATCCGTTTGGCAAAGCTATTTCAAAGAACCCCTGAGTGGTTTTGACTCTTACGCTTCTCGCTTTATCCGTTGCCTTGTCTAAGGGTTGTGGTGCTGAGTCAGCGTGAGGCGCAAAAGGCAGCTTTGCTCCGTCGCTTTCTTGTGTTGTTGCGGTTGATTCGCTAGTCGGTACTTGCAAATCGATTACGCTTCGGACGGCATCTCTCGACGACAAGTCAACTGTGGCAGCAATCAAGCTTTGCGAGTTAACCTCGGCCTTTGCAGCATTTGCTGTAACTTCAGAAGCTAGAGTGACTTCAGAACCGATCTTACCCTCTGGCGAACCAAGATTGCCGGTCTCTTGAAAATGCGGCAAAGATTTGCCGTGTCCGGGCGATTGAGCGGCTTGGGGTACCTTATTATCGATGGGAGCCTTTGCCGTCAGATCACGCGCCATCGGCTCCAGATTCCCTTCGGTGCCTGTAGCTTTAGAATCAACGTTTTGCGCGAGAGTGGTCGCTTTAGGACCAAAGTTTTCAGCGGCATTCGCTGTATTGAATGCCTCTTTGAATGCTTTGCCGGCCTGCTTAGCGTTTTCGCCAGACGTATCAGGGGCCTTGCCACCTACCTTCTTACCGTTTGTCTGACCAATTTCTAAAAATAATTTAGGATCCATACCTTATATCCGATGGTTCGCGATGCCCAGTTAATTATGCAACATATGTGCCAATTACCCAGATCGAGCATTCATAACCCAATCTTCTAGCTCATCGGCCTCATGAATTTCACGAGCGACTTCGTATCCCAGCAACTCCCTTTCCCTCAGAAACTCATATTTTTTTAACAATCGGGCACATTCAGCGACCCTTGACTTGAGTTTTGCCTCGTCTTCCCTCAAACCTGCAATCGCAAAATCCAGTCTTGCTTTTAATTCTGCTACGCTCGAGCGAAACTCGCCATCAAAAGCTAAGTCGCCAGAATACAGATACTGGCGATCAGATAAATTACGCCAGCTGTCGGCCTCTTGCTCCGCTAGCGAGGCTTTATTTTCATGCGCCTTTTCAATCTCTCTAACGGACCAGAGGAGGGCCTTTAACTCTTCCTGATATGCACTGTCATACTTTTTTATGAGGGCATCCCACTTAGTTTTCATTCAAAGCGAGCCCCCAGAACAATTTCCAGTTCATGCCCAGCATTTTCAAGCCAGCAGGGCTCAAACTGGTTTTGTTGGATGTACTCGATCAGCGCGGACCTCAATTGAATAGCTCTATCAAGGTCTTTGTTCACTCCTGATACATATGCGCCAACTAGTATGAGGTCTTTGTTTTCCTCATATAACGACCACAGTCTTCTTATCTCGACCGCATTCGCCAAGTGCGAATCCCGTACAACCTTGTCAGCCAATCGTGAAATCGAGCCGCGCAAATCAATCGCTGGATATACACCTGCGTCGGCCAAATCTCTCGACAGCATTATTTGTCCATCTAGGGTCGCTCGCGCGAGCTCTACAATAGGGTCATTACCCAACTCAAATTCTGCGAGAACTGTATAAATCGAGGTAATTGACCCGTCACCATCTCCCATTCCTCCGCGCTCAATCAGCTTTGGCAACTGCGAAAAAACGGAAGGCGGATACCCCTTATTGGTTGGAGGCTCACCAGCAGCAAGCCCTATTTCTCTGTGAGCCTGGGCGACCCGGGTCAAACTGTCACAAAGCAGTAGCACGTCGTTACCCTGGTCTCGAAAGAATTCCGCAAGCAGGTGCGCTGTATCGGCCCCACGCTTTCTCACTACCGCCGGCGTATCAGAAGTTGCAAGAACAACAACAGCGCTGGCAAGTCCCTCTGGGCCCAAGACTTCGGTAATAAACTCTGAAGCTTCTCGGCCTCTTTCCCCAACCAGAGCCAAAATGACGATATCGGCTTTAGTATAGCGAGTCATCATCCCCAGTAACGTACTTTTGCCAACACCTGAGCCGGCAACCAGTCCCACTCGCTGCCCTTTGGCTAAGGTCAGTACACCATTTATCGCCCTGACACCAACATCGAGTGGTTCGCGCACCGGGTTCCGGTTCAGAGGTTCAATTTGGCGGCCTGTGAAACTACTGTTTTGCGAGCCCGGTATCATGCCCTCATGGTCAAGAGGCCTGCCAAGGGGGTCAATAACTCGTCCAAGCAGAGATTTACTGACGTGCAGTGAGGATTTATGGTTTATTAACGTGACTTTACTTTTCGTGGAAACACCGCTGACCTGAGCCAGGGGCATCATAGTTACGCAATCACCCTGCAGACCAATTACCTCGGCGATAACATCCTCATGAGCTCCCTCGGGAGACCTCACTTTACAGAGGGAGCCGAACGGCGCATTAAAGCCACTTGAACAAATAGAGTTAGCAGCAACTGCAGATACAGGGCTCCAGAGCACCTCATTTGGTTCGACGAGATGCGGCCACTTATGGCGCGAGCTCACACTCTTAGTCGTCATCTTCGGTGGCAGGCGCGGAAGGCACCTGAGAAAGCAATTGGTCTCGAACTTGCAATAACTGCTCGGAGAAACGGCGTTCTATTGACGCAAATTCGTATTCAACTCCAATATCTAAATCGTCAAGACTAGTGTCAATTTCAACGGGTAGCTCACGCCCATCATGCTCAAGCTTATTATTTACCTCTTGCAGCATCATGTAGATCTTTTCGGATACTTTAATTGAGACAAGCTGCTTGGGATCGATTTCGCCTTTTACTAAGGTTTTGTTTATGAAATCCCGCATGTAATTCAAGTCATTAGAAAGCACACCCAAAGACGTAACCTCGGCCACTTCCAGCGACAAGTCGACAAGTTGAGTCCACAGAGGGGGAAGAGCATCAAGTTTCGAAACAATAGTAGCAAAAGCGCGATCAGAATCCCGAGCCTTAGCCAACTCCTCTTGCACGCCGGCTGCATGACCTTCCTCAAAGCCTCGTTTGTAAGCCTCCTCAACTAATGTTTCTGCTGTTTGAACCTCTTTCTCAACAGACGTGCCCTCATATTCGGCAACAGCATGCTCATCTTCTTCCGATACCTCAGCCTCTGATTCAGAGGTCGCATTTTCGTCAATCTCAACGCTTTCAGACAAATCATCCCAGGATTGCGGCACAAACTGGTTTAGTCGAGCGTCAATCTCACCATTAAGAGTAGCGCGAGAAAAATTCCGCGCTCTTTGCTGCGCTGCCAATAACTCATTCAACTCCCATACGACTTTCTCACTGGACTTAGACAAAATCATCACCCCTTCCAGCAAGCACTAACTCGCCAGAATCGGAGAGCTTGCGCGCGATTCTCATAATATTTTTCTGTGCATCCTCCACATCTGAGATCCTCATGGGACCCTTCGATTCCATGTCGTCTATAAACATAGCCTTCGCACGCTGAGACATATTGTCAAAGAACTTGTCTCTAGTTTCTTCACTAGCTCCTTTGAGTGCCACCATTAATAGATCGGAATCAATATTACGCATCATCACCTGTATCGCACGATTATCAACCATCGACAAATTCTCAAACGTAAACATATTGTCTTGAATTTGGAGCGTTAGGTCCTCGTCGATATCAGTCAGCGATTTCATGATCTCGGTTTCAAGATCCACTTTTACGAAATTCATAATCTTTGCAGCAGTTTTCACACCACCGAAACTTGAGGACTGAGCTGATGAGTTATTAGAAAACTGTTCCGCCATAATTCGTTCAAGCTCATCCATGGCCGAAGGTTGTACAGTTTCTAACTTTGCAACCCGCTCCATAATTTCTCCCCGTCTCTCTTTGGGTAAGAAATTAATTACATCCGCAGCAACATCGTATTCCAATACCGACAGAATTATCGCAATCACCTGTGGATGCTCGTTAATGATCATATCGGCAATGGCTCGTGGGTCCATCCAGCGGAGAATTTCTAGCCCTTTTGTTGAGCCGCTGGGTAAAATTCTGCTGAGAACGGTACTGGCTTTGTCATCGCCAAGGGCTCGCTTCAAAACTGATTCCACATAATCAGTGGTTCCAAGACCGAGGTTGGTTTGTTGTTTGATCGTTGAAACAAAATCATCGAGTACCGCGCTTACGGTCTCTTGAGATAGATCAACCACACCCACCATGGATGACCCAAGAGCCTGTACCTCACGAGGACTCATGTACTTAATGATGTCAGCCGCCTGCGTTTCACCCATCAAGAGCATGAGAACAGCTGCCCTTTCGGTTGAGGTCATGGTCTGAAGCTCCGCCTTTACGAAATCCGGAAGCTCCCCTGGCTCATTTCTCAGTTCTTTATTGTCAGACGGCTCAGCCATTCAAACCTCCAAATCCTTACGCGGGTTTAACCATTTTCTTTAGCACGTTAGCAACACGACCAGCATCCTCGGCAACCAATAGACGCACTATCGCCACTTTGTCATCGTAACTATTAGCTGTATCTAGCATGTCGGCGGATATGGCGGACTTCTTGGGTTTAAGTTTTGCTTTTATTTCATCAAGAGCCTCTCCATCCTCCAATGCCTGACGATCTTCGAGACTCAACTCCCCATCAGCGAGTTGCTCAGCCAAAAGAGCTTCAACGTCGTCATCCTTGCTTGGCAGATAAGCCCTTAGTACGGGAGCAACGACTATCAGGAAAAAAGCGATCAGACCCAGTGAAGTCATACCATGACGTCCCCACTCTAAAATTGCGGGATCCTTATGCCACGGAAGCTGATATTCCTGCGGTGCATCTACATAGAAGGGAGCAGTAGATATTGTCACACTGTCTCCACGAGTAGCATCGTACGGCAAAGCGCTCAGCACTAAACTTCTGAATCTGTCGAGTTCTGCTTCCATCAAAGCAGCAAGCAGTTCAGTAGGGATTTCGTTTTCACCAGAAGAAATTATCTCTTCGCCACCCTCATCGATCGAACTTACCTGGGTATTTTTGTCATCAAATGACTGCCCAAGACCGTTTACGGAAAGATAGCGGCGAGTAGCCAGATCCTTCAAGGCTGATTCGTCAACTATGACCCCAGCAGTCATTCCTGTAACCCGGCCAATTTGCTCTTTCACGAAGCGAATTTCTTTGTCAAGTTCGTAATTCCGTGTTGTCTGCTCTCTCTCTGTCGTCGCCGTTGAGGTATTCACCGGATCCTCTGGGACTTCGCCCTCGGGCACCACCTCAGCCTGATCAGGAGGTACATTGGTCGTTCCACCGGGCACTCCGGAAGCAGCTATTCCCGTCTGAGTATCAGACGTTATGACCTCCGATCTGATTTCAGGAGTTCCCTCTTCAGCATCAAGATATTGCTCGAAGGTCGACTCGCGCTGAGTGAAGTCCATCTCGAGATTTACCACTGTTCTGACACTTCCACCGCCCAGCGCAGGCGTTAGCAGATCATAAATGCGAGATGTCAGCTCCATTTCTCTATCAGTCTCAAATCGCGCATTGCTAAGCGCGGGCGCGGCACTATCCTTATTATTAGCCGTCAACAAGTTACCGACGTTATCAACTACGGTAACGTCCTCGAGTGCCAAGTAAGGTACGCTGGAACTAACTAGATGGACGATAGACTGCACTTGCCCAGCGTCCACAACGCGGCCTCTGTATGGTTTAACGACTACTGAAGCCTTTGCAGGCTGTCGATCTCTCACGAAGACGCTTTGTTTGGGAGCCGCGAGATGAACTCTAACAGTATCGATGGTGCTGATTTCGGCAATAGTGCGAGCCAACTCGTTCTCTAAAGCAGAGTTGTACTTAACTTGCTCCATGAATTGACTCGTAGTCATGGAGCTATTTTCGGAAAGACTGCCCATGCCACCACTAGAGGCGGCTCTTGGCAACCCCTGCGAAGCCAGATAAATTCTCGCTGACTGGTATTGATCAACGGGAACCTCCAGGCGACCTGTGGATTCGTTTATTTTAACTTTATAGTTACTAGCCTGGAGCGCTTCAAAAGCAAGCTGAACGTCTTCTGATTGCATGCCATCGGATACGCTCTTGTATGGCGTGGCAGACATCGAAATCCAAAACATGAGAACAAACAATACACCCAAAAGTAGCGCCACACCGGGCATCAACCGCTTTACGGTCGGCTGTTGCATGAATTGCTGTAGAGAGGGCAACCCTCCAGGTTTTGTTACAGTCACTTCAGAAGAGCCACTCGACTCAGCTAACCCCTTAGTGGAGGGGTTAATTTCTTTCTCCGAAGCGCCAACTCCAGCACTTCGATTTTGGAGCACCGGGTTGGTCTGCTCACTTGCTTGATCAATCACCGCTTCCATTAACTTACTCTCCCGACACTAATCGCTGTGATAAGCCCGACGCTGTCATACAGGCATACTCATTACGTCCTGGTACGCCTTCAAAATCTTATTTCTTATT
>MDSV01123816.1_pt1 | contig 33675 bp, 32 predicted proteins | sample 810851 | NCBI WGS metagenome assembly MDSV01 (sample SAMN05326640, study PRJNA326480) | marine metagenome | isolation source: seawater | place: Atlantic Ocean: North East | collected 2012 | reverse complement strand
TATTAAATACAATTGGATAAAAAACTAAAAATTGCGATAATTGGTTCAAGAGGATATCCATATGTTTATTCTGGCTATGAAACTTTAGTTAAGGAGCTGTCAGAAAGGTTAATTAAAAAGGGGCATAAAGTGAGAGTTTATTGTCACAGTTCACTATTTAAAAAAAAACCTAGAGAAGTTAACGGAATTGAATTAATATACACTCCATCAATTGAAACTAAATTTTTATCACAAATTATAAATTCATTTTTTTCATTTATTCATGTATGCTTTTCTAATGTTGATATTATTTTAGTTGTCAATTCTGCTAACGGACCTTTTGGAATCTTGACAAAAATTTTTAGAAAAAAAACTTGTATTAATGTAGATGGATTAGAATGGTTGAGACCCAAATGGAAAGGGTTAGGTTCTCTATATTTTAAATCTGCTTCCAAACTGTCTGTATATTTATTTGATAGAGTAATTACAGACTCTTTCGAAATGAGTAAAGTATATCTAAAATATTTTAATAATAAATCAACTATTATTTCATACGGCTCAACAATGATTAATACGAATAATAAACAGATTTTAAATAGTTATAAATTAAAACAAAAAGATTACTATCTCATCGTAGGTCGAATGATACCTGATAATAATTTTAAATTAATTATTGATGGATTTTTAAATTCAAATTCAAAGAAAAAACTTGTTATTATTGGCGATGTTCCATACAAAGACAAATATGCTTCTCAAATAAAAAAAATTAAATCAGATAAAATTATTCTTACTGGATATATTAAATGTCAAAGTCAATTGTCACAATTTTATAAAAATTGTTTTGTATATATTCATGGTCATGAGTATGGGGGAACTAACCCTACAATGATTAATGCATTGGATTTAAACTGTAATATTTTAGCTTTAAATACTAAATTCAATAGAGAAATGCTTCAAGGTATCGAAAGTGTGTTTTTTGAAAAGAATATAAAATCAATTAAAGGATCTATTCAAAATTTTGAAAAAAACTATAAAAAGTTCTTAAAAAAAAATCAAAATTATTTTTTACCAAATAGATATAATTGGGATTATATTTCTAATAAATATGAAAATTTATTTATTCAACTTTCAAAAAGTAAGCGGATAAATTAATTTAAATGAGCTATGAACACTAGAGACATCTCTACCAGGTTGATAGTAATCATTCCCGCTTTCATTCAATTCCCATTGGTAATTAAGAGAACGTATAAAAACTAAACTACTTGATATCCAAAACTTTTTAAATTTTTTAGTAAAATTTAAATGTAAGTTAAAATCTTTCCAATATCTTCTGAAATCACCTGAATCTTGAAAAGCAGAATAATAAAAATCATTATCATTTTCAATAATCTCAAAACCTAAAGAAATTAACTCATGTTCTCTAAATTTTGTTAATGAAAAATAATGAGAGTTACTACCTGGTCCAATACTGGAGCCAATTACTTCACCATGATTAGTATATCCGTGTTTTATAAACGCATGTCTATACCATGAGCCACCTCCACGGAGAAGTCTTGATCCACTTTGTTCCATTTTTGTCCACTCCCAACTTAACTCATAGTTGTTTTTATTTCTATTAAAAATTTTTTTAATTCCTAAAGTTGATCCTCTCGCATTATCGTCGTCAAGCAATAAATCGCGAAAATTTAGTTTAGAATCATCATAATGATACTCCGCATAAATTTCAGCTTTCTCTTTTTTCCATATCCATCTAAAAAAAAGACCTGCTGCTTGATCAATTTGTTCTTGAATATCTGAGTTTAAATCATTTTTTCTGAAAATATTTGTAAAAATTGGAAAATAGTTAGATCTCCCTAACCATGAATATCTTCCTTCAGTTAGAGCACTGTACATTTGAGCCCAGCGAATGTGACCTAAGCTTAATCCATCTATCCATTTTGGAGAGTAAACTAATATCATTCCTTGAAAATATCTCCAATCAACTTCCCGAATTTCATTTTCCTTGGGAATATATAACTTTACTCCACCATATGTCCTATCAACATTAGGAGGGGTATAGCCAGAGGGTTCTAATCTTCCTGAAATTATTTGCCACTCAAAATCTCCAATGCCAGTTTTTATTGCTTTATTGCTATTAAATGTAATATGCTTAAATCCTCTAGCATTATTACTCATCATTATACTATTTCTTTGAGCAGGCCCCCACCATATATTTTCATTAGAAACTCCAATCGAAAAGTAGTTAAAATTTAGTTTGATATTTGATTGACCGATTAAGAGTTGATTTTGCCGCTTAAAACCAAATCTCTCTGGAATATCTATATTATTCCATGTACTATATCTTTGTGCCCATATTTCATCGTAGTGCCCATCCCAAAACCCATCATATTCTCTATTTTCTGCAAACAAATGTTCTGGATAAATTTGAATACTAAGTAGACCTAATTTTAAGTGAAAACCTAAGCTTATTAGTTGTTGATAGCCACTATTTGGAATCATACTTCCATTATTTCTATTGTACGGATGTTTTGAATTGTATTCAATACTATAATTTACTGGAAGAAGTGAAAACTGAAATTTATTATTTTTGCTAATATTGAATAGATTATAATTTGTATGGTGGATATGACCATTTTCTTTTGAAAAAGAATTTGAGAATGTTGGTCTAATTTGTAAAGAGTTATCAACTTCAATCCTACCATCAAGTTGCATTATTCTATAGTAATTATAAAAAAAACTTTCATTTAGTGTAATAGACTGTGAATAAACAATTGAACTAAATAATAAAAGAAAAAATTCTTTTTTCATTAATTATATTTAACTAATCTTATTTTCAAATTATCAATTGACCAACTTTCATCACATTTTTGTTGTGGTATTCCATCTTTATCAATAGCATTAGGCTGATAAAGTTCATCAAAAAATCTAACTACAACAGCGCCTCCAGTACTATTAAATCCTTTTTCTATTTTATAAAGACTTGTAGGACCACCAAAAAAATTATTATCACATTTTTTTGGTAAATTTTTTTTTATATGTCCAGTTCCAGGAATATTATCAGCAGGATAGTCACCAGGGTAAGATTGTTTTAAACAGTAGTTTGAGTAACATGGAGAGTTAGAAAAAGTTGTTACAAATTTATCGAAATCTGGATCTTTGTGTAAATCCATGTCAGGTTTAAATTCAATTACCCATTTATCAGGCTGGTCATCTTGAGGGAATCTATTTGTGTTACCATCCCAAGAACCATGGATATACAAATCAAAAGATAGAAAAACATAATCGTGATCACCTGGATCACTTAGGTGAATTGTAAATCCATCATTGTTGAAATCACCTAAAACAGTTGTGTCATTGTAGAAAGTTAGATTTCCTCCGTCAATTTCACTTGGAATATTATTTTCAAAATTTTCATCAAATACAAGTATATCACTAGTAATCTCAGGATATGAGCATGAATTATACAAAAAAATAATTGAGACAATTAAAAAAAATTTCTTAATCATATAATCACAAATATAATGGATATTAAATTCATCTATATTATTAAAAATAATTTTTCATATTTAAAAAAAAACAAGTAATTTTATTACTTGATTTATGTTAGAACATTTAATAAAGTCAAAAACTAGATTAAAGCTTTTAATTAAGTTTTTTGTAAACATAGGTAATACAGGTTATTTAAATGGTCTTGCTAATGAGTTTGGAGACTCTACAAATTCAATAAGAAAAGAATTAAATAATTTATCACTAGCAGGATATTTAAAAAAATCAACATTAAATAATAAGGTGATATATTCTGCAAATAATCAGCATCCTTTGTATGAAAATCTCAGTAAAATTATAAGACAACACTTAAGAATTGAACAGGTTCTTGAAGCAATTTTTGACAATATTGGAGATATTGATGAAGTTTATTTGTTAGGTGACTCAGCTAAAGGTATTGATTCTGGGTGTATAGAAATATTAATAAAAGGTAATAATATAAATCAAAATTATTTGGAAGAAATTGGAATTAAAATTGAAAAAATATTAAATAGAAAAGTTATTTTCTCATCTTCCAAGGTTTTTAATGTGGAAAAAGGGCTGCTAATATACAGAGCTTAATTTCCTATATTTTGTTTACATTTGCTATCCTTTTTTGTGAATGTGTAAGCGAAGCTATATAAAATCTACAAAATATGAGTTATTTATTTACTTCAGAATCAGTTAGTGAAGGTCATCCTGACAAGCTTTCTGATCAAATAAGCGATGCAATCATTGACAACTATTTAGCATTTGACCCTGACTCTAAGGTAGCATGTGAAGCCTTAGTTACAACTAATTTGGTTGTCTTAGCTGGAGAGGTGAAATCAAATTCAAGAATTGATGAGGTTAAAATTGCAAGAAATGTCATAGAGAGAGTTGGTTATAATAATGAAGATTACCTTTTTGACCATAAAAGTTGTGATATTCAAAGTTATATTCATGAACAATCTCCCGATATTAACCAAGGTGTTGAGCGGGATTTAGCTGAGGATCAGGGTGCTGGCGATCAAGGTATAATGTTCGGATATGCTTGTGATGAAACAGATAATTATATGCCTTTGGCATTAGACATCTCTCACAAAATATTATTGGAATTGGCTTTGATTAGAAGAGAAAATGATGAAATTAAATATTTAAGACCAGATTCTAAATCTCAGGTTACTCTTAAATATAATTCTAATAATAAGCCAGAAAAAATTGTAGCAATTGTTATTTCAACTCAGCATGATGATTTTGATACGGAAAAATTAATGTTAGAAAGAATTAAGAAAGATTTAATTACAATTTTAATTCCCAGACTTTTAAAAAAATATCCTAATTATGATAGATTTTTTCATAATGAAATAATTTACCATATTAATCCTACTGGTAAATTTGTAATTGGTGGTCCTCATGGTGATACTGGTTTGACTGGAAGAAAGATAATTGTTGATACTTATGGAGGAAAAGGAGCTCACGGTGGAGGTGCATTTTCTGGAAAAGATCCAAGTAAAGTAGACAGAAGTGCTGCTTACGCCTGTAGGCACATAGCAAAAAATTTAGTCGCTGCTGATATATGTAGTGAATGTTTAGTTCAAGTTGGATATGCAATTGGTTTAGCAAAGCCCATGGGTATTTTCATAAACACTTATGGCACTTCAAAAGTAAGTTTATCAGATGCTATAATTGCTGAAGAGGTTTTAAAAATATTTGATTTAAGACCATATTACATTGAGAAAAGATTAAAACTAAGAAACCCGATTTATGAGGAAACAGCATCATATGGACACATGGGTAGAGAGCCTCTAACAGCTAAAAAAACTTTTGTAAATAATCTCAATGAAAAAATTACATTGGATGTTGAATTATTTACTTGGGAAAAACTTGATTTTGTTAAAGTATTAAAAAAACATTTTAAAAACATATGAAAAAAAAATATATACCCTTTAAAGTAAAGGATATTTCACTTGCCGATTGGGGAAGAAAAGAAATTAAATTAGCAGAGGCTGAAATGCCAGGTTTAATGGCAATTAGAGAGGAGTTTAAAGATTCAAAACCCCTTGATGGTGCTAGGATAGCTGGATGCTTACATATGACAATTCAAACAGCAGTTTTAATTGAAACTTTGGTTGAGTTAGGTGCTGATGTTACATGGAGTTCATGCAATATATTTTCAACCCAAGATCATGCAGCAGCTGCAATTGCTGCCGCTGGTATACCTGTCTATGCATGGAAAGGTATGAATGAGGAAGAATTTGATTGGTGTATTGAACAAACTTTATTTTTTGGTGAAAACCAAAACCCATTAAATATGATATTAGATGATGGAGGAGATTTAACTAATTTAGTTTTAGATAAATATCCAAATTTGGTAGATGAAATAAGAGGTCTTTCTGAAGAAACTACGACTGGTGTTCATAGACTTTATGAAAGAGTAAAAAATGGAACTCTACCACTACCTGCAATAAATGTTAATGATTCGGTCACAAAATCTAAGTTTGACAATAAGTATGGTTGTCAAGAAAGCGCAGTAGATGCAGTTAGAAGAGCTACTGACGTAATGATGGCAGGTAAAAGAGTCATCGTTGCAGGTTATGGTGATGTTGGCAAGGGAACAGCTGCTTCTTTTAAAGGTGCAGGGGCTATAGTTACTGTGGTTGAGATTGATCCTATTTGTGCCTTACAAGCCTCAATGGATGGTTTTGAGGTTAAAAAGATGATTAGTGTTATTGAGAATGCTGATATTGTTGTTACTGCAACTGGTAACAAGGATATTTTGAAAGAAGTACATTTTAGAATGATGAAGGATAAGACTATTGTTTGCAATATTGGGCATTTTGACAATGAAATTGACATGGCTTGGCTTAATAAAAACTATGGAAGCACTAAAGTAGAAATTAAACCTCAGGTTGATTTGTATAATATAGACGGAATAGATATTATTATTTTAGCAGAAGGTAGATTAGTTAATCTAGGATGCGCAACAGGTCACCCAAGTTTTGTTATGAGTAATTCATTTACTAATCAAACATTAGCTCAAATTGAGCTGTGGTCAAATTTTAGTAATTATGAGAACAAAGTTTACATGTTACCTAAACATTTGGATGAAAAAGTTGCTAAACTGCACTTAAAAAAACTAGGTGTAGAGCTTGAAGAGTTAAATGCAGAACAGGCTAAATATATTGGTGTAAATGTTGATGGACCATACAAACCTGATTATTATAGGTATTAAAAAATGGAAAAAGGATTTTTAAATTTTGATGAGTTATTATTGGTAATAAAATTTAATTGGTTAAAAATATTTTACTCCGTAGTAATTTTTTCAGTTGTTGGTGTTGTAATTGGATTTACAACTCCTTTTGAATACACTGCATCTACTAAATTATTACCAAAAACTAGTAATTCATCAACATCGTCAATTGGAGGTCTAGCTAGTCTTACTGGATTTAATTTATTGAGTGGATTGGGATCAGAGGAGACTATACCTGCCCAATTATTTCCTGAAATTTCTGAAAGTATTACTTACAAAATTAGAATTGCTAATTCAAACATAGATTTTGGTATGGGAAGAATTTCTGTTCGTGAATATATCTTAAATAATTACCTTGAATTTAATTTTGACTCCAATTTCAATTATTATAATAATAAAGAAAATATTTATTCATTAAGTACAATAGAGAAAGACTTACATAAATTAATTTCAGAAATTATTTCAATTGATGTAGACGAAAGAAAAGGTTTAGTATCAATATATTCAACCTCAAAACATGCTGAGGTTTCTTCTCAGTTAACTAAAATAGCTAGTTCAAATCTTCAAGATGTTATTATTGATTTTCAAACAAAAAAAGCAAAAGATGAACTTAATTTTTTAAAAGAAAGAAAAGAAGAAATTTTTGAGAAAAGAGAGAATAAAAAAGATAATCTTATAAGATTTGAGGACGAAAATTTAAATTTAGTTACTAACGAATCAAAAGTCATATTAAAGGATTTACAAAATGAATTTAATTTGGTAGATGAAGTTTATACACAGATTTCTCAAGAGCTCGAATCCCAAAAAATTAAAGTTAAAAAACAAACACCTGTATTTAGTGTGATAGAACCTGTATCTATACCTAACGAAAGATCAAAGCCTATTAGATCAAGAATATTACGCTTATGGTTCGCGTTTGGTTTAATGGTAGGTGTTTTATTTGTTATTATTAGACACCTATTAAAAAAAATTATTAAAAATAATGCCTAAAATTTTACTTATTAATCCCAGTAAGTGGGGACGGGGAATTACACCAATTTGGGTTGCTTCTCATAGTTCTATCTTAAAAGAAAATAATCACGAAGTTAAATTCTTTGATGCCACTTTTTATTCTAAATGGACTTTTAATGAAACTGAGTACAATACAAATAATAAGCAGTATAGACCAACAGATTATTTAAATCAAGTGACTTTTAATGATAATGACATAATAGATGATTTTTTAAAACTCTGTAATGAATTTAAGCCTGAAATTATTTTTTGGTCTGCTTTATCTTCCCACATACATGGAGAGGGAGAGTATGTAAATATTCAGTATGGATATGAAATTGCCAAGAATTATTCCGATGCTATATTGATTACAGGTGGGCTTCAAGCAACTGCAGTTCCAAGTAAAATATTTGATTTAATGCCAGATTTAAATTATTTAATAAGAGGAGAGTCAGAACTTGTATTGAATGAATTTGCATTAAATTTTAATAATAATGATTCAATTAATGAAGTTAGAGGATTATCATATTTAAAAAATGGAAAATGTATTTCAAATCGTCCACAAAGTATAATTAAAGATATGGATGTTATTCCCTCTTATGATTATTCAATATTTGATCAAAAAGTTTTTTTAAGACCTTATAATGGAAAAGTTATAAAAGCTATTGACTATGAACTTTCAAGAGGTTGTATGTTTGCTTGTGATTATTGTGTTGAAACAATTATTCAGAAATATTATGGATTTAATGAAGTCTCATCTCGCGGAACTTTAATTAATGCAAAACACTATTTAAGGAATAAGTCTGCAAAAAGAATTTTTGAGGAGATTTCATCAATAAACAAATCATTTGGTGTAAAGTTATTTAGATGTCAGGACACGAATTTTTTATCAATAAATAGAAAAATGTTAATGGAGTTATCAGAAATGATTGATAACTCGGACTTAGATATTATGTTATACATAGAAACTAGACCAGAAGGAATAAACCCTGCGTCTATTGAGTTGCTTAAAAAATTAAAAGTGGATGGAATTGGTATGGGAATTGAGCTTTCATCTCAAGATTTTAGAGAAGATAAACTAAATAGATTTGCTGATACTGAAAAAATTATTAGAGCCTTTAAATTATTAAAGGATGCCAAAATTAAAAGAACCACATATAATATAATAGGATTACCAGATCAGGATGAAAAATCTATTTTAGAAACTATTGAATTTAATAAATTACTTAAACCAGATAATGTTACAGTTGCTTTTTACTCGCCTTACATTGGTACATCTCAACAAATTACAGCTTCTGAAAAAGAATATTTTAATGATTATGAAAATGATGTTGATGGGCAATTAAGATCTCTATCAAAACATTCTTTAATTAGTTTAGATAAACTCAATTATTATAAGAAAAATTTCATGGAATTAGTTAAAAGTTAAATGTCAAAAGTAAGCTCAAGAATAATTATTGGAGTTTGGCCACTAAGTGGAGATTTTGGTCCAGTTTCCCCAACTAATTATGAAGAGTGTATTAAAAAAGCGATTGATCTTGGAATTAATACATTTGACACAGCACCAAATTATGGTAATGGATATTCTGAAAGTGCATTAGGTTTAATTTTAGATGGTCAAAAAAACATTAAAATAAATACAAAGTTTGGTTCTAATCCATTTGGACACAAAAGTTTTTCTGCAGAAGACCTAAAAAAGTCTTTTTACAATTCTTTAAGTAGGCTTAGAACAGAAAAGATAAATTATCTATTTCTTCACAACCCGAGGAAAGAAGTCAATGATTTTAATGACATAATAATTCTTTTAGAAGACTTAAAAAGTCAGAACTTAATCAATGATTATGGTATTAGTATTGCAAAGGGTTTCGAATATAAAAATATAAATAGTTTTAATGGAATTCAACTTGATTGTAACTTACTTTATTTAGATGATTTAAATAAATATTGTAGTAAGAAAAATAAAATTTTTGCTAGGTCCCCATTAGCATCTGGAATTTTATCTGGTAAATTGAATTTAGATACTAAATTTCATAAAACAGACTATAGAAGTTCTTGGCTAAAAGGTAATAGGTTAACAAGTATATTGACTAGATTGAATGTAATTAAGAAAAATACTCAAGGAATAAGTCTTCCATCGCTTGCTAGAAAATTTTTATTTCAAAATAAAAATATTGATCATGTAATTTTTGGAGTAAAAAAACCTACCCATATTGACGATATTATTTTTGATTTTAAATCTCCTATATTAGATCAAGATATAATTGATAAAATCAAGAATTTAGAAGAAAATAATTTTTACCAAACAGATAAAAACGGCTTTTAAAATGAAAAATTTAAAATATAAAAAACCAAAAGTGATAGCTGAAATTGGATGTAATCATAAAGGCGAAATGAAATTAGCTAAAGAGCTAATAAAGGTTGCAAAGATATATTCAAATGCAGATATTGCTAAATTTCAAAAAAGAAACAATAGAGAATTATTAACAGATAAAGAGTATGATGCTCCTCATCCAAATCCAATTAATTCTTATGGGAAAACATATGGCGAACACAGAGAGTTTCTAGAGTTTGATTTAGATCAACACAAGGAATTAAAGATGTTTTGTGAAGATATTAATATTGAATATTCAACTTCAGTATGGGATCTAATTTCAGCTAAAGAAATTACAAGTCTTAATCCAAGATTAATTAAAATCCCATCAGCATGCAATAATAATTTTCCAATGCTGGAATGGCTTTGTGAAAATTATAAAGGAGAAATACATGTTTCCACTGGCATGACTACTAAAGCAGAAATTGAAAAGATATATAATTTGTTCATAGAAAAGAAGAGAAATAATGATTTGGTCTTATACAATTGTACCTCTGGCTACCCTGTGCCATTTCAAGATGTCTGTCTTTTAGAAATTTTAGAATTGGTTGATAAATATTCAAATAATGTTAAAGAAATTGGATTTAGTGGTCACCATCTCGGTATAGCAATTGATGTGGCAGCATATACTTTAGGGGCTTCATATATTGAAAGACATTTTACTTTGGATAGAACGTGGAAAGGCACAGATCATTCCGCATCTTTGGAACCCGAAGGTTTAAGAAAATTAGTCAGGAATGTAAATGCTACTTACGAATCTTTGAATTTAAAAAGTAAAGAAATATTAGATATAGAGATGGTTCAAAGAAAGAAATTAAAACAAAAAAAGCATGTCTAAGAATATTGCTTTTGTTCCAGTAAGGAAAGGAAGTAAGTCAATAATCAATAAGAACATCAAGCCCTTTTGTGGTCATCCTCTAGTTTACTGGGTTATTAGAGCGTTAGAAAATTCTCAATCTATTGATAAAGTAGTCTTAGCCTCAAATATTCCAAAAATTTTTGAAATTTTAAGTCCTTATAATTTTAAAAAAATTGAATTTTTTGAAAGATCTGATGAAAATGCTCACGATGAATCAACTACTGAATCTGTATTGCTTGAATATTTGAATTTAGAAAAACATAATTCTAATGATAGGATTATTTTAACTCAAGCAACTTCTCCATTTACACTTCCAGAAGATTTCGATAAAGCTTTAATAAAAATGAATCAAGATAATTTAGATTCAATTTTTAGCTGTGTTGAATTCAAAAGATTTCTTTGGGATAAAAATTCAAAACCTATAAATTATGATTTTAAATTAAGACCAAGAAGGCAAGATTTTGATGGAGTATTACTCGAAAATGGGGCTTTTTATATCTCTACAATTGAAAAAATAATTAAATCAAAAAATAGAATTTCAGGACAGATTGGAAATTATATTATGCCAGAATTTAGTAATGTTGAGATTGATGAAATTGATGATTGGATTATAGCGGAGACTTTAATGAAAAAATATTGTATTAAAAATCCTATTAAATCTGAAATTAAATATTTATTTAGTGACGTTGATGGAGTATTAACTGACTCAGGAATGTATTATTTTAATAGTAATGACGAATCTAAAAAATTTAATACTCGTGATGGGTATGCTTTTGAATTGCTTTCCCAAAAAGGTATTAAAACTGGAATAATCACTGGAGAAAAAACTAAAATTGTGGAAAAGAGAGCAAAAAAATTAAAGGTAGATTTCCTTTTTCAAGGAGTTAAGGATAAACATAAATTAATTAATAAATTTTGCAATGATAACAATGTAGATATTAATTCAATAGGATTCATTGGCGATGATGTTAATGATTTAAAACTATTGTCTGCACTAAAATTCAAAGCATGTCCCAATGATGCAGTTGATATTATAAAACAAATTCCTAACATCCATATTCTTAGTAAATGCGGAGGTGATGGTGCAGTACGTGAATATGTAGAATATTTACTTGAAAATGAATAAAAGTTTTTATTCAAAACTAAAAAACCTCTATTTAAAAACTTATGATTTATTTGATTTTAATTCAAAGATAATATTAGCTAAAAACAAAAATTTAAACCCTAAAAAAGATAGGTGTTTTATAATTGCTACGGGTGCATCTCTTTTAGACTTTGATTTAGATTTGATTGAAAACGAATTTAAAATTGGTTTTGGCTTTTGTTTTTTACATCCTCAAATTAAAAAAGGGTTTTTAGATTCATATGTATTTCTAGACAACTACACTAACAACAATGAAAATGCCAATTTTCCAAAACAAATAATCCAAAAAAATCGCGATAAAGCTTACTCTTTGTATAGTCATGTATTAGATTTAGAAATACCAAATCTTTTTATTAATTATAAAAATCGAAAAATTTTAAAAAAAAAATTTGGGAATAAATTTGATGATTCGTTTAATTTTAAAGTAAATCCAAATGAGAATGAAATTGAATATACTTTATTAAATAAAAGATTTAAAACTTTTCCAAGTACTATTATCACAACAATCCAAATAGCAATTGCTATGGGGTTTAAGGAAATTTACATGTTGGGTGCTGGTTATACCTATTCTCCAGTAAATTTATATCATTTTTATGACTCATTTTCTGAATCTAATAAAATAACAATTAATCTTTTTCACAAAAAAGCAAAAGAATTTATTAAAAAAAGAAAAATAATTCATGGTAAAGATATCGGATACATGAATCATGTTTCAAAATTTAATAGACATCATGGACTATTTTTTGAAAATAGAAAATGTAACGATAGTCACTATATTTTTCATAAAAAATTAAAATCTTATGCGGATAATTTAGGTGTATCAATTTTTAATGTTACTCCTAAAAATTTTTCTAGTCATATCTATAATGAATTAAAATCAGCTGAACTTAAAAAAATACTTAATAAAAGATAATAGATGAATATAACACTGCAGGTTATTTCTGTTTTAATTCTCACTATATCAACTTTGAGATTTTTAATTTTGCTTGCGTTAGGTATTAATGTAAGTTCATCAATAAACTATCTATCTACAATAATACTTTTTGTTTTAGTATTGATTTTCTCTAAACCTATTATTTTATTTTATAAAAGAAATACAAACAATTTATATAACCTTATATTACTTAATATTATATCTGGTCTTTTATGGTTTTTAACTAGCTGCTTAATTAATGGGTTTTCTACAGGCTCAATAAGAGAGTTCTTGTTAATTTTTATTGCTCCCTTTTCAATTTTAATTTTTTTGAAAGTTTCTAAATCAACAATTGATAGCACTATCAAATTTATAGTTCTTATTATTTCAGCTTCATGTTTATTAGACTTCTTTGTGAGTAATTTATTTCCCGGTGGATTTATCGGAGCTGAAATTAAAAATTATTACCTGATGAAAATTACTCCCCCTGAAACGAACATCGTACCTGCAAGAATAGGTTCTATTATTAGAGCTCACGGAATTACAGGTAGTTATCATGATTCAGCTAATATTTTGACATTTACTTTAATTTATTTAATTGGAAATTTCTTTAAAAAAAATAAATATCAAATTTTAAATATTTTATTAGTAGTATTTGGAGTATTTGCATTAATTACAACCTTATCACTTGCTAACATAATTGCATTTTTTGTTGGATTAGTTATTATAAATTTTTCAAGGAAAAAAAATTTAATTCCAAGGACAGTTATTTCATTTGGTTTTATTTATTTGCTCTTGTTTTTCTTTGACTCTAATTTTAATCTGTTTGAATATGTTTTACCACAATTAGATCCGAGTGGAGTAAAATTTCAAGCTATGCTTAATACAGGTTCTTCCTCAGAAATATATAATATAATTAGTTTTATTTTTGGTCATGAAAATTTAACTAATATATCAAATATTGGTTATTTTTCAGAAGCTGCATTTGTAGTACTATTATCAAATCTTGGAATTCTGCCTTTTACCATATTAATAATGTTATTAATCTATCCGGTTTATAATTATTTAAAAAACAAAAGTAAAATTAATAACTATCATACTGATGTGTATTCAATTATAGCTGTTTCTGTAGCAGTATTAACTTTATGGCATTACGGATCATTATTTAGATCGACTAGTATTTTTATTTTTTATGCAATTTATTCTATCTCTGTAAGAAACTATTCATTAGTTGATGAAAACTAAATCTAGAAATTCTTTCGTTGATGATGTAATCACATTATCATTTGTTCCGATATTAACCCAATTTATTGGTTTATTTCTATTACCTATAATTACCAGATTATATGACCCATATGAATTTGGGTTATTTAATACATTTTCCTCAATTACAGCTTTTTTGGGTGTTTTTTCAACTTTAGCATATCATAGTTCTATCCTTTTACCAAAAAATAAAAAAGATGCAATTTACTTACTTGCTTCTTGTATAATTTTCAATATAATCTTTACAATTTTAGTATTGTTAGCTTTCCTGATTTTTAAAGATTTTTTATTAGAGATAGATGATATAAATAATTTAGAAAATTACTTGTTATTAATACCTCTATTTGTTTTTTTTCATGGGTTATTCCAAACCCTAAGGTATTGGAATACAAGATTAAAAAATTTTAAAATTATTGCATTGTCAAAAATTACAGAGGGTTTATTAAGTAAAACCTTAAATATTGGATATGGATTCTATATTTCAAATAAAGTAGCAGGCTTGATTTATGGGATATTATTTGCATCTTTTTTCAAAAATTTAATTTTATTTCTCTCAGTCAAAAATCATTTTAAAGAATTTTTTAATCTTTCAATTAAAAAAGTTTTTGAAATTTTAAAACGTTATAAAAAATTTCCAATTTTTGCTCTGCCAAGTGAGTTATTAAGTCGTCTTCCTGCCATTATAATTGTAATTTTTATGTTAAATTATTTTGATGCTTCAATTTTAGGGAATTATTCTTTAGCAATAACAATATTAGCTGTACCTACTGTTTTTTTTACAAATTCAATTATTGAAGCTTTTAGCCCTAGAGTAGCTAATGCTATTCACTACAATAATCATAAAAAGATAATTATGGATGTATACCAAAGAATTTTTTCTTTAACATTTTTTGTATTTATTATAATAATGTTCTTTGGGGATTATTTATTTTCTTTTCTTTTTGGAGAGGAGTGGGCTATTGCAGGAATAATTGCCCAAATATTGGCTTTTAGATCCTTATTTGAAGTAGTTACTATTCCAATTCTATCTCTTACATCAATTGTAGAAAAACAAGAATTAGGCTTATACAGAAGAGTCCTAGAAATTATTGCAACTGTTTTATCATTTGTGTTGGGATCTTATTTTGAGAATTATATTTATACCTTTATTATGTATTCAATATTTAACTCTATTGTGATAAGTATTATCTCATATAAAGTAATTATTCATATAGACATTAAACTAATAAGTTTTTATCATAAAATAAAATTTTATCTACTCATTTTGATGCTTGTAATTTGTTTATGTTTTCTATATAAATTATTTGCATCCAATTCCCTAATTTTATTATTCACATTCCTGGTTATTTTAACCTTTTTTTATTATGGAATGGTTTTGGTTCACGATAATGAAATTAGAAACATTTTTTTAAAGTATATATATAATGAAAAAAAATAAAAAAAATTATGTAATACCATTTGGTCAATACAAGGGAAAAGTACCTTATGGCTACCATGATATTGACAACGATGATATCGAATCTGTTGTAAAATCCCTAAAAAAGTTTTCTATAACTCAGGGAAATTTAGCAGTTGAATTTGGAAAAAAGGTTGCAGAATTTACAGGGGCAAAACATGGTTTAGCTGTTTCTAGTGGAACAGCAGCTTTACACTTATCTGTTTGTGCGCTTGATTTAAAAGAAGGAGACGAAGTAATCACATGTCCTATGTCTTTTTGTGCTACCTCTAATTCAGTTCTTTATCAAGGAGCAAAGGTTGTTTTTGTTGATATTGATCCAAACACAATAAATATTGATGTAAATAAAATTGAAGAAAAAATTAACTCGAGAACAAAAGCTATAATGCCAATTGATTTTAGAGGACATCCAGCAAATTTGCATGAAATAAAATTATTGGCAAATAAATATGATTTAAGAGTTATTGAGGATGGCTCTCATTCAATCGGTTCATCCTATAAAATTAATCATAACAATTATTTTTGTGGAGATGGTATTCATTCAGATATGTGTACATTTAGTTTCCACCCTGTAAAACATATAACTACAGGTGAGGGTGGGGTAGTTTTGACAAATGATACTGAATTATTTAATAAATTGAACAAACTGCAGAAACATGGTATAGACAGAAGAGATGAAATGTTTTCAGAGGAAAAAAGGATAGGTTCATGGTATTATGAAATGGAATTACTCGGTTATAATTATAGAATGAATGAAATGCAAGCTGCTCTCGGGATAAGTCAACTAAAAAAATTAAATTCTTTTATTTCAAGGAGAAGGCAAATTGTTAATATATACAATAATGAGCTTTCATTAATCGAAAATATTATAGTTCCTTTTGAAGAAGATAATGTTAATTCTAATTTTCATATATATGTAATTCAAATTTTAGAGAATAAATATTTTGATAGATACGATATGTATTATTATTTAATTGAAATGGGTTATGCTCCAATGATTCATTACATTCCAATACATCTTTTGAAATTTTATAAAGAGACTTTCAATTATAAAATTGGGGATTTCCCTAATTGTGAAAAATATTACCAAAGGTGTATTTCTTTACCTCTTTTCCCGTCAATGTCTGATGATGAAGTTTATAATGTTATAGAAGTTATAAAGAAATTTGTAAAAAGTAAACTATCATAGATTTATGGTAAAAAAAATAATACTTGGAACTGCTCAGTTTGGTTTAAATTATGGAATTAATAATAAAAATAATAAGCCAAAAACTGAGGAAGTTTTTAAAATATTGAATTTTGCTTATTCTAATGGAATTCAAACACTTGACACAGCTGATTCATATGGAAATGCTGAGCTAATTATAAGTGATTTTATAAAAACATTTCCAAAAAAAACATTTAAAATTATTACAAAAAATTGTCCAAGTCAGGTTTCCGAAAATAATATTACTGAAAGAATATTATCATCATGTGATTCCTTCAATGTCCAACAATTGTATGGATTTATGTTTCATAATTTAAAAGGTTTAAAAGGAAAAGTGAGATTATATGATAAATTATTAAACCTTAAACAGCAAGGGATTGTTAAATATATAGGGATATCATTGTATGAAAATGATGAAATTGATTATGTACTTAAAAACTTCTATAACTTTGATTTTATTCAAATACCATTTAATATTTTGGACAATGAAAACATGAGATATAAACATATTACAGAAGCTGAAAAAAAAAATATTAAGGTACATGCTAGGTCAGTTTATTTACAGGGTTTATTTTTTAAACAATTAAATTTTATAAGAAAAAAATTTAAGGATTTAGAACCAAGCCTGTCATTAATTAAAAATAAATTGAAAAATGAAAATCTTTTGATGAAAGAATTCGCATTAAAATATGTTTTAGAAAAAAAATATATAGACAAGGTTTTAATTGGAGTTGATAATTTTGAACAAATCAAAGAAAATATAAAAATTTGTAATATCTCTTCTAATCCTAATTTTGATTTTATTTCAAAGATAAAGTTAAAAAATGATGAGATGTTGTTCCCCAAAAATTGGTAAAATATGAAGATTTTAGCTATTACACAAGCTAGAGTTGGTTCCTCAAGACTTGAGAAAAAAATATTAAAAAAAATCAACAACTCTTCCCTTTTAAAAATTCATCTAGAGAGAATCAAAAAATCTAAAAATATATCAAAACTAGTAATCGCTACAACAAATGAAAATGAAAGCGAAAAAATTGTTAAAATTGGTATAAATTCTAAAATTGAGTCTTATCGAGGATCTCTAAAAAATGTTTTAAAAAGGTTTTATGATATTTCTGTTGTGGAACAGCCTGATTGGATAGTTAGACTGACTTCAGATTGTCCATTAATTGATCCTGACCTAATTGATGAAATAGTACAATTTTCTGTAAATAATGATTTTGATTATGTTTCAAATACATTAAAACCCTCATATCCAGACGGTTTAGATGTAGAGGTTTTTAAAAATAAAGCTTTGAAAGTTGCTTACAAAAATGCTAGCCTCAAGTCTGAACAGGAACATGTCACCCCCTACATATGGAAAAATTCTACTTTTTTTGGAAAAGATAAATTTATGTCAGCGAATTATAAATGTAAAAACAACTTTTCAAAATACAGACTTACAGTTGATTATGTAGAAGATTTAAATCTAGTATCGGAATTAATTAAGAAGCTTGGTGTAGATTTGTCTTGGAAAGAGTATGTTAACTATTTAAATTTAAATTCAAATCTTCTTAAAAAAAATAATAATATTTTAAGAAATGATGGATATCTAAAATCAATAAATGATGAGTAAAGGTCAAGATTTATATAATTATGCTAAGAAAATAATACCTGGGGGTACGATGTTACTGTCAAAAAGACCCGAAATGTTTTTACCTGAATTATGGCCTTCTTATTACAGTAAAGCAAAGGGTTGTAAAATTTGGGATTTAGATGGCAAAGAATATATCGATATGTCTTTAATGGGTGTAGGAACAAATACATTGGGTTATTCAAATGATATTATTGATAGTGAGGTTAGAAATGTAACTTATATTGGAAATATGTCAACATTAAATTGCCCGGAGGAAGTTTATTTAGCTGAAAAGTTAGTTGAAATGAATCCATGGTCTGATATGGTCAGATTTGCTAGAACAGGTGGTGAAGCAAATTCAATTGCTATACGAATAGCTAGAGCAGCTACTGGAAAAGACAATGTGGCTATTTGCGGATATCATGGATGGCATGACTGGTATTTATCTGCTAATCGCTCTCAAAATGATACATTATCTAATCATCTAATTCCAGGGTTAAGTGTTGAAGGAATACCTAAGAGCTTGGCTGGGACAACTTATACTTTTAAATATAACGATTATGACAGGCTCTATCAGTTGGTTAAAAATCATAATATTGGAATTATAAAAATGGAGGTTGTAAGAAATGAAGAACCTAAGAACAATTTTTTAAAAAAAGTGAGAGAATTAGCTGATAAAAATGGTATCGTTCTTATTTTTGATGAATGTACATCTGGATTTAGAGAAAATTATGGAGGAATTCACTTAAAGTACAAAATTGAGCCTGACATTGTCATTTACGGTAAGACAATTGGAAATGGGTATGCACTTACAGCTATTGTTGGCAAGCAATCAGTAATGGATGCAGCACAAAAAACTTTTATAAGTAGTACATTTTGGACAGAAAGGATTGGCCCAACAGCATCATTAAAAACTTTGGAGTTAATGAGAAAAACTAAATCTTGGGAAATAATTTCTAAGACTGGAAAAGAAATGTCTGAAAGATGGAAGAAACTTGCCAGGGAATACAAATTAAAAATAAAAGTTAGTGGTCTAGCAGCAATATCAACATACTCTTTTGAAAGTAATGACCACCTTAAATATAAAACCTTTGTTACTCAGGAGATGTTAAAAAAAGGTTTTTTGGCCAGCACTAACTTTTATGCATCAACAGCACATAATGAATCTCACTTATCCTCATATTTTAATGCATTAAATGAAGTATTTAAAAAGATATCTGATTGTGAAAGAGATATAGTCAAAATTGATGAATTATTGGAGGCACCTGTTTGTCATGGTGGATTAAATAGACTGAATTAATATTATGATTTTCCCAAAATCTTATAAATCACTAAAAAAACAAGAGTTTAAAAAAAATGAATATAAAATTAGTCCAATTAAATATGAACACAGAATCAAAATTTTAAAATGGAGAAATGAACAAATTATTCATTTAAGACAAAAAAAATTACTAACCAAATCTGAACAAGATAATTACTTTAACAATGTAATAAGAAAAATATTCGATGAAAAGCTTCCAAATCAAATCTTATTTTCATTTTATCATAAAGAGAAATTTGTAGGATATGGTGGATTAGTTCATATTGATTGGAATAAAAAAAATGCTGAGATTTCTTTTCTAATGAATTCAGTATTAGAAAAAAAACATTTTGTTGAATATTGGCGAAATTTCCTTGACTTGATTGAAGATGTTGCTTTTAATTATCTAAAATTAAATAAAACCTTTTTAGTTGTTTTTGACGTTAGACCAATGCTTTACAAAGTGATTGAAAAATCAGGATATCTTTTTTCAAAAAAATTGAATAACAGATATATTTTCGAAAATGAGAAATATGATATTTTTTGTTATGTTAAATACAGTAAAAAAATTAGTTATGATCTTGCTACTTTGGATGACATAAATGTTTTTTTTGAATGGGCTAATGAAAAGGAAACAAGAGAAAATTCATTCAACAATAAAGAAATTTTTTATGATGAACATAAAAATTGGTATTCTAGTAAGATAAATAATAAAAAAAACGTTTTTCTTGTTTTCAAATTTAATGATCATCCGTTTGGGCAAGTGAGGCTTGAGCCTTTTGATAAAAAAAATTATTTAGTTGGAATTTCTCTTTCTCATAAATACAGATCTAAAGGCTTGGCTTCTGTAATTTTAAAAATCGCAACTGACTATTTTTTTAATAAGTTTAAAGGCTATAATATTTTAGCTGAAATAAAATCAGGAAATGATAAATCAATTAAAGTTTTTGAAAATGTAGGATTTAAATTCTTAAATTATTTAATTAAAAACAATCATAATGCTCTATTATATGAGAAAAAAAATTAGAATTGGATCATTTGAAATAAGTAATTCAAGCAAACCTTTTATCATTGCTGAATTATCAGCCAATCACGGTGGATCTATTGATTTAGCTTTGGAAAGTGTAAGAGCTGCAAAAAGATCTGGAGCAGATTGTATTAAACTTCAAACATATACACCAGATACAATAACAATTGACTCAGATAATGATGATTTTTTAATTAAAGGAACTATTTGGAACGGTGAAAAGTTATATGACTTGTATAAAAAAGCTTATACACCATGGGAATGGCATGAAAAAATATTTGAAGAGGCTGCAAAAAATGACATAATTTGTTTTTCATCTCCATTTGATAAAACAGCTGTTGACTTACTTGAAAAATTAAATGTACCTGCTTATAAAATTGCATCTTTTGAAATTACTGATATTGGTTTAATAGATTATGTTGCAAAAAAAAATAAGCCTATATTGATTTCAACTGGAATTGCTTCGGAAGAGGATATTCAGTTAGCTTTAAAAACATGTTATGATGCAGGAAATAATAAAGTAATCCTTTTAAAATGCACATCGAGCTATCCTGCACCAATAGAAGAAGCAAATTTATGTATGATAAATGAATTTAATAACGATTATAAATGTTTTTGTGGTCTTTCTGATCATACTGAGGGATATATTGCACCAGTTGTAGCTACTTCTTTAGGAGCTAAGGTTATTGAAAAACATTTCATAATCGACAAATCAATAGGTGGTCCAGATGCAAGTTTTTCTCTTGATGAAAAAGATTTTAAATTAATGGTACAGAATGTTTTAAAAGCACACAAGTCAATAGGAAATAGGTCTTACACCCTAACAGATAAACAGCTAAAAGGGAGAAATTTTTCACGGTCTCTTTACTTTATTAGAGACTTAAAGAAGGGCTCAGTTATATCAATTGAAGATATTAAATCAGTACGTCCAGGTTTTGGTCTTCATCCAAAGTTTTTTGATAGTATAATAGGTAAAACTATAAAAGTTGATGTTAAGAAGGCATCTAGAGTGTCATTAGATAAAATTAATTTATGAACATGATTGGTAATTTAATTTATGATTATTGTAGAGAATTATTTTATATAAATCGAAGCATAACAGGAAATGGTGTAAGAGAAACACTAAAATCTATTTCAAAAAAAGTTGATAATTTTCAAATTAGAGAAGTTCCCTCAGGAACTAAATGTTTTGATTGGGTAGTTCCAGAAGAGTGGAATGTAAAAGATGCATTCGTGAAAGATGAAAAAGGAAATAAAATTATTGATTTTAAAGAAAATAATATTCATTTAATGGGTTATTCGAAGCCTATTGATAAAGTTATTTCTTATGATGAATTAATTAATAAATTATATACACTTCCAAGATTTCCAAATGCAATTCCCTACATAACATCTTATTATAAAAAAGATTGGGGTTTTTGTGTCACAGAAAATCAAAAAAATAACTTAAAAAATCAAAATTATCATGTGAAAATTGATTCAAGTTTTAGTAATGGATCTTTAAGCTATGGTGAGGTTTTGATAAAAGGAAAAAGTAAAAAAGAAATTATTTTTTCAACATATATATGCCACCCCTCTCTTGCTAATGATAATTTATCAGGACCTGTACTAGCCACTTATTTGGCAATGCATCTTCAAAAAATTAAAAATTTAAGATTTTCATACAGGTTTATTTTTATACCTGAAACAATTGGTGCTATTGCATATTTGAATGAAAATTTAAATAATTTGAAAAAAAATACATATGCTGGTTTCATTCTTACGTGTGTTGGTGATAATAATAATTACTCATATTTATCATCAAGAAGTGGTGAAAGTATTTGTGATAAGGTAGCATTACATGTTCTTGATAATTTGAAGATTAAATTTAAAAAATATTCATTTCATGAACGCGGGAGCGATGAGAGACAATATTCATCGCCTGGAATTGACTTACCATTTTGTTCTGTTATGAGATCAAAATATGGCGAATTTGATGAATATCATACTTCACTAGATAATTTAGATTTTATATCATCAGAAGGCTTTGAGGGTTCTTTTAATATTTACAAAAAAATAATTCATGTTTTTGAAAATAATTACACATATAAAACAATGATTTTGGGTGAACCACAATTAGGTAAAAGAGGATTATATCCTAATACAAGTACTAAAAAATCTCATAATGAGGTGAAAGATTTGATGAATTTAATTTCTTATTCAGATGGGAAAAAATCATTGCTTGAAATAGCTAATGAAATAAAGGTTCCAATCTGGGATTTATCATTATTAGCAAGAAAGCTGATTGAACATAAAATTTTGAAAAAAGTTTAATTTTTATGAAAAATAAAATTATTCAGTATTTACCTCTTACTAGACCATTAGCATCTTATGCAATAACTAGAAAATTAGTTAATCTTGGTATTAATGTAATTCTAGATTTAGAAGATAGTGCTCAGGATATTTTTGATGATAAAAAAAATATACAACTAAAGATGTTAGCCAGAAATGGATTAAATGAAATATCAAAATTTAAAATACATAATAAAAATTCTAGAATATATATTAGAATAAATTCACCTGAAACTGAATTTTATAGAGACGATATTTTAACTATAAAAACTTGTCTAATTAATAAATTCCCAATAGATGGTCTTTTTCTTCCAATGGTTGATAGTTATGATGTTATATTATCTCTATACAATGAACTTGATAATAAATTAGAAATTGTTCCAATGATAGAAACTAGTTCAGGTATGAAAAATATTGAAAAAATATTAAAACAAGATGTAAATGAAATTATTGAAAGAGTTCATTATGGGAACTTTGATTATTCTTACAGTTTAGGTCTATGGCCTTTTTTAGATCCAAATCACGACATTTATTGGGATTTGATTTCTAATATGTTAAGAATATTAAAAAAGTATAATAAGTCTTTTGTAAGTTCTCCTTTTCCTTTTCCTCACAATGAAAAATTGTTTTGGCAGTGTGCAACTTATTTGGAGGAAAAATCTGAACTGAATGAAGTTTGGCATTGTTGTGTGAATTCAACCCTCGCTACATCAAAAAAACCTAACTCGATTAAAAAACTGGAAATTTTAAAATATAATTTTAAGGTTGAACAAAAAATTGAAATAGCCAAAAAAATAATTTTTGATTTTATTAAAGGCCGTTCAAACAAGAGATCATTTGGTGTAAGTGAACATAGATTTATTGCTCCTCATCAATATATGGCAGCAAAAACCTTTTTGAATAAAAATGAATGAAATAGAAGAAAAATTAAGGAACGAATTAGTTCAATTACTTAAAAATTTAGGTTTGTCTTATGGAGATAAAGTATTTGTAACAGGTAATATTGCATCTTTAGGCCGCTTAAGGATATTAAAAACAAGAAAAATGGAAATTTTGTTAAATTCTATTTTTGAAGTTATTGGTCAAGATTCAACAATTTTTTCACCATCAGCATCGATGAATCTTTGTAATACTACAACTCCTTTTGATATAAAAAATACTCCTTCTGATAAAATGGGGGCTTTTGCAGAATATATCAGAGAACTATCGTTTTCTGTTAGAAGTAATCATCCGTTTTGGTCAGTTTCTGGTATTGGAAAAGATGCAAATATCTTGAAAAATGTTTCAAAACATGCATTTGGAGTGGAATCTCCCTGGAGCCATTTTTTAGATATGGATGTTAAGCAATTAAACTTGGGTTTGCATCCTTCAAAAGCTGTGACTTTAATTCACCATATTGAAACAATATACGGAGTACCTTACAGATATACTAAAGAGTTTAACCATCCTATTTTAAAAAATGGAAAGATTATAAAAGAGTGCTTTTATCAGTCAGTGATGTATTTAGATTCTGACATTAAAAAAAGAGTTTTACTTAATGAACATTATTTTGAGTCTTTAAAAGAAAAAAAATTACTTCATGAAAACACTCATGAAACAGGATTAAAGTTATGGTGTTTTAAAATGAAAGATTTTTACAAGGAAGCTATCAAATTTTTTAATGAAGATATATATAATTATTTGGAGTATGAACCTAAAATTAAACCCTATAAAAATTAAATTTTATGCTCAATAAAATTGCTAATCTAGCTAGTCTATTAATTTTTAATTTCGTCAAATTATTAATTGGCAAAAATCGCGCAAATTATTTTGTCTCAATATTATCAAATAAATTGATACCAATAATATCTATGAAAAAAGATGATAATGAGATTAATTTTTTTAGCCCTAATGATTTAGTAGTTTGGAGAGCGAACAGTATTTTTTATAAAGAATCAGAAACAATTGATTGGATTGATAATTTTAAACAAAATGATTTACTATGGGATATTGGAGCCAATGTAGGTGTTTTTTCGTTATATGCAGCATCAAAAAAAAATAGAGTAATTTCATTTGAACCATCTCCAGGTAATTATTATATTTTATCTAAAAATATAGAGATAAATGAGTTTGATAATTTAATATCTGCTTATCCAATTGCTATAAATGATATTTCAATTTTAGATAATTTTTTTATGGAAACAACATCACTAGGAAGTGCTCTTAGTAACTTTGGTTCTGCCACAAATTGGAAAGGTGAACAAATGAACTTTTCATACAAACAATCTACTATTTCTTATTCAATTGATGATTTTATAGATATATATAATTTAGAGATTCCAAACCATATAAAAATTGATGTTGATGGCAATGAAAATAAAGTTTTAATAGGAGCAAAAAAAACATTAAAAAATGAAAATCTTAAAACCATTTTGATCGAACTTGATACAAATAAAAAAGACACTTATCTTGAAACATTAAACCTTTTAAAAAATTGTAGATTTAAAGTCAAATCAATTCATGAATCAGATTTTGTAAATCCTGAATATTTAGGTGTAAAAAATCACATTTTTATAAGATGAAAAAAACCCTTTGGTTGGTAGATTCTCCATCAAAAATAAGTTCAAATGATATTTTTTTTGGTGCGTGGTGCTTCAATGAAAATTTCCAAAAAAAAGCTGATGAAGATTTAGAATTTATCTCATTGGATGAAATGAGATTATTAGAAAATAACTCTAATGAAATTATAATTGATTTAATAAATTTTTTTGAAAGTAATTTATTATCGATTGAAAATATGCCTATGCCAAGGAAGTATTTGGAAATAATGATTAAACCGTGGTTAAACGCTTTTGTTCATCTTATTATCTTGAGAGTTCATAGATTTAAAAAAATAACAAAGCTTTACAAGGATGATTATTTTGATGTTATTTTAATGAAAGATAATATTTCATGGAAATTTAATGATACATTAGATTTTGTAATTAATGGTTCTTTAAATAAAATTTTTAATTTTTGGTTGATATCACGGATAATTGAGAATAATAAACCTGCACGATGGAACTTAAGTTACATATCTGAAAATTATAACAATAAAAAAACAATAAGAAATATTTCTTTAAAAGATAAATTATATAATCATTTGATTACACTGATACCAATTTATTCAGTTAAAGGTTTAAGTTTAATAAATTCTGTTTTATTACAATTTAAATTAGGCTTAAAAAAAGCAAACTTTAGCAGTGAAGATATAATCAATCATAAAAAGAAAAGAAAATTAAATTCAGATTTTAATTGGGAACTATATGCAATGAAACTTATACCGCAAAATTTTAAAAATCTTAAATTAAATATAAAAAATAAAAAAACCCATAGATATATTATTTGCTGTGGTTCAAAGATGTATTATGATGAAGGGTTTAAACAAAAAATCGCTGAAGGAGTGTGTTCTGGAGATAAATTGATTTTATCGCAACATGGTGGAGTATATGGATCAGTTGCCGTGCATGCAGCTGTAAATTCTGTCGAATTTTCAAATTCTCAAAAATATATTACATGGGGATGGAAAGGAAATAGTTATTTAAATGAAACAGTTCCTCTTCCATCACCTTACCTTTCAAAATTTAATTACATTAATCAAAATGGAAATATAATTTTTATTGATTCAAATGTAAATTTATATTCCTTTCGTATAAATTCGATAAATTTAAGCTTTGAGAATTTAGATCGTCGAAACAACTTATTTAAGATTTATTCTTCCTTGGATGATCAATTAAAAAAATACTTTTACTATAGACCTCCATTATCTCAGTCTGGAGGAGAAGCTTTATCACTAGATTTCAAAAAACAATTCAAAGAAAAAGTAAATATTATTGAGGGTGACTTACATACAGAAACAATGAAATCCAAAGTTGTTATAATTGATGGACCCAATACAACAATGAATATTTTACTTTCAGCTAAAGTTCCTACAATTGCTTTTTGGAACAATAATTATAATTTTTTTGATAAAAATATCTTAGAAATAATAGAAAAGCTGAAGAAATATGGTGTTATACATAATTCTCCCAATGAAGCAATAAGAAAATTAAATGAAGTATATTTCGACATTGATTCTTGGTGGCTAAATGAAGAATTACAAAGAACATTAGATGAATTTAACAAGAACTATGCATTATCAGATTGCAATTATATGAATAGTTGGAGTAAGTTTATAAAAAATTTAAATTAAAATGAGAAAACAACAAATAGGAACATGGATTACATTATCTGAACCTTCTATCACTGAAATTATTACAGAATTTCAATTTGATTGGGTTTGCATAGATATGGAACATTCTGTTATTGATTACTATCAAATGCAAATTTTAATTTCTATTATTCAGAATAAAAATAAAAAAGCATATGTGAGGGTTGGAGAAAATAATGCTATTATTATTAAAAGAGCCTTAGATGCAGGTGCTGACGGAATTATTATACCAATGATTAGAACTATTGATGATGTTAAAAAGGCTGTAAACCACACATATTATCCACCGTTTGGGGAAAGAGGTGTTGGATTGGCAAGAGCTCAGTCCTATGGATTAAATTTTGAAAATTATAAAAATAGGATTAATGATGATGTTAAATTAATTTTACAAATTGAACACATAGATGCAATAAATATTTTAGATGAAATTATTTCTTTTGATGGTGTTTCTGGAACTTTTATTGGTCCATACGATCTATCAGGTTCAATGGGTAAACCAGGAGACTATAATGATGAAGATGTACAATTAGTATTAAAAAAATATATAAATATTGCTAAAAAGTACGATAAATTAATTGGTATTCATGTTATAGAGCCAAATATGGTTGAGGTAAATAAAAGATTTAATGAAGGTTATGATTTTATAGCATTAAGTTCAGATATTTTATTTTTTAGTTCATCCATAAAAAAACAATTTATAAAATGAATATTCTTGGTATTATTCCATGTAGAATGGCATCATCAAGATTTCCTAACAAACCTTTAGTGGAAATCCAGGGTATGCCTATGATTAAGCATATATATAAAAGATCAATTATGTCAAAAGAAATTGATGAAATTTTTATTGCCACTTGTGATGAATCTATAGTAGGTTTTTGTAATTCTAATGATTTAAACTTTGTATTAACTAGCAATGAACATGAAAGAGCAACAGAGCGTTGTGCAGAGGCTTTAATTAAAATTGAAAAAAAACTTAATAAAAACTTCGATGTTATAGTTATGATTCAAGGTGATGAACCATTAATATATCCTCAAATGTTAGATTCTTTAGTAAAACCTTTTATTATTGATAATAGTTTACAGGTATGTAACCTTATAAATAAAATTAAAAAAGACATAGATGTTAATAATCAAAATGTAGTAAAAGTCATAAAAGACATTAACTCAAATGCAATATATTTTTCGAGAGAAGCAATTCCCTCGAGTAAATTATACAAAAAAAATATTAGTTATTATAAACAGCTTGGATTAATATCTTTTTCTCGTGAATCTATCTTAAAATTTATTTCGTTAGCGCCAACTGATTTTGAAATTATTGAATCAGTTGATATGAACAGATTTATTGAAAATAAAATTCAAATAAAATTAGTAGAAACTATTTATGAAAGTAAGGGTGTTGATACTTATGAAGATTTCCTTGAAGTTAATGATCTTATGAAAAATGACGATTTATTTCTCTCTTACAATGTATAAAATTAAGGTAACTAGCATTTCATTTTCTAAAAATCTTTATTTGGTTTCAGAGCTTAAAAAATTTTTTCCAGAAACTATTATTAATAGTAAATATGAAAGGTATGAAGGTGATGATTTAATTAAATTTTTATCTGATGCTGATGGTGCTATTATTGGTGTAGAGACTATAAATGATAATGTTTTAAAAGAACTACCTAATTTAAAATTTATATCAAAATATGGTGTTGGTTTAAATAATATTGACATTGATTCATGTAAAAGAAGAAATGTTAAAATAGGATGGGTTGGAGGAGTAAATAAATATTCTGTTGCTGAACAAACAATAGGCTTTATGATTATGCTTGCAAGAAATCTATATATAAACTCAAATGCTTTAAAATATAATTATAATTGGGTCAAGAATGGTGGTTTCCAAATCAGAAATAAGAAAATCGGAATTATTGGACTTGGTTTTATTGGTAAGGAGGTTGTAAAGCTTTTAAAACCATTTAATTGTGAAATTTTTGCTAATGACATAAAAGATTTAACTAAATACGGCAAAAAAAATAACATTAAATTAGTTGATAAAGAAACAATTTTAAAGTCTTGTGATTTTGTGTCAATTCATACTCCTTTAGATGAATCAACAACTAACATGATTTCTAGAAAAGAGTTGGATTTAATGAAAAATACTTCTTTTATTATTAACACAGCTAGAGGCGGAATTATAAATGAAAATGATTTATTTTATGCATTAAAAAATAATGTAATTAATGGAGCAGCACTTGATGTATATAAAGATGAACCTAATCCCACAAAGAAACTTTGTGAATTGAATAATTTAATTTGTACGCCTCACATTGCAGGAAATTCAATTGAATCAGTTATTGGAATGGGTATGACTTCTATTAATCATCTAGTTAAATATTTTAAAAAATGAAAAAATATAAAGTTGCAATTATAGGTTATGGTATTGTTGGAAAAAGGCGACATAACTTTATTGAAAAACATCCTTTTCTTGAGACAGTAGCTGTTTGTGATGTTAGATTTTTAGACAAAAAATTTCGTGATGGAAGTGGAAGTATTTACAATAACTACGATGAAATAGAAAAGTTATCATCAAAGAAAAGAACCAATGGAAAAATGTCAGACAAAGTTCTATTTTTTAGTGATTATAATGATTTATTTGAATCTATTTCACCTGATCTTGTTTTTGTTTCCACACCAAATTATTTAGCCCCAAAAATTACAATTATGGCTTTAAATAATGGGTGTCACGTTTTTTGTGAAAAACCACCTGGTAGGACTGTCAGAGATATTGAAAATGTAATTTTAGCAGAGAATAGTAATCCAAAATTAAAATTAAAATATGGCTTTAATCATAGGTATCACGGTTCTGTAATTGAAGCAAAAAAAATAATTGATAGTAAAATTTTTGGAAAAATTATTAATGTTAGAGGTGTATATGGAAAAAGTTCAATAGTACCAGTTAAAAATGAATGGAGATCATTAAAAAAGTATTCTGGAGGAGGTATTCTCTTAGACCAAGGAATCCATATGCTCGATTTATTTAGATTTTTCTGTGGAGATTTTAGTGAGATAAAAAGTTTTATTTCTAATGATTATTGGAAACATGATATTGAGGATAATGCTTATGCTATAATGAGAAGTGATGATGGAATAGTTGCAATGATTCACTCAACTGCTACTCAGTGGCAACATCGATTTAGATTAGAAATAACTTTTGATAAAGGTTATATTGAATTAAGTGGAATTCTTTCAGGTTCTAAAAGTTATGGTCAAGAAAGGTTAATTATCATTAATAAAATTCCTAAATCTAACGTAGGTTCATTATCAAAAAAAGAAATTAATTATTTAAATGATGACTCTTGGAAAAATGAAATTGATGATTTTGTAGATTGTATCTCTAAAAATAAAAAAGTTTTTACTGGTAGTAGTAAAGACGCTTTGAGTGTTATGAATTTGGTCCATAAAATATATAGTTCAGATAAATAAATATAATATATGAAAGATAAAATAGTACATGCAAGTGATGTTAAGCCTGATTTTAAACAGGTAAAAAAAGCTTGGGCAGGAATAATTTCCAATTATTATAATAATAATGGTGATTTAAAAGATAAATATACTGAGGAAGTAAGTTGTCCTCATTGTTTTTCAAATGAAAAGCACAAGTATTTTAAATTAAACGGATTCATTCATGTTAAATGTAAAAACTGTAAATCTGTTTATGTAACACCTAGATTGAAAGATGAATATATCGATAAACTTTATACGGATTCATATTACTCTGAAATGTTTACTAAAAGTATGATTCCTTTTTTTGATAAAAGAAAAAAACTTTTAGGCGAGAAGAAATATTCTCAAATATTAAATTATTCTGTTAATAAAGGAAAAATTTTAGATATTGGTTGTGGTGTTGGTGAATTAATTGATGTATTTAAGGATAATGATTGGGATTGTGATGTAGTAGAACTAAATCCTGCAGCAATTAAATGGCTAGAAAGTCGAGGACACAATGTTCACGAGGTACACTTTGCTGATTTCAATACCAATAATAAATACGACGTTATAATGGCGTGGAACGTTATAGAGCACGTTTTAGATCCTAAGGATTTTGTAAAAAAGGCATATGAGTTGTTAAAGCCTGGTGGAATTTTTGTAAGTGAGGTTCCAAACGGTAATTCATTATTAGTGGATTATTGTAGAAATTCGGGGAAAGATCCATTAAGAATACTTCAAGGTGAGCAACATATTATGTTATATTCTGTTGAGGCATATGAAGATTTACATTTAAAATCTGGTTTTGAAAAAATTCAAGTAAAAACAAATGGTCTAGATTATGGAACTATAATGAATATAAATAATATTAAAACAGATTCATCTATAATCTTAGAGTTACAAAAATTAGTAGATGAAAAAAATTACGGAGATTTGACTAGAGGGTTTTGGAAAAAATAAATAAAAATGAATAGAAAAAAAGACATAAAAAAATATTTTGAAAATTACACATCAAGATTAAACAAACTAATTCATAGTGTAGATATTGATAAATTAACAAGTGTAATTGAACAAATGATAACTGCATTTAAAAATAATAAAACCGTGTATGTTTGTGGAAATGGAGGGAGCGCATCAACTGCAACTCATATGCAAGCTGATTTTTCCTTTTTCACTAGATATTTTACTGATTTTAGACCTAAAGTTAAAGCACTAACAGACAATTTATCACTTATTACAGCAATTGGTAATGATCAAGGTTTCGACGATATATTTGTTGAGCAAATGAAAGGAAATATTAAAGAAGGTGATATTTTAATTTGTATTTCTGCTAGTGGAAATTCAAAAAACTTAATTAATGCAATAAATTATGCAAAAAAAAATAATGTAAAAACAATAAGTTTTGTTGGTTTTGGAGGTGGAGAATTATTAAAAATCAGTCATTTATCTCTTTTTACACCAGGGAATAAAGGGGACTATGGACCAGTAGAAGATGTACATTTAATTTTTAATCACTTAATTGTAAATTACTTATCAGTAGACGTTGAGTTCTTATCTATATAATAGCAGTTTATATGATGAATAATCATGATATTTTGAAAATTGGGATTAGTGCTGTAAAAGAAGCGTATAAAATTCTTAGTAGCTCCAAATTTTCATCTGAAATTATAAAGAAAACAGATCATGATGTTAAGATTCGAGGAGATTTAGAGTCAGAAAAAGTCATTATTAATTATTTAACTAATAAAACGGAATTTAAAGTTTTATCTGAGGAATCTTATAATGATTTAGATTATGAAGATGATTATGTTTGGATTGTTGATCCTATTGACGGAAGTGTTAATTATTCTAGAAAAATACCATTTTATGCTATTTCTTTAGCATTATGGAAAAAAAATAAACCTATTCTGGGGATTATTTATGATCTATCTAATGATGATTTATATTCAGGAATTGTAAATGAAGGAGCATGGTTAAATTCAAAAAAAATTAAAGTGAGTAATTGTAAAAAATTATCAAATGCCATTATGGCTACTGGCTTTCCTGTGTCCTCAAACTTTTCAAAAAAAAATATTTTAGAATTTGTTGATTTGGTTAAATGCTGCCATAAAGTAAGAATATTTGGATCAGCAGCACTATCCATGTCACTATTATCCTCTGGAAAATTAGACAGCTATCTAGAGAATAGTATAAAAATTTGGGATGTTGCTGCTGGTATTGCAATAGTTAAGGCTGCAGGTGGATGTTTTGAAATAAAAAAATCAAATGATAATCATATTATCTCTGTAAAGGCAGCCTCAACAAAAACATTATTGAATTTAATATGATTAAAAAAATATCATTTTCTATTAGGGAAAATATGCCTATGTATGGTAATAAAAACCATTTTGAGTTAAAAAAATTATCTTCGATAAAGGACGGTGATACTGCAAACTCATCATCTTGGATTTTCCCAACAAATCATACAGGTACACACATAGATTTTCCTAAACATTTTTGTAAGACTGGCAAATCACTTTCCGATTATCCTAATCCTATTTGGATTATGGATAAGATTGGTTTAGTTGAAGGCGGGATTGACAGTTTCGAAAAAGAAATTGATAAAGTTTCTAATGATATAGAATTTTTAATTTGGAAAAGTGGTTTTGGAAAGTATAGAAATCAAGAAATTTACTGGAAGGAACAACCTGTTATCCCATCTGTTTTTGCTGACTTAATTAATCAAAAATTTAAAAATTTAATTTTTTTTGGATTTGATATGATT
>MDSV01092399.1_pt1 | contig 33684 bp, 34 predicted proteins | sample 810851 | NCBI WGS metagenome assembly MDSV01 (sample SAMN05326640, study PRJNA326480) | marine metagenome | isolation source: seawater | place: Atlantic Ocean: North East | collected 2012 | reverse complement strand
TATGTTGATCTAGAACATAGATAAAATAACCGATCCAAGGGTTAAAATGTTTAAAGTTAAGAGTGAAAAATCAATAGAATTTAATAACAAACTGCTTTGTATCTAAGGCAGACTCTTCATTCTTTAGATTTCGTTTAACGGAGTAATATAATGATAAATATACAGATTCTTTTTTCTGGTATCATAGCAGGTATCATAATTTTTCATACCTCTGTGGTTGCACCGTTGGTTTTTAAAAAACTCGAAGCTCCTTTTATAAGTTTATTTTTAAGAGCGTTGTTTCCAAAGTTCTTTATAATGATCTTTGTTTTATCATTAGCTAATTTTATTAGCTCAATAATTTTTGGAGGAGGATGCATATCAAATATGATGCACCTAGCCTCATTTGTTCTTTCATTCATGTGCTATCTTTTGATAGGAGTAACAAACAAAGCTACCGATAATGGCGATAAGAAACAGTTTAAGCTCCTTCATAGGATAAGCGTTTTCTCTACGGTAATTGTTCTTATTATTAATTTAATAATACCGTTTGTTTTTATGTAGCAACTTCTTCGTATAGATCTAAGCTTCTTTGAAAAAGCCCTTTTGAAATACGATTACCTATTAAATAAAGTCCTGCAAAGCAAAGTATTATACCTATTCCTTGTTCCCCAAAATGACTACGTTGAATAGTGACTACACTTACCATTCCATACATGAAGTAGTATCCTACTGCAATTCTATATCCAATAAGCGAAAACCGAGATAATAAAAACCAAATAATTAAATGAAGTATACCAAAACCAATAGCACCAATAGGCATCCATTGGGCTTTCGTAATAAGTAAAAAAGGAAGAATAATAGCTATAAATAAATGAGTATATGCTGTGATGTATACCCCTATAATTTTGGAGCGAATTTGACGCTCACGTTGAGTAAAATCTTTTAGCTCTTTGCCTATTTCAATTGTACAGATAGGACAGCGATTGTTTATTGGTTCAATTTTTTGATGACTGTATTTACAACGTATCATGTTAGGGCGGCTAGAGCAGCTTCGTAATCAGGTTCTTGGGCAATTTCAGGAACTTGTTCAGTATGGATAATGATTCCTTCAGGATTAATAACAATAATTGCTCTGGAAAGAAGTCCTACCAGTGGTCCATCGGCAATAGTAACTTGATAGTCTTTACCAAGTGTGGAGCGAAATGCCGAGCCAGGCACTACTGCTGAAATACCTTCAGCCCCACAGAATCTATTAAGAGCAAAAGGTAAATCCATCGAAATACAAAGAACAACTGTATTTTCAAGATCCGAAGATTCTTTATTAAATCGCTTAGTGGATGCCGCACAAATACCCGTATCAATACTGGGAAAGATATTCAAAATCACATTTTTACCTTTTAGTTCTTGATTGCTTAATACACTTAAATCTGTTTTTACCACCTCAAAATTTGGCGCAGAAGTACCCACTTTAGGTAAACTACCAATGGTGGATATGAGGTCTCCGTGCAATGTAATTTTCGCCATACGTTAATCTCCTGAACTTGTTAAAAAAAGATATGATAAAACTCCATTTTACGTAGGACAAGGCAAAAAACATCTCTTTAATTAGATAATGCTTTTACCTGTTGAGTAGTTTTGATAGTTTGAATCTCTATTTTGTAAGGAAAATATAAAGATGGTTCGTTTTTTTGGTATATTTTTAGTTTTTTCAGCCTTATTAATCACAGGTTGTACAACTACAGATGTTATGTTTTGGAAGAATAGTGATACGAATATTATCGATACACTAAAAGAAGAAGATAATGTGCTTACCAATGCACCTAATAATTCGGATTCATTGATTCAGGAATTAAATCCTGTTCCTATGGATGAGCCTATGCAAATTATAGCACCTGATACATCCGTTTCAACTGAAAGGGCGAGCTCGCAAATTCGCTCTTAAATATTTTATTATGACTGAACATCGTAAAGCAACAATTAAACGAAATACCTCCGAAACAAATATTTCGCTTTCTGTAGACCTAGATGGAAAGGGCGATTATAGCAATGAAACCGGTATACCTTTTTTAAATCACATGTTGGATTTATTATCTAAGCATGCATTAATTGATTTAGATATTAAAGCAACTGGTGATATCCAAGTAGATTATCATCATTTAGTAGAGGATGTAGGATTGGTCTTAGGTTCTGCTGTTAACGAAGCATTAGGTGATCGTTCTGGAATTAATAGATATGGTTTTTGGGTACTTCCTATGGATGAAGCTCAAGCTCAAGCGGAAGTGTGTTTGGATTTAGGAGGTCGACCTTTTTTTGTATATACGATGGAACATGATCAAAAATATATACGCGATTTCGACGTGACAATACTTAAGCACTTTTGGCGATCATTTGCGGATACGTCAAGGATGAATTTACACATTGAATTAAAGTTCGGAGAAGACCTCCATCACTGTATAGAGGCTATATTCAAGGCAGTAGCACGGGCTCTTCGAATGGCATGTGCAGCGGATCCTAGGGCACTCGACCAGGTTCCTTCCAGTAAAGGTAGATTAGGTACATAAGGAGGGTATCGTGATCGGCGTAATTGATTACGGAATGGGTAATTTAGGAAGTGTGATCAATGCACTTCATTATTTAGAGCAAGATGCCCGTCTTATTTCACGTTCAGAAAATATACAAGACTGCCATGCATTGATTTTACCGGGAGTGGGAGCATTTGGAGATTGTATGGATCACCTACATGAACAGCAGTTTTCTTTAGGTATACATGAATGGATTAGTGCCGGTAAACCTTTAATGGGTATTTGTCTTGGATTACAAGTATTATTTGAAAGCTCTGAAGAGTCTCCAGGAGTTAAGGGATTGTCTATATTTAAAGGATCAGTAAAAAAATTTAGTTCTACTTCCTATAAAGTACCTCAAATAGGCTGGAATAAATTATACATCCAACAAGAGAATTGCCCGATGTTTAAAGCCATCCAAGATCAATCCTATTATTATTTAGTTCATTCATATTACGTGGATACTCCAGATGTTAGTTTGATTGCAGGAGAAACAAATTATGGAAAGAAATATTGTTCGTGTATATGGAGAGATAATGTATTTGCTACGCAATTTCATCCCGAAAAATCGCAATTAGTAGGAATACAAATGTTGAGAAATTTTTGTGATTGGTCATTAGTGATTTAATACTTAGTAAGTATATTCTTCAAGCACCATAAAGCTTCTTTTATTTGTTCTTCAGATATAACTAGTGGAGGCATAAAATAAAAGGTTGTTCCTAAAGGTCGAAATAAATAACCTTCCTGAATTAATTCTTTTTTGATCTGAGGTATTTTTTCTTGATAAGACTTTTTTAATTCAACAACTCCAATCATTCCTAGGGAACGAATATTTTCAATACAATCTAAATCAAATTCATTTTGCAAATACTCTGTCATAAAAGAGGCGGTGGAGTGAGAATGATGAATAATGTTATTAGATTGATATACATCTAATACTGCAAGGGCTGCAGCACAACCTATAGGATGACCAGCGTAGGTATTTCCATGATAAAAAGTACAATCTTTATCATTTAAATCAGTAAAAGTATCATAGATAGAGTTTTTTATAATGCATGAGCTTAGGGGCATATACCCGGTAGTAAGTGCTTTTCCAATACAAACAATATCAGGATCAATAGCTGCATGCTCGAAGGCAAACATTTTACCAGTTCGACCAAATCCCATGGCGATCTCATCAATAATAAGCAGAATGTCATGCTTTTTGCATGCTGCTGCGAGTTTATTTAAATAGCTTTGGGAGTAAAATTTCATACCAGCAGATCCTAGACACAAGGGTTCCACTATAACAGCCGCTAAATGATGAGCATTTTCTTCTATTATTTCTTCTGCTTTATTAAATCCATCAGGATCTTTAGATGAAGGTTTAGGAAAAGGTAATTTACTACTATGAGAAATGGCATGTTGATAAGGTGCATGAAACTGGTCTATAAATCCTACACTTAAAGCGCCTAATGAGTCTCCATGATAAGCTTGTTCCATCCCCATTAGTTTATTCTTCTCGGGTTTACCGATATTATGCCAATATTGAAGAGCAATCTTAAGAGCTGCTTCTATACTACTAGATCCATCACTTGCAAAAAGACAATGTCTGTTAGTTGTTGGCATAAGATGAACTAATTTATCTGCAAGTTTTTGCACATTAGGATGCGTCATACTTCCAATAATCGAATGTTGAAGTAGATCCGTTTGGTTTTTAATAGCTGCTACAACTTTAGGATGATTATGACCTAATGCACATGCCCACCAGCTAGAGATAATATCCATATATTTATTACCATGATTATCAAAAAGATAAACTCCTTCACCTTTTACGATATTTGGAAAGTAATCGTTCTTAATAGATGAGAAGCGAGTGTATGGATGAAAAATATATTTATTTACGGACATAACTTATCAACTATAGAGCAAACTTCATTTTTAATACTAGCAGGTAAATTAGAAAATTTAGGCGGATAAGGAGTATGCATTTCACGAAGATAAGAGATAGTTCCAAGAATTTCAATATTTCCAAGCTCAGCAATGGTTTTTTTATTATCTTCCTCAGTGAAATCTCCGCTCTGTTCGTGACTATGCATAAAAACAATTCCAGCAATATCAATTTCTTTATCTCGTAAGGATTGTATCGTTAGTAGACTGTGATTTATAGTGCCCAGTCCTGGCCTTGCAGCAATAATGACAGGCAACTGTAAAATATTCATAAGATCCAACATATTTTCTTTTTTATTAATGGGAACCAATACCCCTCCTGCTCCTTCTAAAAGTAATATATCTGCCTGCTTTTGAAGCTGTATAAAAGGAGGTAATAATTGGGATATTTCAATCGGATTATTTTCCATTGCTCCTGCAAGATGAGGTGAGCAAGCATGCGTATAGCAAGCAGGAGCCATAAGCGAGATGAGTTCAGAGTTAGTTTCAATAGTATTCATTGATAATATATAATCTAAATCTGGGATATTATTTTTACATCCCGTTTGAACCGGTTTCATTGGAAGGGCATTGGTGCCATTTTTTCTAAATTGTGCCAACAATAAGGAGCTTAATACAGTTTTACCTATATCTGTATCTGTTCCAGTTATAAAAAATCCATTCATATTTTTTCTTCCTTTATAATGGCTTCTTTAGGAGATATTGACCTGTTTCATAGGTAGCGTATACACCATTAATATTAGAGTATTGCTCTTGATATTTATCCGTAAGCGTATGTAATTCTGATCGGTTTAAAGGATTACTATGTTTAGGAAGACTGGTTACGCCTTGTTCATGAATAGCTCTTAAGAATGAGCGTGTATCATCATATATGACTTTTTTTTGATCAATCTTTTGTTGTTGAATACTAAATCCTGCATCTTGAATATTTTTTTCAACAACAACATTAGGAGGCAGTATAAGCCCAGCCCCTTTTTCCGGTGCAATCATTCGGCGTAATTCTCTTAACTCCCATAATGTTCCTTTAAGCATGATGCCTAAGACAAAAAATCCTCCTGGTTTGAGTTGAAAATGTATATTTTTTAGAACATTAGTTAAGTTAGAAGACCAATGTAACGTTGCACTAGATGCAATCAAGTCATATAGAGTAGAAGCTTGAAATATTTCAGCATCAGCAATGATCCAATTAATATTCTTAATACCTATAAAGCGTTTTCGAGTATGACGTATCATAGACTCGGCAATGTCGATAGCGTCAATTTTTGCATGAGGATATTTTTGATGTATCTTTTCTGTAAATAAACCTGTTCCTGATCCTACCTCCAAGATCCTATTCATGTTTTCTTGTGGGAGTAATTTAACTAGTGCTTCTACTAAATCCTGTTGGGGTTTAGCATGAAGATCATATGTAGTTGCTGAATTTGAAAACCTTTTCTGATTCATATTATCCCATTTTAAAATATTTACTTTAAATAAACCTTGTTCTAATTGCAATGCTACCATTGATTCGTATTTTGCATTATGATAATAATAAATAGTTAGTTATGATTAAATCATTATCAGAAATTTTAAGATTAAGTGAAAAAGGTACAGAAAACATTATCTATACCCTTTCAATACTACTTATTTTTATAACTATACGTATTCTTACTTCGATGATTATACGAAGGAATGTTAAAGATGAGAAAAAGTCCTATAACCTCCGTAAAACATTTACGTATGTATATTCTGCTTTAGTCATTTATGCGATTTGCTCCGTCTGGCTTAATGGAATGCAGTCCATTGGTACCTTTTTAGGGCTTGCAAGTGCGGGATTAGCTATAGCTCTACATGATACAATTGCTAATTTAGCTGGTTTTATTTTTATCGAATCTCGAAAGCCTTTTCGAGTAGGAGATCGAGTAGAGATCAATGGTCAGCAAGGAGATGTTATTGATATCCGTCTTTTTCAATTTAGTATTGTTGAAGTAGGAAATTGGGTGGATGCTGATCAGAGTACTGGACGTATTATTCATATACCTAATAGCCTAGTCTTAAAACATCCTACAGCAAACTCTCATGTAGGATTTGAATATATTTGGAATGAAATACCAGTTCTTATTACTTTCGAAAGTAATTGGAAAAAAGCTAAAGAAATCATGTTATCAATAGCTTTAGAGCAAGCTGAATCTTTATCTCAAGGTGCACAAAATCAAATCCGACGGGCTGCTAGAAAGTATTTAATTGTAGCAGGCAAATTAACTCCTATTGTTTACACAAGCGTAAAAGATTCAGGAATTATGTTAACTATTAGATATTTAGTAAATCCCAGAATGCGCAGAGGAACTGAACAAAAAATATGGGAACACATTCTATCTGATTTTGAGAAGGAGAAAAATATTGAGCTTGCTTATCCAACGATTAGATATTTTGCTCCAGAAATAAATTCACCGGCTTCATGATTTCATCTAATGCATGTATGATTATATCATGCCCTACACCGTCTAATATATGCAGATGACTTTTTAGCAAATGGCGATGTAACCATTCAGCAGCAGCAACAGGTATAATTATATCAGCATTACCATGGATAATTAATACAGGAATCTTAATTTTTTTTATTCGTTCTCTTAGATCAGTATAGATCATATACTCTAGACCTATTTGTAAATCTTTTGTTGATTGTTCTGAATCTGATATAGATGTAGGAAATGGAGCGTTTGCATTTATAAAAAAAGCATTAAGGACATCTTGACGCTGTTGTGTTAATTGTTTCTGCATCCGTTTTAGAATACGTACCTCAACACCACATTCATAATTTTTCTTTTTACAAAAACAAGCTGTTCCAGATAAAATTATTATTTTTTTGCATGGAGACGGTATCTTATCTAGGGCTGCTAATGCACCCATGGATGTGGCAATAATGTAGTCACAATCAGGTAACCGTTTTTGTTGTATGGCTCTATGACCCTCTAAAAAAATAGTATTAAAACGATGGCGTAGTTGTTTATTTATTCCTTGCAATGAAGTAATGCTTTGCGCCCATCCAGATATAAGTAACAATGAAGGATTCATATTTTCATTAGTTTTTTTATTTGATTAACTGTATATACAAGATCGTCATTTGAATGGGCAAGACTGATACTTATACGAAGACGGGCTGTTCCTTCTGGTACTGTTGGGGGTCTAATAGCTCCTACAATAATATTAGCTTCTTTAAGCTGGTTTGCTATTTTCAAGGTAGCTTGATTGTCGCCTATAAGAATAGGAATAATATGACTATCGGACGAGATAGTTTCAATATTAGCTTCTTTAAGTTGATTTCTAAAAAAAGATGCTTTTTTTTGTAAACTTTTTCCTAAATAAGGTTGTTCATCTAATATCTCTAATGCCCCAAGTGCTGCCCCTATTATAGATGGAGGAGGTGCTGTTGTATAAATAAAGGTTGACGCATGTTGAACTAAAAGTTTTTTTAAGTTTTCGGAACACGCAATAAAACCACCATACCCTGCCATTCCTTTACTAATTGTACCCATACTAATATCAACTTGATCTTCTAAATTAAGTTCACATACTCTACCGGAACCATTTGGCCCAAATGTTCCAGTAGCATGAGCTTCATCTACCATCAGGAATGCATTATATTTTTTAGCAAGTTGAGCTATCTCTAATAATGGAGCTAGATCACCATCCATACTATATAAAGATTCAACAATAATAATCTTTCGCTTTTCAGAATCCGCAAATTGATCGAGGCGAGTGGATAATGCAGATGTATCGTTGTGCTTAAAACGTATATGTTTAGCACCTGATAATTTAATCCCGTCTAAAATGCATGAATGTACTAATTTATCTGAAAAAATAATGTCAGATGATTTTGCTATAGCAGGAATTACACCTGTGCTAGTCATATAGCCAGATCCAAAAAGAAGTGCGCTAGGATAGTTCTTATGTGCAGCTAGTTTTTTTTCTAACTCATCATGAATGGTTAATGAACCACTTACTAGTCGAGAGGCAGTAGAACCTGTACCATATTTTTCTAAAGCTTTTATGGAAGATTCAATAATTTTAGGATGCTTAGATAAATTAAGATAATCATTACTAGAAAAATTAAGTATACGATTATTATTTATTTCTAAAATAGCTCCTACTGCAGGATATACAAATGCACTTCGTACTAAGTTTTTATTAGCAATTTCTATTAATTGTTGTTCTATCCAATTTTCTTTCATATAATTAAGATAAACCCTGTTTAAAAATATTGCTCGCTTCTTTTTGAGTTTCCTTTATTTATTCTAGGTTGCTATTTTAGTAAGGTATTTTACATTGAGGAAGAAAAAATGACTTTCAATGAAAAAAAAGCACACCCACAAGGTTGGGATAAAGATAAATTAGTGAGTCGATATGTAACAGAAGGAGTCGAAAGCGCTCCGCATCGTTCATATTATTACGCTATGGGGTTAACTGAGGATGAAATTCATCAACCCTTAGTTGGTGTAGCGACTTGTTGGAATGAGGCAGCTCCATGTAATATTTCTTTATCCCGACAGGCTCAAGCGGTTAAAAAGGGCGTGAATGGATCTCAAGCTACACCTAGAGAGTTTACGACTATCACTGTAACTGATGGAATTGCGATGGGACATGAAGGTATGCGTTCTTCTTTAGTATCTCGGGAAGTCATTGCAGATTCAGTAGAGCTTACAATGCGTGGACACTGTTATGATGCTTTAGTGGGATTAGCAGGCTGTGATAAATCCCTACCTGGAATGATGATGGTAATGGTACGACTAAACGTGCCATCAGTTTTTATGTACGGTGGTACAATACTACCTGGTAAATTTCGTGGACAGGATGTAGATGTTGTTAATGTATTTGAGGCAGTAGGAAAACACGCAAGCGGAGAGTTTTCAGATGCCGATCTTAAGGAATTAGAGTGTGTTGCTTGTCCTTCTGCTGGAGCCTGTGGAGGACAGTTTACAGCTAATACTATGGCTTGTGTATCTGAAGCTATTGGATTAGCTCTTCCAAACTCTGCAGGTGCACCTGCACCGTATGAGAGTCGGGATGAATATGCTGAAGCATCAGGATCAGCTGTGGTAAATTTAATAAAAAATGGAGGACCTTATCCACGAGATATAGTAACACAAAAATCATTAGAAAATGCAGCAGCAATCGTAGCTGCAACGGGTGGATCAACAAATGCGGCTTTACATTTACCAGCTATAGCACATGAGGCCGGTATAAATTTTAATCTATTCCATGTAGCAGAAATCTTTAAAAAAACTCCTTATATTGCCAATTTACGTCCTGGTGGAAAGTACGTTGCTAAAGATTTATATGATGTTGGTGGAGTAGGAGTAGTGATTAAGGAGTTACTTGATCATGGGTATATTCATGGTGATTGCATTACGGTTACAGGTAAAACCATTGCAGAAAACTATGCCGATGTAGTTTTACCAAAAAATCAAGATGTAGTATTTCCGATTTCAAATCCTATTTATCCAACTGGAGGAGTTGTTGGATTAAAAGGAAACCTTGCCCCAGAGGGTGGCATTGTAAAAATTGCAGGTTTAAAAGATTTAGTTTTTGAGGGAACAGCTAGAGTATTTGATGGAGAACAAGCCGCTTTTGAAGCTGTTCAAGCGAAAAAATATAAAGACGGTGAAGTGTTAGTAGTTAGATATGAGGGAGCAAAAGGTGGTCCCGGAATGCGAGAAATGCTCTCTACTACAGCAGCATTGTATGGTCAAGGAGCAGGGGATAAAGTAGCATTGATAACTGATGGTCGTTTTTCCGGAGGAACTAGAGGCTTCTGTATTGGGCATATTGGACCAGAAGCGGCTGTTGGTGGACCCATAGGATTATTAGAAGATGGTGATATAATACGTATTGATGCAGAGGCAGGTACATTAGATGTTAAACTTTCTGAGCAAGAGCTTGATGAACGATACAAAAAATGGAAGCCTAGAGAAACAAATTATACATCGGGAGCACTTCATAAATATGCTCAATTAGTTGGTCCTGCCAGGGACGGAGCAGTCACACATCCGGGAGCATTAAATGAAAAACATACTTTTGTTGATTTGTAATAATGACGGAAACCGATCAAGTTAAAAAATCTGCATTAGTCAATCAATCAGAGGTAGGCTGGCGCCTAGATCATTTTCTTGCATTCAAAGCTAAAACTTCTCGTTCTCAAGCAAAGATATTAATTGACGATGGATATGTTGAATTAAATAGTAACCACACAAAAGCAAATAAAAAATTAAGATTAGGAGATATGATTTCGTGGAAAGTTCCTCAGAAAGAAATTATTTTAAATCCAGAAAAAATGGATATAGATGTTCTCTTTGAAGATGATTATTTTTTAGTTATTAATAAATCAGCTGGAATAGTTGTTCATCCTGGAGCCGGAAATTTTTCGGGCACATTATTAAATGGTTTAATTCACGAATATCCATTATTAGGTCAAGTTGAACGAGGTGGTATTGTTCATCGACTAGATAAGGATACTAGCGGAGTTCTTATTATAGCTAAGGATGAGAGTGTTAGAAAAAATTTACAGTATCAATTTAAAGAACGTAGTGTTAAAAAATGTTATATAACCTTGGTATGTGGCAACCCGGATGATGGACTTGAAATAGAAAATTATATTGGAAGACATCCTATACACAGAAAAAGACAAGCCGTTTTAAAAGAAGGTGGTCGTCGAGCCATCTCTATTATTAGAAAGAAAAGCTCTTATGGAAAAGCCGCTTTGCTTGAAGTAGATATTAAAACTGGCAGAACACATCAAATACGAGTACATCTTGCACATTTAGGATATCCGATAATCGGCGATCAGTTATATGGGTTTAAAAAGAAAAATTTCCCAGAACTTATGCATATCGAGCGTCAGATGTTGCACGCTGAGTCTCTTGCATTAATTCATCCTGTAAAAAAACAAAAGGTTGTATTCAATGCACCTATACCAGACGATATACTTTCGGCAATTAATATTCTTAAAGGGCGTAAAAAATGAGCGATCAATCATTTTCAAAATTACTAGATAGTGTAGAGCAATATTTAGAATTAGAGAACTGTCTTGGCAGAGAATACGTAGAAGTTAATTCTTCTATCTTAGAAAAATTAAATGAGGAAGAAAGTTCCTCTGAAGTGAATTTTTCATATATTAAAGAAGGAAATATTAACGTGCACCAGCTCCTTTTTTTAGGAGTAGCTGATAAGAATCAAGCATCTGTATATAAAGGCAAAACAGGTATTTTATTAAAAAAAATAGTCTCTGCTATGGGGTACAAATTACAGGATATTTTAGTAGTTTTAATTAATCCATCATCATTAAATTTTTCTTTGAAAAATAATTTATCCAATCCATTTCAAAGTTTAATTGATAATATAAGTCCTAAAATAATTGTCTCATTGGGAGATAAGCCTATCGTATCTTTGATAAATAAAAAAATAAATATAAAGCAGGTTCAGGGCAAATGGATAGATGGGGGTAAATTTAAAATTATGCCAATTTACGATCTACAGCACATGCTACAACATGTAGAAAGCAAGAAAGAGACGTGGAAGGCGCTTCAAGAGGTAATAAATATAAAAGGTATATCAAATAATAATTAAGGTATAGAAAAGCTTTCTGCTAAGCTTATGGCTTCTTCTCTGATATTCTTGATTAATAATTCGTTACTAGATTCTTTAACAACCTTTTTAATCATATCTGCAATCAATACCATTTCTGTTTCCTTCATTCCTCTAGTAGTTATAGCTGGAGTTCCAATACGAATACCAGAGGTAACAAATGGGCTTTTGGTATCAAAAGGAATAGAATTTTTATTAACCGTTATAGCGGCTTTATCTAATGCGGCAGCAGCATCTTTTCCTGTAGTACCTGTTTCAGAAAGATCTACTAGCATTAAATGATTATCTGTTCCTCCTGAAACTAGTCTAATAACATCATCGGTTAAAGCATTAGCCATAGATTGAGCGTTTATTACAACTTGTTTCATATAGTTTTTAAATTCAGGTTGTAATGCTTCGCCAAAACAAACTGCTTTAGCTGCAATAGTATGCATTAAAGGGCCTCCTTGTATTCCCGGAAAAATTTGTTTATCAATTTCAGCGGCGTATGGCTCTTTACATAAAATTAATCCACCTCTAGGACCTCTTAAGGTTTTATGAGTAGTTGTAGTTACAAAATCAGATAGAACAACCGGACTAGGATGACAACCAGCTGCGACTAAACCAGATATATGGGCCATATCTACTAACATTAAAGCATTTACCGAATCACATATTTTACGAATACGCTCGAAGTCAATTGTTCGTGAATACGCGCTAGCACCTGCAACAATCATCTTAGGATTATGTTTCTCGGCTAATACTTGGATATTATCATAGTCTATATATTCAGTATCAGCACTTACTCCATAGGGAATTATATTAAAGAAGCGACCAGAAAAGTTCATGGGATGACCATGCGTTAGATGACCTCCTTCTGCTAAACTCATCGCAAGAATGGTATCACCGGGCTCGAGTTGTGAATAATATACTGCCATGTTTGCGCCACTACCACTATGAGGCTGAACATTAGCATGTTCAGCTCCAAAAAGCTGTTTAGCTCTTTCAATAGCTAAGGTTTCTGCGCCATCTACCCATTCGCATCCGTTATACCATCTTTTTGCAGGGTATCCTTCTGCATATTTATTGGTCATTCTAGAGCCTTGAATTTCACGAATAGCTTTACTTGTAATATTTTCAGATGCGATTAACTCAATATTTTCTTTTTGTCGCTTATCCTCTTTTAGAATTAAATCATAAATTTTTGGATCAACTTGCTGTATCGATGAAAGCTCATGAGTTTGATTATCATGCTTATTAATTTTTTTTACTCGTTCAATATGCCTATCAGCTTCAAATGATGTCGATAACCATGTAAGTATTATATCATTTATATTTGATTCATTTGTATGAAGTGCCCCTAAACAAAGAATATTTGCATTATTATGTGCCCTAGCCGTTCTAGCTGCATCTTTATTTACACATAATGCAGCTCGTACCCCAGAAAATTTATTCGCAGTGATACTTACACCAATGCCTGATGTACATATGATAATACCCTGATCTACATTTTTATATGAAACATCTTTTGCAACAGCCGCCGCATGATCTGGATAATCAACAGGATTTTCATCAAAGCAACCATGATCAATTACTTCTATATTTTTTTCTTTTAATAAATTGATTAAACAATCTTTAATCTTAAAACCGCCGTGGTCTGCTCCAATTGAGATCTTCATAAATTCCTTTTATTTTTCACTTAATTTTAAAAAAGTTATTAGCTCATCAATAGCATGTTCAATTTCATTGCACGTATCTCGATAAATTTCAATTGCACTTCCATATGGATCGCTAATATCCTTAACTTTCGACGTTCCTAGTTCGTTAATCAAGTAAACTCGGTGACTAACATTAGAAAAATTTTCAGTAATGTATTTTTTATGACCTTTAGTCATAACAAGAATTAAATCCGCCTCTTCAATAAGATCTTTTTTGATGGGCCTGCTATTATGATTTTTTAAGTTTGCCCCAATTGCATTGACTGCGATTTGTGCTTCTAATGATGCAGGAGTTCCTGATAAAGCATGAGTTCCGGCTGATGATGATTTCCATGGACTATTACTTCCTGTTTTAAATTTAAACAAGGCCTCTGCCATAGGACTTCGGCATGTATTTCCGGTACAAATAAATAAAATATTTTTCATATATTCATTCCTGTATCAAAACATTCTTTAACGTTTTCAAATGAAACAGCCCCTTCACGTAAACCATCAAATATATTTTTTCCTATTTTTACTACGCTACTAGGAATAGCTTGATCAGATGAAGGTCCGCTATCAATGATAAGACTAGAAGGTATAACCGATGCGTCTGCAGCTGTTTTTGGATCAGGCTTTCCGCTAATATTTGCACTACTTAATGCCAATAGTCCTCCAAATTTTTTGCAGATTGATATTGGAACAGAATGATTAGGAACTCTAAATCCTACCCACCCTTCATTTGTATTTAAAACTAAAGTTAATGGACCCGGCCAATATTTAGAACATAGAGCATTTAAGCCACTATTCCAGTAAGTACACATTGATTTTACTTGCTCTAAAGAGGAAGCTAGTCTTGATATAGGTTTATCAGGATCTCTTCCTTTTGCATTTTGGAGTGCATTCATGGCTTTTTTATTCTTTGGATCACAAGCAATTCCATAAACTGTTTCGGTTGGTATTACAACTAAGCCTCCATCTGAAATAATAGAGCATGCATAGTTAATTTTTTTAGTGTCTATATTATCTGGATTTATTTTTATTATCTTAGTCATGCTTATATCTTAGTAAGTTTTTTTATCTTTTCAAGTGATGTCTTTTTTTACTGTTTTTTAAAACTCGTGAAGTTATCGTATAGATGATGAATTCTATTGCCAAAGTTGTTGTTGAGATTTCACTAAATCAGGAATTTGATTATCAAATACCATCACATTTGAAATCATCTATTAAGATTGGATCACAAGTATTTGTTCCTTTTAACGGACGAGATTTACAAGGGTTCGTAGTTGGTTTAGCTAAAAAATCCTCTTTCTCCAAGAATCTTAAAGAAATTAATAATGTAGTGGGTGATAAACCATTCATCCCAAATGATGTCGTTAAACTAGCATACTGGATAGCAGATTATTACTGTGCCCCCATTGAAAATGCAGTGAGGGCAGTTTTACCGAGTGTTATTCGACGAAGAGGCATTGCTCCAAAAAAACAATTAAAAGTTACCTTAATCCATATTCCTGATAATAATTTTTCTCAAAAGCAAAGAGAAATTATAGATATATTAAAGAGTAAGGAATCTTTATTATTATCTACTTTAAAAGATTTAGCAGAATGTTCGGAGTCACCTATTCGTACATTAGAAAAAAAAGGTGTATTAAAAGTGGAGCAAGCGGAAATTAGACGCAATCCTTATTTTTTTTCTAATATAGTGCCCTCACTGCCTTTTAGTTTAACAACAGAGCAAACGAAAGCTCTAAATTGTATTATCAAAGAGTTTGATCAACGTGATTCCTCTGTAGTTTTATTCCAAGGTGTAACAGGTAGTGGAAAAACAGAAGTATATCTGCAAGCCATTCAGCATGTACTTAAAAAAAATCAAGGTGCAATTATCTTAGTTCCTGAAATAGCATTAACTCCCCAAACGGTTGAGCGTTTTAGAGCTAGGTTTGGGGAGATAGTAGCAGTGCTACATTCAAGTCTATCAGATGGAGAGCGGCATGATGAATGGCATAGAATTCATACAGGCGAATCCAAAATCGTAGTAGGGGCTCGTTCAGCTCTTTTTTCACCTATTCATAATCTAGGTATTATCATTGTTGATGAAGAGCATGAATCAACCTATAAACAGGAAGAATCACCGCGCTATCATGCTCGAGATGTAGCGGTAATGCGTGGTCAATTTGAAAATTGCTGCGTTGTGCTCGGATCAGCAACTCCCTCACTAGAATCGATTAATAATGTTAAGCTTGGGCGATACAAGATGGCATATATAAAAAAGCGAGTGGATAATCGTAAGATGCCCTTGATGAATATCATAAATATGAATTATTCAGTCGAAAATACAGGGCATGCCACTTTATTTTCGAAAGAATTGGTTCAGGCAATGTATGATCGATTAGATCGTGGAGAGCAAATTATTCTTTTTTTAAATCGAAGAGGATTTTCTTCATCCATTATATGCGAAAAGTGTGGTTATGTAAATTATTGTGAAAAATGTAGTGTTACAAAGAATTATCATAAAAAAATGAATAAACTCATTTGTCATATCTGTGGATCCGAAGAACCACTTCCTTCTCACTGTCCCGAGTGTAATGATCCTGGCTTTAGATTTAAAGGCAGTGGAACTGAAAAAATTGAAGAAATTATTAAAAAAATATGCCCTCATGCCCGAATAGATAGAATGGATTCTGATACAATGCGAACAAAGGATTCATATCAAACTGTATTAAATAAATTTCGAGCTGGAAAAACAGATATTTTGTTAGGAACACAAATGATCGCAAAAGGATTAGATTTTCCAAATGTTACCTTGGTGGGAGTATTAAATGCTGATATTTCTTTATATGTACCTGATTTTAGAGCAGGGGAGAGAACCTACCAGTTATTAACTCAGGTTGCTGGACGAGCTGGTCGCGGCGATGTTTCAGGCGAAGTGATTATTCAAACTTATACTCCGAAGCACCCGGCAATAGAAGCAGCCAAGAAACTTGATGCTAGTTTGTATGCTATTAATGATTTAGCTTTTCGAAAAGAAATGATGTACCCTCCTTTTGCTCATCTCGTAATCGTAACATTTAAAGCAAAAGATGAAGACGATATAATAAAGCATATCAAAGTATTTTTTCACCAGCTTAAATTAATTTTGCCTGATACAGTGCTAGTATCTCCTCCCTTACCAGCTCCATTATCTAGAATAAAGGGATTTTTTCGTTATCAAATTATATTAAGGTCAAGACACACTATCAAAATAACTAAGCCCATTCAGTATTTACTATCAAAAATGCGTTTTCCTAATACAATAAAAATAATTATTGACGTGGATGCAGTATCTTTAACTTAGGATAGAAACATATTATAAAACTTATCTACGCGCTCTTTAATTTCATTTTCTGTTAATGTTATCAAACGGTCTAGACTGAATGCTTCAATACCGAATGATGCTATTATGCTTCCATAAACCATTGCCTCTTTAATAGTCTGGAAGTTAATTTCCTCTTTAGTAGAAAGTATTCCCATTAATCCACCTGCAAAACTATCTCCCGCTCCTGTCGGGTCACAGCATTTTTCAAGGGGATAAGCATTAAGGGAAAAACAATCATCATTAGAGTACAACATTGAACCTTTTGCTCCTTTTTTAATTAGAACAAAATCAGGACCTAGCTCCACTAATTTTTTCGATGCTTTAACGAGACTCTCTTCTTGCGTGAATAACTTAGCTTCTGATTCATTAAGGGTTAACATATTGCATTTAGATATCACCTTTTCTAAGTCTTCTCTTGCGGCATTAATCCATAAGTCCATTGTATCAATAAGTGTAAATATTGGATCATTTGCTAATTCTAAAACTTGTAATTGTAAAAGCGGATGAATATTACCTAAAAATAAATATGGGGCTTTTTTGTATGTCTGAGGTAGCACAGGTAAAAATGATTCAAAAACATTTAGTTCAGTAGAAATTGTTCTACGAATATCCATATTTTCTTCATACACTCCAGACCATCTAAATGTTTTACCTTTCAAAGTTTGTAATCCTTCTAAGTCAATATTCATTTGTTTCCATATCTCTAAGTATTTATTTGGAAAATCTGTTCCCACAACACCAACCATACCTGTTTGAGTAAAGAAAGAAGCGGCTGCACATGCATAACTAACAGATCCACCTAATATATCTTTTTTCTTTTCATGAGGAGTTTCAATAGTATCAATCCCTATTGAGCCTACGATAATTAGATCTAGGTTTTTCATATATAGAGTTTATTTAAATTCTTTTTAATATTTTTAAAGTATTTATTATTTAATTTATTAATAGAGATAAATTAAAGATAAAACAAAAAAAGTATGCAATATAAAGATATATTTTTATCCAGTCGCTTTTGTCTATTTTTGTCGGCATTTTTCATATTATTATTACGATTGCCGTGGATTAATTATGATGCAGGATTTAGCTCATTTTGGGGATATGGATATTTTGTCACAGATGAGTTTTATTATACAATAGATGCTCGCTTAGCTTATTTAACCGGTCAGTTTTTTTCTCCATTCGGAGAAAGTTTATCTTTCTATAAAATGCCCATGACAAATATATTAGCTTTCTTTTCCTATAATATTTTCGGCTTGCATTTATGGTCTTTGCGAATTCCCATGATTGCTTTGTCTTTAGTAGCATGGCTCACTATTTACAAAATTTGCGAAAAAAGAACTACTCCGTGGATAGCAAGTATATGTGTCATTATAGTGAGCTCTATGCCTCCTTGTATTGTTTATGAAAGAACCATGTCTACGGACTTTGCAATGTCAGCATTTGCAATTTTTTCAATAGGTTTTATCCAAAATAAAAAATCGTATTTAAATATTTGCATAGCTTCACTTTTCTTAACCTGTGCTTATTTTACAAAGATTTCAATTTTAGGACTTGTGCCCCTAATTATTTTATTATCATGGCATTATCAGGGGTTTTTAAAAACTACATTATTATTTGGTTTATCTATAACTTTGATCTTATTGGGTTTATTTTCAATTGATTATTATGTTGGTCAAGTTTCAGAGGGATATAATGTAGGCTTAAAAGAAGCCTTGATTCTAGGAGATAGAGTTACAAGTGCTCCACAGTTAAGTTTGGATCAACTAAGTAATTATATAAATACGCTATCGGTAACACCTAGATGGCCGGTAATTGGAAAAGTTTCTTTTTTCTTAATTTTTGGAGTTCTATTCCCTGTTTATATTACAATCTACAAGCTTATTACTCGACCTTTTAAGCGATGGCATAAATCAGAAATATATTCACTAGGAATAGTGGCCTTTATAGTGGCTGCCTCCTTGCACGTATTTTCAAATGTAAGATACTTAGCTCCAATTTATATGTTAACACCAATTATTTTAATAGAAGGTAGAAAATTCTTCAGATTTTCTAGTGGTTTTGATATTAAGAAAGTTTTATTAGGGTTTGCATCGATAGGATTAATCTTAGTGCTAATCCATAAATTTTTCCCGATTTTAGAGTTTGATAAAAATGAAATTAGCTATTCACAATTTATACCGCCTAAAACTAGTTTATGGAAAGCGATTTGGCCAAGGACATTGTTCTATTCATTTTTAGGAGCTATTTTTTCTTTTTTTGTCCTTCCTTATAAGAGAAGAAAAATACCGTTTGTGATATCATTATTTTTTGTCTTTATCGTAGTTAGTCATTTACTGCATGTTAATTTACCGATTATAGAGTCCTTAGAGTCTGATAGACTTAGTATTTTTATAAGAAAGATAGATTTACTGCTACTAATTCAATTTTCTTTTATATTGTGTATAATTATATCCTTATCTCATAAAATACGGATAGCTAAATATTGGTATGGATTAATCTCAGCATTAGTTATTTCGACATATTTGTTTAACCCTTTTTGGAATACATCAATTTCTGAAATGTATAAAAGAAGAACGTACATGAGGAAAACTTCTACTGCATTAGTAGAAAAAATACCTAAAGAAAGTATTGTAATAAGCGACAGAGGTATTTTCTTAGAAAGTGATTTGACCTGCATTCCTCATGCTAGTGCTAATGATAATGTTTTTTGGTCAATGATAGAGAAGCGACTTAATGACTCACCTGACAAAAGAATATTTGCTTTACTTGATCCTCATCAGAATCAGCCTTGGAGAGAACTACAAGATAGAAGATCTACATTTAAGTTATTGTCGTGTGGTATAATTAAGTTGCCAGGATTTGCGAGTGCGGCCCTAGTAGAAAATATTTTAGTTGAAATTAAACTAAAGAGCCAAGAAGAATAATAGGCCAATAGCCAAACAAACAATATAAGATATTATATCCTGGGAGGCATAAACAAATGGATCATTTCGCATCATATTTTTATTTGCTGATCTCCACATTTTAATTAACCAGTACATAAGAACAGGACTCGTAAAATGTATTAAAAATGGTTTCGAATAAAGAAAGTTAATCTGATCACTAAATGAGTACATTAAAAGAATAAAACAGGAAGCTAATCCGGTAGTGATCCCAGAATATAGTAATAATTTTTTATGTAATTTTGTATATCCTCTTTCTTGGAGAAAAGTATTTTCTTCTTTTAACTCCACGATACTCGCAAAACGTTTTAGTAGAGCAAGATTTAAGAATAAGAATAAAGTAAAGAAAAAGAACCAGTCAGATATGCTTGTATATGTTGCGAATCCGCCCATGATAATTCTAATGTTGTAAAATAATGTAAGAATTATTACATCGACGAAGATAATTTGCTTTAGTTTTAAAGAGTATGAAATAGCAAGAAGAGTATATAGCATTAATATTCGAGAAAGTATGTTACTATTGGGTAGTAGCTGAAGGATTAAAAAAGAGCTTATTAATAATATTGGTATAAAATATATTCCTTGTATTAACTGAAGATTACCATTGGCAAAAGGTCGATTCCTTTTTCTTGGGTGATGCTGATCTGCAGAAATATCTAATAAATCATTCAGAATATATATAGCTGACGCGGTTAAGCTAAAACTGAGAAATGTAATTAAGCTAGAAAATAAAACTGAATTATTATTTAATTGATGTGCAAGTAACGCTGGTAAAAAAATTAAACTATTCTTAGTCCATTGACTAATACGAAATGATTCAAAAATAGATTTTAGCAAGGAATGTCTTTCTTCGATGAGTATATCAGACTTGTGTTTTGATAATAATCTAGATGGATTTACAAATATTTTCTTCCGAGCTTTTTCAAAAGCAGGTAAATCATAGATACTATCTCCAGCATAGTCATATGCTTTATATTTTTTTTGAATAGCAATAGTTTTTTCAGACCCAAATAGATTATGACTAGAAGATGAAGCCATTATCTCATCAAATATATTTAAATGGTTGGCTACAGCAGTCGCTACCCTGATATTAGCTCCAGTTACAAGGATTATTTTTCTTCCTTTTTCTTTTTCCTCTCGTAAATAGCTAAGGAGTTGTTTGTTGTAAGGTAAAAAAGGAACATCAAGAAATATTCTCTGCATGACTTCATCCTTGAGGACAGCTCTTCCTTTTCTAATCCATTTTGGAATTTTTAGAATCGTTTTTGGATCACGTCTTATTAAAAGTAATAGCGCTTGGTGTAGAGTATCTATTTTTACTAAAGTACCATCCAAATCAACACAGATAGGAGGTTGTGCGTCAGATGTAAAAAATGTTTTCATATTTGATTCATTAACGTATCTTATTATCTGAATTCCATACGAACATAATTATTGTTCACATGTTTCTCAAATCGAAAACGAAGCCATTTACGAATTATATTTCTGATAGCAGGAATTAGTAACGAAAAACCTATTGCATCTGTAATTAGTCCAGGAGTAACCAATACAGCACCTGCAATTAAAACCATAATACCGTTTATCATTTCCTTGGTCGGAATATGGCCATTTGATAATTCTTTTCGGATATTAAAAAGTATCGAAAGCCCTTGTTCGCGAACAAGGTAGGCTCCAATAATCCCGGTAAGAAATATTAATATGATTGTAGTTAACATACCTGTTGCTTGATGTAATTCAAATAATACCATTAGCTCGAGAATTGGAAGGACGATAAAAAGTATTATAATTTGATTTAAGGACATATTTAAATTACTCAAAATTATTAAAAAATCTTAATTTCTGCTTCATTTATAACCAATTGCTGCCAATTCTGAATAGCACTAAATCCTTTTTGTTGCATTAATTGAGTAGTAATATTCTGTCGATCCTCCTCAAGATTTGATGTGTCTGCGATTTCTCTTTTCTTAATAAACGCTAATAGTAATCCATCATAGGTATTAATTGGAACAAGTGTTTTTTCTGGATGACTATAGGTTTGGCTCATTATTTCACTAGCAAACGGGATTTTTAGTGGATTTTTACTATTGTATGGCTGAGTACTTTCTAACTTAAGTTTATTTTTCTTCGTAATATCTATAAATGATTCACCATCATTAATCTTTTCCTGAATTTTAGAATATAGTTCGTTAGATTTTTTGTTATAAACTGATTGATCTGCTTCTTCTTGGGCAAATTGCCGAGCTTTATCTTTTACTTCAGAGAAAATGGGAAGTGAAGAAGAGATTTTTTCTTTTAGCATAATTACATATACCCGATCTTTTCCAACAACTGGATCACTGTAATATTCCTCATCTGAAAATCTCAAGGTAAATGCAGCCTTATTGAAAATATCTGAGTCATCATTTACAGTCCTTTCATTTAAAGTGAAGCTAGGTAATTCTTTGTAGATTTTCAAATTCATTAATTTCGCACTGCTTTCAAAGTCAGTATTTTCCGAAAGACTAGCCACAAATAGATCCGCATCATTTATTGCTTTTTGTCTTGCTGAATATAGATTAAGAGATGAACGGATGGATGCTTCCACATCTACTAGCGCCGCATATTCTATTTTATCATTTATATCCTTAGAACTATCATTAATTCGGTATCTTTCTATATTATTGGAATATACCTGAGCAACTTGTTGGCTACTAATTTCTATTTCATTAGTATAACTCGCAGATAAAAATTCAATATAATGAACTAGAGCCCTTTCAGGTAAAGTAAAGTTATCCGGATTTTTATCATAGTAATTTTCTATTTCATCTAGAGTTACTTCCTCTGCTACGTATTTTTTGTGATCTATAATAGCATACTCTACCGTGATTAAGTCATTGAGATTATGAAAGATCTCTAATATTTCTTCCTCATCGACCCATACATCTCGTCCAATTTCCTCTAGAGCCTTTTCAATAAGAATGGAGTCTCCAATAAATTGTTCGAAATTTTTTGCACTCATTCCATATCTGGGTAAAAAGTTAGAAATAAAAGCATTATAGATGTTAGCATCGTATTGATCTTTTTGGCTAAGCATTCGAATTATATCTTTAATTCGAGTTGTAATCTCATTATCTGAAACAGCATACCCTAGTTCTCGAATTTTACTAATAATAGCAATTCTTTCCCAGGCTGCATTGATTAAATTTTCATGCGCAATATCATCGATATTTAATTCACGACCTGATCGAATAGTATTTTCTAAGTATATTGAATAATATGATCCCAAAAGCTCAGCTCTGGTAATGTCTTCTCCGAATACCTCGCCTAGAATATCTTTCCCTGATTCTCCTACACTCTTATCTGGCGTAGCCATATCCATTGCGATAAATGCAAATACAACTAGTCCAATGAAAAGTCCCCAAACAATTTTTGATTGGATAAGTCTATTAAAATTTGTGATCATCATAGCCATTATAAGCTACTCCTTTTTTATAAAATTGAGGTGAGACATTACATACTTAGATGCCGAGGGTCAATCTACGATATTATGCTTTTTATACTATATTTCTTTATGTATGCGAGTAATCGAAGTCGACATCATAGGCTCTTGGACGATTAAAAACTATGTTGGCAATTATTGCATTTTTTAGTACTTCACGATTCTTAACCGGAAAATTTAAGGATTTACGAGTATTAGAATTTCTTAGAGAAATATTTGGAATATTTAGTGCGTTAATAGCTAAAAATTTAGACGGCATTGCTTTGAATGCTGAATTAATAGTTTCTTGATGTATTTTTTTGGTATGCTCTATTTCTGTTATTTCTTCATCAAAGAATTTATTTTCTTCTTCATTAAATATAGTAGGAGATGGAAGTTCTTCTTCTATGTTAAATACTTCAGCCTCTTCTTCAAATTTAAGAATTGGTTCTACTTTTTCTTTCGGACTTTCTGTAAATTGACGTAATAAATTCTCCATAGCGAATTCATCATTAGATTCTTCATTAGGTTTACGTAATTTTTCTTTACCATATCTTTTTTTCTTACCTCGTTCGGTAAAAAAATTTACAATCGCAATTATTACAAAAACAATAAATGGAATTATATCATCCATTAGACTTGTTCATCTTTATCTTCTTCATTCCCCGATAGTGACTCTCTCATAGAAGTATCGGCCATGATATTTTGCATACGATAAAAATCCATTACTCCCAAGTTACCTTGTCGAAAAGCTTCGGCTAGGGCTAGCGGAACCTCAGCTTGGGCCTCAATAACTTTTGCTTGCATTTCTTGTACTTTTGCTCGCATTTCTTGCTCCGCAGCGATTGCCATCGCTTTTCTTCCTTCAGCTTCAGCTTGGCGCATAATTTTATCGGCATCAGCACGATCAGTTTCTAATTTAGCGCCTACATTTGCAATTTGACCAACACCTGCAACAGATACATCAGCAATGTCAATAGATACAATCTCAAATGCTGTTTGCGCATCTAACCCACTATTTAAAACTTTTTTACTTATAGCATCTGGATTTTCAAGCACATCCTTATAGGATACCATTGATCCAATTGCGCTAACAATACCTTGACCTACACGTGCCACAATAGTGTCTTCTGTGGCACCTCCAACTAGACGATCTAGGTTTGTACGCACTGTTACTCGAGCTTTAACTAGTAAGCGGATACCATCTTTTGCAACAGCATCTAGCATTCCACCCGATGTTTTTTGTGGATCAGGACAATCTATCACTTTTGGATTAACACTTGTTTGTACAGCATCTACAATATTTCTACCTGCTAAATCAATTGCTGCAGCTTGTTGAAATGTAATTTCGATATTAGCTTTTTCAGCAGCTATTAATGCACGAACTACATTCATGATACTACCTCCTGCTAGAAAGTGGGCTTCCAGAACCCCGGTAGATAAAGAAAGACCTGCTTTAACAGCCGAAATATAAGTTAGTACAACCTGAGTAGGAGGTACTCGTCTTAATTTCATTCCTATTAAGTCTCGAATACGTACAGGAGCCTCAGCAAATAGTGCGCGTACCCATAAATTAATAACAGAAATTGCTAAACCTAAAACAACTAGTACGATTAGAGTTAGTGGGATAGCTATAATAAGGAAGTTAAAACTCATAATGTTCTCCAATTACTTTTTCTAAATTTTTAAATCTTTTTGACTATAATTTGTCTTTTTTTAATTTCAACAATTTCGATATCTGAATTTTCTTCAATCCAAGAAGCATCTGTAACAACATCAACTCGTTGTTCATTAAATATTGCTATACCTGCTGGACGAAGAGTAGTCGCAGCTATTCCCTTTTGACCAATTGCAATGTTATGAACAAAGTGTGGAGAGGAATCATTTACATTTTCTGTTAATGTAAGACCTTTTCCCACTTTACTATTTGGAAAGAATTTCATCCAAATATAAAATGTTAATATTAAAATTAAAATAAGCCCAATAGAACTTATTAAATTAAAAGGGTATACAAACTCATTCCATCCGACAAATGAAGCAGCAATCCAAATCAAAGCACCAATGATGCCAAGCACTCCTCCCGGAATAAAGATTTCCATGCCTATTAGGACAAAGCCACTTAAAAGGAGGGTAAAATATATAGTATTTAAGTCCATTTTATTTTGAAATATAAACCTATTCGCAACTATTTGAAAATATATTAAATCGATATAAATATATCAATATAAAAATATCAATTTATTTTATTATAATTTTGGGTTTATATTTGGAGCTATTATCTAACTTATTAATTGTTGATGGCCCGAATCCTTGACCAATTTCTGGAGAGTTTTCTAAGGTAAAGTTTAAAAAGGTCTTTGCTTGTATGACCGCTTCAACAAGGCTTTTTTGCTTAGCTAAAGAAGCGGCGATTGCTGAAGATAAAATACACCCGGTTCCATGGGTTGCTTTCGTATATATTCTTGGACTCTCAAGGTAAAATGTGTTCTCTCCGTCGCTAAAGAAATCAGAGCATATTTCACTATCATTATGTCCTCCCTTGATTAGAACAGCATCAACTCCCAAATCTAGAAAATTTGCAGCCATTTTTTCGAGATGCATATTATGATTATTTAGTAATAATTTTGCCTCCAGTATGTTTGGAGTTAAAATAGAGCACTCTGGACATATTATTTCTTTAAAATTATCGAAAAGATTCTGATCTAGTAGCTTCTCGCCTGATGTTGATGATAGGACAGGATCGCATACGATCGGGATACTAATTCCTCGAATAATTTTTCCCACGGATAAAACAGATTTTCCTAACATCCCTATTTTAATAACATTTGGAATTAGATCTGATATTAAAGAATTAAATTGGGCGAGTACGAGATTATTAGGGACATGCATGATATGATCAATGCCTGCTGTATTTTGGGCAGTAATAGCCGTGGTAATTGAGCATCCATGAACATTAAATGCTGAAAAAACCTTTAGATCTGCTTGAAGTCCTGCTCCACCACTACTATCTGACCCAGATATTGTATAGGCAATAGGTAAATTTGAATTCATTTTATCTTTTTATCATCTGGAAAATAAAAAATAGTTTCGTCCTCTCTTGCATATCCTTTTTCATGTGCAACCTGTTCAACAAAATTAGGATCATGTATTAAACGATTAATATTTTCTTTAAGTTGGCGTTCTTGATTTTGAAGTTGTTCAATTTTTTCTTCGTTAGCGAGTTTAATCTCTTGGTATTTATTTAAATTATTAACCTGAGGAGTAAATGCAACGATAATACCTATTACTAAGACAACAATTAAAGCACCTAAGGCTATTAGATTAATTTTATTTAGATATTTTTCTATTTGTTGCATAACAAATTTAAATTGTAGTAAGCTTTTTTCGTACAAACAAGTTTGAAAAATATTTTAGATATATAGATATGATTTTTAGTCAGAGTCTCCATACCTACTGTTATTACCAAGCATTTCTTCTATACGCAATAGCTGGTTATATTTTGATATTCTGTCTGATCGACTTAAAGATCCTGTTTTAATTTGACCGGCATTAGTTGCAACAGCTATGTCAGCAATAGTATTGTCAGATGTTTCTCCAGAGCGATGAGATACAACGGCGGTAAATCCAGCCTTATGAGCCATTTCAATAGCATCAAGTGTTTCGCTTAACGTTCCAATCTGATTCACCTTAATTAGAATGGAGTTTCCGCATCCCTCGTTAATACCTCTAGATAGGAATTTAACATTTGTCACAAATAGATCATCTCCAACTAATTGACATTTAGATCCAATCTTATCGGTAAGTATTTTCCACCCTTCCCAGTCTTCTTCATTCATTCCATCTTCGATAGAATCAATAGGGTAGGATTCAATGAGCTGAGATAAATAATCAGCTTGCTCAGATGATGAAAGCTTGGCTCCTTCAGCACCTTCAAATTTAGCATAATTATATACATTATCTTCATAAAATTCTGAAGCGGCGCAATCTAAAGCAATTGTAACATCTCGCCCTGGTTGATATCCGGCATCTAGAATAGCTTGCATAATGGAGTCTAAAGCCTCCTCTGTACCACCAGAAAAGTTTGGAGCAAACCCTCCTTCATCTCCTACTGCAGTCGAAAGACCTTTTTCTTTAATAATAGCTTTTAGCGCATGAAATACTTCTGCACCGCAGCGTAAACCCTCTTTAAATGTTTTTGATCCGATAGGACGAATCATAAATTCTTGAAAAGCAATGGGCGCATCCGAATGTGACCCACCGTTAATAATATTCATCATAGGGACTGGAAGTGCTTTAGCATTAGTACCACCAATATAACGAAACAAAGGAATTCCTAATTCAGCAGCTGCAGCATGCGCTGTAGCTAATGATACACCTAGCATAGCATTAGCGCCTAATTTTGATTTAGTTTCGGTTCCATCCAATTTAAGCATACAATTGTCAATACCAGCTTGATCTATTGCGTCCATACCTATTATTGCAGGAGAGATAGTTTCATTTACATTATTAACTGCTTTTTGACACCCTTTTCCAAGATATCGATTTTTATCACCATCACGTAATTCTAATGCTTCATTAACTCCAGTTGAAGCTCCAGAGGGCACAGCTGCGCGACCAGTAGCTCCTGAGTCTAGTATAATATCAACTTCTAATGTTGGGTTACCTCTTGAATCTAAAATTTCACGTGCAACTACATCAATAATTTCAGACATGAATTTTCTCCTGTAAATTAAGTTTAAATTTAAAATCGCGCCGAATATATAGAGGTACTTATGTCCTCGCAAACAAATTAGTATGTTAAGTTTTTAGAAAACTTACCACCGCAGGACATGCATAGGAGAATAACTAGTATTTTTCATAACAGTTACTGGAACCCATCTTTCTTGATATTTAAGTCCCCAGCTATCTGAAATACAGATTTCTTGAGTAGACTCATTGTATCCAATAATCAAACATATGTGTCCAGAACTACGACTTATTTCATTAGGTGATATATCTAGATCCTTCTCTTTTAATTGTTCTCCTTTTCTTTTAGCTGAGTTTGCATCAGCTAGCTTTTGAAAAGATGGAGTACTGGAAAATGACCACATAATTGGGAGGCCTTGATCAATATATCTAGAAATATTTTTTATACTCATCTCGGAATTAATACTTATAATATCTCTTCCAAAGCTAGATAATACTGGCTCCATAACTCTTAGAATAGTAGAATTATAGGTCCCACCTCCTGCAGAAGTATTTGCGGCTACTGCAATAAGATACATATCAGCTGGAATACTAAAATATCTCAGATAGCGCTCCCATGTAGCAGGCGAGCAGTATCCTTTTGGGCCTTGGTCTACCATAGGAATATTAGTCACTAAAATATCACCATTATCTTTTCTTTGTACGCAGTTTAAAATTCTTTTTCGAAGATTATCGTAAGAAATTTTATCAATTCGTCCGCCGTTATCTGCTTGTTTGCATGACATAATTTTTAAGATAATATATTTTCCTTTTTTAAGTGAAAGTAATAATGCTTGATCATTCCAGTCCCATCTCCATACTTTTTCACGCATTTCTCCTCGACCGATGGAATCACGACGAGAGTCGCCTAAAATAGATGTTAATGAGTCTGATAAACGATTTGCACAATCTTCAATTTGCTCTGATGAACTATTTGGTACATCTCCTTTATTAATAAAAATAAATGACAAATTTTGAGCATCGCAATCGTCCCCGTAAAGAGCAGTAGCGTATACTTTTTCGTTTAAAATAGTAATATCTCCTGCAGGATAAGCTCGATAATTTTCCATAAAAGCGGTTTTTGATTCAAAATTCATTTTTAATCGATTACCAACTTCTTCAGTTTTATCGTCCCATAGCCAATCGTCTTTCCAAATATTTAAACCAAAAATTTCATTCATTTTTTTCCATGATACAGGATGCAATGGACCTCGATCACGTCGGCTATAGAGATACTCTAAATACTGAATATCATTAGAACTAAAAATATCGAAAGTCACAGTTTTTAAATTATTATTTTTAAGTTTTAGAGTAACTGTTCGATCAGAATTTATTTTTGATACTTGGGCTTCGATAGTCCGACCAGAATGATCGCGCCACGTCCTAGCATCCACAAAACTAGATATGATAGAAACTATGAGTAAAATAATAAATGCTTTCTTCATGCGCTTGAGCCTATACAAATTAGAAGAATCATAGTAGAAAAAAATGATGAGGGTATTTGATGCACATTGTCATTTGCAAGATAAGCGATTGGCTAAAAATCGTAAAAAGGTTATACGTAATGCCATAGATGCTGGAGTAGAACGTATTGCTGTTAAGGCAACAACCGAGAAAGATTGGGTTATTGTAGATGAGTTATGTAGTAAGTATGAATTCTTACACCCTTCATTTGGCTTACATCCTTGGTTTTTAGCCAAATGTTCTCAAACATGGCTGGAAAAATTAAAAAAGTATTTAACTAAGTATGAATCCGCTGGTATAGGTGAAATTGGTATCGATCTTCATTCAAAAAATACAAAAGTTATTCCTATTCAGCAACAAGAAGAGATACTTATTCAACAATTATATTTAGCACAAAAGATGGCAAGACCTGTAACTATTCATTGTCGAAATTCATGGAGTAGAATCATCGAATTACTTGATGAAATAGGCTCTTTGCCTGGAGGGTTTATGATTCATTGTTTTGGGGGATCAGTTGAGATAGCCAGGGAATTATTAAAGCGAGGAGCCTATCTTTCTTTTTCAGGAACAATCACAAGACCTAATAATCAAAAAGCACCTTCTGTTTTAAAAATAGTCCCTACGGATCGTATTTTACTTGAGACAGATGCTCCTGATTTATTGCCTTATGGGGTGAATAGCGTCTTAAATGAACCTGCTTTTATATCTTATATCCTAAATCAGGCTGCAGCATATAGAAATGAATCTCCTACTTTTTTAGCCGAGCAATCCTATATAAATGCTTGCCGATTTTTTAACATTGTAAATACATAATAAATCAAGCTAACTTATCAGGATGGATAAAAAGAATAGATCATCGTATCATCGTTCGTGTTTGAGGGTATTATTCATACTTTTATCGATATGGTTTATAGTGAGTTTCGGTTGCTCTATTATTTGGCGAGATTGGTTGGATATTCATGCGCCTCAAATTGGTCATGCTCCATTCGGTTTTTGGATGGCTCAACAAGGATCTATACTTGTTTTTGTTCTTATCCTTATTACCTATGCAATTTTAATGAACCGATTAGACAAAAAATATGGGTACCATGAAGAAGGTTCAACATGAGTCAGCAAGCTCTAAACTTAACCTTTATCGGTTTGTCATTTATTTTGTACATCGTTATAGCTTTTCGTTCTCGGGCAGTTTCTACTAAGGAATATTACATCGCAGACGGTGGCGTATCTCCCTTAGCTAATGGCATGGCTACTGCAGCAGATTGGATGTCTGCTGCTACATTCATTTCAATGGCTGGTACGGTTGCTATTAGTGGATATGATGGCTCCCGTTTTCTCATGGGATGGACAGGTGGTTTTGTATTATTAACTATTTTAATGGTACCTTTCCTAAGAAAATTTGGAAAAGATACAGTACCTGATTTTATTGGAGATCGATATTATTCAAAAACAGCACGAGGTGTAGCTGTAGTATGTGCTTTATTTATTTGTATGACTTATATCATGGGGCAGATGCGTGGTGTAGGCGTTGTATTTTCACAACTCTTCGGAATAGGAATACCAGCAGGTGTGTTTATTGGAGCATCAATTGTTTTTATTTATGCAGGTTTAGGAGGCATGAAAGGCATTACATATACACAAGTCGCTCAATATAGCGTGATGGCTTTTGCTTATACTATTCCCGCGATATTTATTGCATTTATACTTACAGGTAATGCTGTTCCGCAGATAGGTTTAGTAGGCGAAACTATTGATGGCATTCCTTTTCTTGAAAAACTGAATAATATTAATCATCAATTAGGATTCCATGAGTATACATCTGGTAAGATATCTACCCTAAATATGTTTTGTATTACTGCCGCATTGATGTGTGGTACAGCAGGGTTACCTCATGTTATTGTACGATTTTTTACGGTAAAGAATGTAAAAGCTGTTCGTATATCTGCTGCTTGGACATTAGCTTTTATCGCCATTGTATATTTAACAGCTCCGGCAGTAGGTGCTTTTGCACGTGTGAATCTGATTGAATCTTTAAATGAAAAAAAATCTACTGAATTACCTGCCTGGTTTGTTGAATTTGAAGCTACGGGTCAGATGAGCTGGAAAGATAAAAATAATGATAAGATAATCCAATATCGTGGACCTATGCATCATCAAGAAAATGAATTAAGCTTTGGTAATGATATTATGGTGATGGCAAACCCCTCCATGGCTAATCTACCCATGTGGGTTATTGCTCTTTTGATGGCGGGCTGTATAGCTGCGGCATTATCTACAGCTGCTGGATTATTATTAGTATTATCTACATCGATTTCTCATGATTTAATGAAAAAGATTATTCGGCCTAATTTAAGTGATAAAGAAGAAGTTATGTGGGCTAGAATCTCTTCATTCATAGCATTATTAATAGCTGCATATTTTGGAATAAATCCTCCTTCCACTTTTATTGCTAAAACTGTCGCTTTTGCATTTGGATTAGCTGCATCCTCTTTTTTTCCAACTTTATTATTGGGTATTTTTTCAAGACGAATGAATCGAGCAGGAGCAATAGCAGGTATGATAGCAGGAATCAGTTTTACATTTTCCTATATTGTTTATTTTCAGTTTATGGGAGGAACAGAAGAACAGTATTTCTTGGGTATTACTCCGGAAGGAATTGGTTTTATCGGGATGTTAATAAACTTTATTACTTCCTTCTTAGTGAGCGCATGCACATCTGCGCCTCCGCAAGAAGTAGTAGATATGGTGAATAGTATTCATATTCCATCCGAATAAAATTTTATAAAATATATTAGTCTATTCTGCGCAATGTAGTGGGCCAAGGGTCAATAAATGTTTCTCCTGCTATCCAGTCTTTTACTTCCTGATCGGTACAAAGTGCTTTTTCTAATATCGATAAAAATGCCATTCTATCTTTTTCTAAACCAATCAAAGTGAGTTCATTGTGTCGATCTCCAAAAATAGGGTGCATATCATCTAATTCATCTTGTAGACCTTTAATTTCCTCCGGTAGTAAAATTCCATCCTGGTTTTTGACCGCTTCTGCTCGCCACTTCCCTTTTAACTCTAGTGCAATATGACTACCCGATTGTTGCCAAAGTAGCGTATCACCAGGTCGAGAAGCCAACCATAAAAACCCTTTAGTTCTGTACAACCCAGTACCCAAATGATGTTGGCAAGCTTGATGAAGTCGTTGGGGATGAAACGGTCTGTAATCTCGAAGAATACTCACTTCTACTTTATCGATAATCGATGATACATTAGTCAGTCCAATTTTTTTAGCTATTTCTTCTAAATCGGATATAATAGGCGCAGGGGATTTATCTAATTGAGGAAGAAGTAGGCCTGCCTGTGCGGATAATCCTATAGCTACTTTAGGTTGTATTTTTTGAATATTTTCAACCTGTTTTTTCGCAATAGATTCAGGGATAGTATCAATTTTAGTTAAAATAATAATACTCGCAAAAGCGATTTGTTCTGCAAGAATAGAAGCAGCATGTGAAAGAGCGTTATCTTGTGTAATTTTTTCTTCTAGTGTTAGAGCTAATCCATCTTTAAAATCGCGATGTAGATTTAAAGCATCTACTGTTACAATAAAATGTCTAAGATAGAATCTCTCATCTTGTGTTAGTGCTTGAATAAGTGGCCATGGACGAGCTGCCCCAGTACTTTCACTTAAGACCATAGGAGCAGCGGGAGTAAGTTTCATAATTTCATCGAATGAAATTTTTAAAGAATCATATAGAGATTGATTTGCATGATCTCCATGAAGAGCTGCTGTACGTCCGTTAAGCTGGCCTGCTTGAGGAGTTTTTTCATCTTTGGAAAGAATTTCTGCGTCAAATCCGAGCTCGCTTAAGTCGTGTACAATGAATGCAGCATTATCTAGTGATTTATCGCGTTTCCAGCGTCGAAGAAGAGTAGTTTTTCCTGATCCAAGAAAACCACATAGTGCAATAATAGGAGTTTTATTCAT
>MDSV01030904.1_pt1 | contig 33688 bp, 36 predicted proteins | sample 810851 | NCBI WGS metagenome assembly MDSV01 (sample SAMN05326640, study PRJNA326480) | marine metagenome | isolation source: seawater | place: Atlantic Ocean: North East | collected 2012 | reverse complement strand
TACAGGCATACAGCGGTTTTGTCTTTGAAGGTGCGGCACTTTCTAAATCAATAGTCAATGGGCTGGACAAGAAGTTGAGTGAACACGGATTTAAGAATATTGAAGAAGCAGTTGGTTTCAGTCATCGTGGCAATGATTAGGTGAGTCGTTTATGTTTTCCCGACGAACTCGAATACTTCTTATTGGTGCGGTCATTACTGTAGGATTACTTGGTGTCATCTTAATTGAAGCACCAGAGCCAACCCGTACCGTTGATGAACTCATGGATGAACCTTCATCGTATCTTGACCGAGAAATTGCTGTGCGAGGGGAAATAGTCGATGGTAGCATCGATGAAAATCAAAGCGTATTCTACCTTCATGGAACGACGCACACTTTGCTCATTGACTATCTCGATGCTTCTGTATCAAACGGGTTAGGGGATAACCGAACCGTATACGCACAAGGCGTCCTTTACTACCTTGAAGGCGAGTATGTATTCGAAGCACAAATAATCAAGACTTCATGCCCTTCAAAGTATGAAGAAGAGTCTTGAGCAGAATTAAACTCCGAGTCTGTGTATGGGTTTTGTTCAAATATAGTCAGTTGTAGCACCTGATGGGATAGGTGGGGAGCTAGGCGTACCCTGAACCACAAATCGTCTTTACGGTGGGCTGAACGCCTTTGGGCGGCGAAAGCGGCTCCTTGGTTTCTGCATGCGGACGTTGATGTCTCGCCCCCACATGACTCGGGTGCTGTGAACTGTTTCCGGAGGGAAACAGGAAATGGATAACCGGGGGAATAGGTCAGGCCGGGAACGGAGCAGCCCTACTCGGAGCCATGGGTGCTGTGGGGTAACGGGATGGAGGAAGTGTGTGGGTTAAGTCGAGGAGAGCGCATGTCCACCATTGGAATTCCCACTTGAGGTAGAATCATGGCCTATGTGAATCTCTACTCAGTCAGCCATTTTTTCATTTGGTTTTATGCGAGTCGATACATCTTCCAAAGTTGGAGATTGTTTTTCTTACTTAGTATTGGATGGGAAATTCTTGAGCTGTATTTACCATTTGAATTTGCTGTTGAAGAATTCGGAAATAAAATCATGGACTTGGTGTTTAACACGATTGGGTTTTATCTCGGTAACAGAATCAGGATCGAGTCACCTCAAAGTCATATGTCAAAAACGACATCACACAACCAACCAGGTCCATGAAAGTCAGGGACTTGTTCCCAAGGTGAATACGCATTTTCCCCTTGCTTTAATTCAGTAAATTGGAGTTCATGAGTCGTAACTGCCTTAATTTCTATTTCACGCTCAATTTCTTCATTTTCAATCCATGAGACCTGTGCATTGACAACGACTTCTTTTGTATTCCATTGAAAATTTAATTGACAGTCAACAAGCCACTCGCCGTGAACTTCCGAACGATACAGAACTTCTTCCATCCACTGAACCAGAAGCAGGTCCCATTGTTTTTCATCACGATTCCTTGGTGCTGAAATTTGCCATACTCCGGAAGAACGGATGTGTTTATTGAGATTTTTTTGTGCATCATCTGATAAGAGTATATTCTGCATTCCTAATGTTGCTTCCGTGAACAGCCTCGAGGGAGATGATGCAAATGCACGTAGAGCAATATCCGCTGTCGTCGGCCTTGGCCACGCACTCAAATCCAACACCTCAGCGCTTTGAAACCTGTAAATTCCAAGACATTTCCCCAATTCGATCGATAAGGTCTTCTCGACTCAGCACGAAAGATTCAGTTTTGTCTGCTCCAAGTATACACTCACACGCAGCATTGGCAAGTAATGCGGTATTGTGCACGGACATCTTCTTTGAAATAGCAACGGCGATCGCTACTGCTGCAGCATCTATAAGTCCGATCATTTGTCTCAAGTCATCCAAAGTACACGGTGCGTGTACCACCTCTTCATCACGCGAATAGATGGTTACACCGGCTTCACCAGAAAGCACTACCAAGTGGTTCCAATTATGTGTATCAATCAATTGCATTGCCGCATCACTTCCGGTAGAAACTCCTAACCGTCTTCGCATCAATTCAAGTCCTTGTGATTGGAACAAAATCCAATTCACTCCATGCGTTCGATGGAGGCCTGTAAGTTTAGGATCAGCAATTATGGGTACATTCATTTCTCTTGCCTTGGCAATTATTCTTTCAGCTCCTGCATCGTTAACGACGCCTTGCCCATAATCAGAAAGTATCAATACATCTGCATCAGTAATTTCCTCAATAGCATGGTCATACAGCGATTGTGATGCATCAATAGGGACAGGATCATCATCTTCAACATCCCATCTTAGAAGCAACTGCTCCTCACGTACAAGACTCTCACGCGTTGCTAACATTCTCGTTTTCACAGTCGTTGTGCGACCGTCAATAATTGAAATTCCGCTTGTCCCAACTCCTTCATCATCAAGCGATTGAAGAATGTTGAGGCCCGCTTTGTCATCACCAACAACACCAAACAGAAAACTATGCAATCCCATTGAATTGAGCCCTCTTCCAACGTGTGCTGCAGCTCCAACATCCTCTTCACGCATTGTTTCGCGAAGCACAGGAACTGGTGCTCGTGAATTAAGGTTGTTCGCATAACCATGTATGTAGCAATCCATCATGATGTCACCAATGAGAACGACTTTGGATTCTCCACCCTCTTTCAGAGAATCCTTGAGTTTTTTGAGATCTTGGTAAACTGCTTCTTCTTCGTCTGACATACCCATGTTTATCCCTCGTTTCTCATTTGATTTTATCTCTTAATTCTGCAAGTAGGCTGGCATGCTGAAGTTCCGTTATCCCTAGAGTTTGCCTCAGTGTATCCAACATAGCATTTTCATCGTTCGTAATTACTCCGTCATTCAATGCTGTAATGAGAGTAGATTTGTAGGTGACAAATTTTTCTGAAACAATGGGTGATTTTTTTGCTTCGTTGAGTAATTTGTCGTGGGTAAGTCTATCAAAACCGTATGCAATACGCACCGTTTCAAGCAATGCAATTTCATCATCAACAAGTTCACCATCAACCATTGCCTGTCGCAACATATCAAGATAAATTTCTTCGGGAGGAGGTGCTTTCTGGTCCCTTCTTGCCTCGTCAGAGAGTCGACGGACTCGTTCCGGATGCATCCCTAAAAAATCCACCACTTCAGAAAGTAAATACTGTTCATCTATCGTAATTTTCCCGTCTTCCCAAGCGCGTGCAAACAATCGTCGAATGAGATTCTCTCCTGCTTGTGCATCGAGAGATGCAATCCCTTCTGGATTTGAAACAGGTGATACGACTGGTTCCGAGTGATAGTTCATCGCTTCATCAATATACGATAGCAAATCCAATGTGGATTGTCCACCTTTCCTTATTGATGAAAGTAATTTCTTCTTGCCATCAACTTGAACGTTTTGGGCAAGTATTTTTTCACGTATATCACTGGCCAAATTATAGCCACTAGGAGTTAATCCGTACACTTGACGACGTTGTTTAGCACCGGGTACATGTCGTTTAGATGTCGTCAAGTCGCCGCGTTTTTCAAGTCGCTTTAGTGTACGTGGTACGTGCTTTCGTTGAACATGTACTGCAGCAGATATACCTGCTTGAGTAAGTGTTGCTGGTGCTTCCCATTCTCCTTCAGGCAAGGGGTGGTCAAACAAATGCAACAGCATCCGTTCTTCGGTCGTCAATGACCCGAGATAGCCGTCAACCACTTGCCTCCCCAATACGCCGTAGAAGTGCAGGCTCATAGGGACATCGGTAACCCTAAACTCAAAAGTTGTGATGATGACGGCGAATCATGGCGAGGCAAAATCGAAAGTTCACCCCTCGTCTGCGCACTACCCGCCCTCTTGGAGCTCCGCTGACTACGAATGCTCCACCAATGCAACCGCACTCACCCCCAATATTTCGCGACCAACAATGGATTATTGAACCGCCACTTTCATCACGTTTGTATCAAAAAAGCGGTATTGGTATGATGCAGAGTGATGGCAGCATTCGTTTATGCAATGAGGAGATTTTGTTTTGTCATTGGCACAGGCATGTCCCCCTCCCCAGCAAAGACTGGTTTGAAAATCAAGTTCGTCATGAGCCGGACGTCATCGCTCGAAGTATTATTTTTGATACTGCACGCAGTGGAGGTGAACTTCTGATTCCTTGTGAGAATATTCCGGATAAATGGGAATTAAAGTACAACGAAGAAACTTGGGCACTTCGTTGGAACCGCGAACAAATTTTCTCCAAGGAAGCCCCAGTCGCTCATGTTCGATGGGCATGGACTACCGATGATATTGATTGGATGAAATTAATTGAATGGACTGCAGATGTACACGCATTAGGGATGCAAGCTGAATTGTTTGTTATCGATGAAGAATTGGATGTCACGATGTATCTTTTATCGGAGTCAAATCCGAACGGAAATCAGCCAACTTGGGAATCGTTAGCAGAGGGTGAAGTTAAGAACATTTCAGATTTATGGGATTTACGTATTCGGCGTGGCCAAGGATGGTATATTCCGAATTCGAACCAATGGCCGTGGGACAGTCTAGGTGTAGAGCATTTATCAGGTCGCCATTTAAGGCATGAAGAAGGCCTTTTTCTTGAAGCAAAACTATCCGACACATCTCTCAACCCTCAGCACCAATTGTATGGCGACTTGATGGCGCGTGGCGTCGTTTTACGCCCCGGTTTCAAGTATGGTTCAGTCTGGAGAGTTTACGAGACTTCTGTGGGAGATGCTCACGCTCCCTGGTTGGTTCAACCGTCGAGTCGGGCTCCAATGACTTGGGAGGGTGCATGTCTTGCTGTACGGTTATCTGAGGGGGTAAACAAACAATGGATTTGTGCCTTGCTTTACAACAAGAAATGGTTTTACCTTCAAGTACAGCGATGGTTACCTGGTCGTGCATAGTCACTCATCGAAAGTTCTGCCCCATGGGTCTTGGTGTGTGTCGATTGTTGACGGTGTGTTCAAGGAGTCAATTTCCGTATCTCTTTGCGGTTTCTTTCGTTTCTCAAATGTACCTAAAAATACCCAAAGTGCTGCAAAAACTCCAGCTAGGCCAAGTAATGTACCCGGTTTCTGCCATTGGACAAAATTCGAATTATCATTATCAACTGCAGTAAATTCGAGATGAATTACCCACCTGTGGCCACTTTGTGAAAGAAGTACGAACTCCCCATTGACTGACATTCTGTCTTGTAACAAACCATTGGGTGTAATTTCAATCGGAATTTCATCGTCACCGTTGAGAGTTACTTGTGTGGGAGGGGTAGCAATTCTCGACATAGGTCCGTCTAAATCGACTGAAAACGTCTGTGACTTTTCCCCTATTGAATCAACATTGAAATTTATCACAGAGTTTTCATTCGCATCAAGGGTGCCGATAATTGTTGTTTCGAATGGGATTCTTCCCAGTGTCAGAATTTTGGTTTTGATGTAGAGTGAGTCATCACCACAGTAAAACCACCCTTCGATAATTGCCTCGGAATTTGACGAACTTTCTGCAGAGAATTCAAGTTCAACGAGCGTTTCTTGATTTCCAATAGAGGTATTGACGAGCGGCAGGAATATTCTTCCATCAGAAATTGTTAGATTATGGGACAACTCGCATAATTCAATCGCTGAAACCTGAATTGGGAATGAATCACCAGGAATATACACACCTCCAAAATCTGGAGCATTAATTCTCAAATGGTTGGTACATTCCGGTGCAGAGAACGAGATTTGCACGCTCAAACTGATGTTCACTGTTGCAATCCAAGGGACGAGGAATCCATCGTGGGTATAGATTTTGATACCTTCAGCACCAAATGAACTTCCATTTTTGAACAGGTCAGAATCTTCTCCAGAATTCGAACCGTAGAGGATATCCTTGCGACCATCTGCCTCGATAACTGTCAACCAAGGCTGATCTTGATCTCGATTAAGTTCATTTTGTTCTTCATCACCAACACTTCTGTCTTGATAAGTTACAAGAATACCGTTACCTGGAAGATGCTGATCAAATCCATGATTTGAACGATATTCAATCCATACATTTTCACTATCACTGATCGGAATTTTCAGAGAAGTACCGTTCTCACTCATGCCAAACATCTGGACAGTAGGACCTATGCATGGTTTTTGTGCACTATCTGGCCATGTCAAATCCATTGTTTGGGACCTGTTCGCTTTCAACATGTCTAAGGTTGCAGATGTAGGAAGTGCTGGCCAAACACCTCCGCCATTCCAATTACCACTTGCCATGATATCCCAATCACCGATTCCCTGCCAGTCGTTCTGATTACTACTGTCGTGAACTGGGTAGAGATCCAGAGCACCCATTTGGTGCATCATTTCGTGTAAAATGGTCCCTACACCACTCGAACCTGTTCGAATGCTTGCCATTGTGTAATGTTCAACTTTCATGTTTTCATCGACATCGATTGCAGAATCAAAAGTGGTAAAATGACTCCAAATGCCATTGGTTTGTCCAGGGTTCTCTTCTTGCCCCTTTGTGGTATGAAGGATGAGCAATCTGTCGACGTATCCGTCTTCATTCAAGTCGTATTCATCCCAGTCTGCATGATTAATATGGTCTGTAACTACTTCCTTTGCTAAATTTACTGGAAGAAAGTCTCCTTTTTCATCCATATCTCTGTTACCGTTGGTATCTTTGCCATAATGTTCTACAGGATTCTCCGCTCGAGTTACTCGCGTGTTGACATCGATTTGAATTTCAGTGGAATATCCTGACATTTGATAGATATAGTCCCGAGCCACATCATCAAGTAATGTTTGAGCCATTGATGGACCCCATGAATCTGTGGCCGGTTGGTTTTCGAAATCGGTAAGAAGTACCAACCAGCGCTCTTGATCTTGTAAGGGGAGGAGTTCAACATCTTCATTTTGAACGGTTATTGAATTTTCACTAATCCACTGTTCTATTGTTTCGTTATTTGTGAATGACCATGAACTGAGTAGCAAAAGAATGACGATTACTGGGACGCCAAACTTTGTATTCATGCTCATCGCAGCACTGTTAAGTGTTTGAATGCTTGGATTTGATGAAACTGAGTTGACCTATTCCTTTTGGTTCGAACTCGACAGATTGTTCAGTTTATGTGTTGAAAGATTATATTTCCATCAAGAGTTTGCAAACAGTAGCTCAACCTTGACATAATATAATCAATTCACATATGCATTGAATTCAATTTGCACTCTTTGATTATCCAAATTCGCAACATCTTTACTTATTTTGAGTGAAATAAAATCTCTTAATTCGTCATTTAATGAAAACATATTCGTTTGAGTTTCACCCTCTAAATTTTGATTTATCCAAATTGAACACCCGAGAGAGCGACAGTTTTCACGGAATGACTTCGGCAGCGTATTGAAGGAGAGTCCATCGATGAATATGTCTGTTAATCTGTTATGAAGAATAATTTCTAGAATATACTCTTGTTCTGAAGTTGAGACGTCCAGTGCTTTTGTGGATGTATTTGCAATAGGTAATTTGACTGCTGAATGAAACAATCGACTCTTTCCATCAGTTGAATGGTTGATGAGCAATATTTTACGAATACCTCCTTCATGGTCCATGAGCGGCTTCTTCCCTTTGAAAAGAGGGGGCTCACTTTGTATCCATTTTCGAGCACCCCTTTCGATGATTAATATTGAGAGTAGTGTTAGAAGTACTGTCAAACCACCTTCATTTGGCAATGAAGCCAACAAGAGCAATACAACCAGTCCATAGACACGAATTCGCCACCAATCTGCAGTATCTTTATTCAGCAATCCAACAACTCCTGCAAGAACCATCGCACTCAGTGCACAAGCGATAATGATTTCAGTCCAAATAACTGCAATGATAAGCGTCAACATTTGTATCGCATCATAACGCGCATCCAGTTGCACCGATTCGTGAGTTTGGTGGCCCATGTCAAATGCAATAGGAAAAAACAACACAATCGTTGCTAGAACTGACAATATTAGAGTAACACTACTGCCAAGTAGCCACGATTTCACCCATTTTCGTTCAGTTGGCAATAATCCGGGATGAATAAATTTCCATCCCTGTTGAAGAAAAATAGGCAACGCTGTGCCAATGCCGAGAAGAGCTGAGCTCATCCATCGAACAGCACTCCATCGAGCAGGGTCGTAGAGATTTAGGCATCCTTCAACGCATGGATTGAGGAATTGGAGTACAAAATCCAATATCGAATCAATTTGAGTCAACCAGAGTCCAGTAAATAGGCTCGAAAGAAACACTACCAATGTTACACGAGCAGTGAGTTCATTCAAATGATCTTGAACGTGACTTTGCTGATCATGCTCAAGGTTGAGTGTCATATGCTATCCTCAGTCCTCATGGTACTTCACATCATACCAAATCTTTGGACTGTGCTGGAGCACGTGCTTGTACAATTGTACGGTACACTCCGAAGAAAGCCCAAAGTGTTAGCATCCCTACAGTGAGCATCAGTTGCCATGAAGAATCATTGTCAACCGTCCAGGCAAATCCGATGAGAAGAAGTGCAGTAAGTGCTCCTCTACGCACACCTTGAGGTATGGCCAAACTCTTGTCCAAATGTTCAGGACCGCCGCCGAATTTGCGTTCATAAAACTCACCTTGGATGACGGCAGCAATGATGATGATTGAGAGGGTCATGAAATAGTAGATGTTTCCTTCATCAAAGAAGAGTTCTGCTAATTCAGATTGGCGCTCTGCCTCAACAGCTTCTGGGTCTTCAACTGCAACGAAAAGTGACTCATAGTCTCCAACACTGATCGTTCTCAATGCAAGGTTAGCTTCGTCATCATTTGTTGCGGTATCAGGCGGGCTTATTGAAAACGAAACAATGTTCCATGTATCTCCAGCATCAAAATTACCGTTGCCATTAACAGCATTTCCAACAAGTTGGAACGGAATTATTCCTACATCTGAACTTGGAGCCGTCCAAGAGATAATCCAATCATTGCCCGTTGCTGATTGAGAAACTGCTCCAGGTTCATCAGAAACAGATTGAGAGCCATCGCCGGGTGTCAATGTCCCAAAATTATAATCCCAAATCATGAATCCTCCTCCATCGTTTGATGCGTGTTGAAGAGAAATTGTGAATTGGTATGTCTGATCGAGAGTGTATGCTCGGGGTACGCCGGATATGGATACAACAACCTCAGTAGAGGCTGCACCATCTCCATGGCAACTGCACCCGCTTTCTACAACCAAGTTGTCTCCGTTCATCCACGGTGGACCGCCCGGCATTGCAAGAGCCGGCGCAATCAGTAGCAATGCCATCAATCCGAAGATTACCAATCGAGAGTTGCGTGATAGCATTGCCCCACCTGTTTCATTCGACTAGCCGGTGACCTTTGAACGTTCCTTTTCAGTATCAATAGAATCAAGGAATTTGGGAGCAAGAATTTTGCTTAAATCTCCTTAATAGCAGTGTTCAAATCAGCCATCATTGCCTTTCCATCTCCGAACAACATCATCGTTTTGTCCATGTAGAATAAGTCGTTGTCAACCCCTGCATATCCGACAGATAATGAACGCTTGATAATTACAACAGTGCGAGCTTTATCCGCATCAATGATTGGCATTCCAGCGAGCGGTCCTTCGCCACTTCTGGCTGCTGGGTTGGTGGTATCGTTTGCTCCGATGATCACCGCAACATCGCAATCTGGGAATTCGTTGTTAATTTCGTCCATTTCGATAAGTTGCTCATAGGGGACATTTGCTTCGGCAAGAAGTACATTCATGTGTCCTGGCATTCTTCCAGCGACAGGGTGAATCGCATATTTCACTTCAGTATCGAACTTTTCAGCGATGAGGTCTGCAAACTCCTTGACTTGATGCTGACATTGCGATACAGCCATTCCGTAACCAGGCACAATGATGACTTTCTGGGCTCCATCAACCATCATAGCAACTTCATCAGCATCAGAGCCAACTTTGGTTCTGGTAAGCGATTCTTTTTCTCCACTGCCGCCAAAGGACTTGAACAATACATCAATCAGAGTTCTGTTCATTGCTTTGCACATTATGAATGTGAGAATCAGGCCTGATGCACCGACCAGCGAACCAGCAATTATGAGTACTGAGTTTCCAATGATGAAACCGGTAAATGCGGCTGCAATTCCCGAAAGAGAATTGAGAAGCGATACGACTACTGGCATATCTGCTCCACCAATTGGGAGAACCAAAATAACACCAAGTACACAGGAAATTCCAATTATCCCCCACATGTAATCTGTGTTTGTTGGATTGTCGATGCTTAGATAAATTAATCCAGCAACAGTGAGCAGAAGAATTATTTTCACCCCATTGAGCCAGCTAGGACCCCATGTAGGCGTTTTAATCCACTTTCCGAATATACTCACTCCACCTTTCAGTTTGTACATTGCCAAAATGGAACCGGTGAGCGTCATCCATCCTACCAACGCCGAGAGTCCTGCAGCAACCATCGTTACCACGAGTTTCAATTCATTATCCGGAACTGTATTCGAGTCCTCGAGGTACTTCCAAACCTCTGAAAGTGCAACAAGTGCAGATGCTGCACCACCAAATCCATTGAACATTGCGACCAATTCAGGCATTCCAGTCATTTCTACGCGCACAGCTAGCCAGTAACCAATGAGTGAACCGATTAGAATTCCAGCACCGATGAGAACCCATTGGGCTCCACCAGCAAGATGCATACTAAGGACAGTGGTCAATACTGCAACAAGCATACCCATAGCACCAAGTTGGTTTCCAAATGGAGCGGTACGAGGATGGCCAAGTTTTTTCAGGCCAAAAATGAACAACGCTGCCGAAATAAGATATCCGAGTGAAACCCAATCTTCCATCTTAAGCACCTCCGCGTTTCTTTCCAGCAATCATGTTTAGCATACGATTGGTGACTGCAAATCCCCCAACAACGTTGATCATTGCCAATACAACCGCAACGAATGCAAGAATGCCCGAAACAGCGGTGCTGCCACCCTCATAGGCTACGTTTGCACCTATGAGTGCACCGATAATACTGATTCCAGAAATAGCGTTTGCACCACTCATTAGAGGAGTATGGAGCGTCGCAGGTACTTTGGTAATCAACTCAAACCCAAGGAAAATAGCAAGTATAAACAAGGTAACATTAGCAATTAAAAATTCAGGTTCCATCAAAGAACACCTCCAAGTCGAGTTTGTTTTGGATGTAATGCGCCATCGTGACAGAGTAAAACTCCACCCATGCCATTGACATAGAAATCCGAGCCTTCTGGAGCGCCGACCAAAATATCATCATCATCGCTAATCTGAATTTCTCCATCTTTGACAAGCGAAGTGATGAACGTGGTGAGATTATTTGAGTACAACATACTCGATGTTGTCGCAATCGTGCCAGGTAAATTTGAAGTTCCGACAATGATCACTCCATTTTTTGATGTCACAATTTCGCCTGGAACAGTATCTTCACAATTCCCACCAACATCAGCATTCATGTCGACGACGACTGCACCAGGTTTGAAATTTTTAATAGCGCTCGAGGGAACAGTGATAGGTGCAGGGCGTCCAAAAATTCGAGCAGTCGTTACGATAATGTCTGCATCGGATGCAACACCGCATACAGTATCGTTCACTTTCTGAATAAATTCTGGAGTGAGAGGTTTCGCATATCCCGATTCATCTTCAAAGTCATCCATTCCGTCGACCTCAATAAATCGTCCACCAACTGATTCGATTTGTTCGGCTGCTGATTTGCGTACATCAGATGCATATACTACAGCACCGAGTCTTTTTGCGGTTGCAATCGCCTGTAAGCCAGCAACTCCACTGCCCATGATGACAACTTTAGCAGGCCGAACCGTACCGGCTGATGTGGTCATCATTGGTATTGCCTTTGGGACATGTGCTGCCCCGAGGAGTACTGCTTTGTAACCGGCTAAATTATCTTGACTTGAATTTACATCCATGGATTGAGCTCGAGAAAGTCGACGAGGAATCATATCCATCGAAAGCAGGGTTATTCCATTCTCAATGCAAGAAGTGACATGCGCAGGGTGTCGAAACGGGTCTGCCACACATGCAATTTTCGAACCTTTACTGGTCCCTTCAAGGCCGGGAAAACGAATTGAAATGATAGTGTCACAAGCCATAGCCTGTTCCCTAGTACCCAATTTAGCACCGGCTTGTTCGTAATCGGCGTCGAGGTAGTTTGAAGCAATGCCTGCACCACTCTCAACAATCACTTCGAATCCTGCTTTAAGCAGTTTTTTCATGCTCAACGGTGTAATCGCAACACGATTCTCACCTTCGGGCTCTTTTGGGACTCCAATCTTCATGTCAATTCCTCTCAACGCTCGCAATCTGTGAACGTAATGTTTGTTCCAAAGAGAGGAGGTTCTTAGATGACACGCTTCATTTTACTGGAAAACATTTTTGCAACTTTCTGAAATTTCATGATTTGCCACCATGTTCCTTATTGATGGTCGAGTCTTGGAAGAGCATAGAGGGGATACTAATGTCAAGCAACCGAAGAAAAATAGCAGTGATTGGAGCCGGAAATGTTGGTGCTACATGTGCATTCGTTTTAGCACAAATGAAAATAGCCGATATTGTCATGCTGGATATCTATGAAGGATTTGCAAAGGGCAAGGCACTCGACATGTCACAAAACGGTCAAGTTCTAAACTATGATGGTTCGATTACAGGTACATCAAACTACAGCGACATTGCTGGTGCAAGTGTAGTTGTTGTGACCTCCGGTTTTCCTCGTCAGCCGGGTATGACCCGTGAAGACCTCATTGCAAAAAATGCTGGTATTGTAAAGCAAGTTGGTGAAGGAATTCGCGAACATGCTCCTGATTCAACTATTGTGATGGTTACGAATCCTCTGGATTTAATGACTTATCATATGCAAAAGGTGACAGGCTTCCCAGCCAACAGAGTCTGTGGCCAAGCCGGTGTTCTCGACAGTGCTCGAATGACTCATTTTGTTGCTCAAGCAGTGGGATGTTCAGAAGAAGATGTGCAAGCAATGGTTCTGGGCGGTCATGGTGATACCATGGTGCCTTTACCGCGATTCACTACTGTAGGTGGCATTTCAATCACGCATCTTCTCGACGAAGAAACCATTGACGCAATATGCAAACGAACTGCGTCTGGTGGAGGCGAAATTGTCAAACTTCTTGAAAGGGGTTCAGCATTTTATGCACCTGGTTCAGCTGCAGCAATAATGGCTGAGGCAATTCTAAACGATCGCAAAAGACTGATTCCTGCATCAGCGCATCTCACTGGGCAGTACGGCCTAGATGACGTATATATCGGCGTACCAGTAATTTTGGGCGCAGGCGGAATTGAGCGAATTCTCGAGTTGGAACTAACTGAAGGTGAACTTAGCTCACTGCAAGGTTCCGGTAATTTCTACAAATCTCAACTTAAGGAATTACTCGGATACTGATTTTCACGAACAATCGCTAAGGAGTGTGACTCGCCTTTTGTTGTAATTAATTTCTCATCGACTTCATTGTTTGCAACTCGTATGAGCATTTTTCCTTGGCGTTTTCGTGAAATCATCCGAGCTAGAATTTCTTGTCCAACATAGCATCCTTTCGCTGGGTGCACATATTCTGCTAAACCTACCGCTAAAGGATGATTTTTCGACGTAATTTCATGTCCAACCCATGGCACGAGGTTTTCAATCCTCCATTCGTTGAACTCATCGAGTGTCCCGTCTGAATCCAGTTTAACATCAAGACTCGATACTGCAATAGAAAAGTTCTCCGAAATATGAGCCCGAGTAAACCCTTCAGAAACTGAAAATGTACCAATTTTGCCAATCTTTTCTTGATATTCAATCCAGAATGAATTTCGTTCAGTAACATCTTGAATATTCACATCTTGGTTGAGTATTTTCGGTAGCACTTGTTCAAGTAAGTGTTTCAAGCATGATTTATGGGTCTGAATCGCAAGAAAATCTCCCATATGAAACACCGTAGCAAAATCAATGATTTTTGCTGAAGTTGAGGTAAAAACCGTTTGTCGAACTTCACCCTTCTTTAGGTCAACCATCTTGTTGGTTGAAAGACCGTCAATAAATTTCAGGGAGTCTTTACCTCTCCAAACAGTGAGAGCGGCATCGTTGTAAGCCACTCGAGGCATTCAACAACCTCAAGAGAAGGATTCGCCGCAGCCACACGATGATTCGGCGTTGGGATTGTTAATTTTGAATCCGCCACCCATGAGTCTGTCTACATAGTCGATTTCAATTCCATCGAGAAGATGACTTGAAGAATTTGGTACGAGAACTCGAAAGCCATCGACTTCAATTTCTTGACAACTTTGGTCAGTCTCTTCGACTATTTGTAAATCGTACATGTACCCAGAACAACCTCCAGATAGAACACCTACGAGTAGAGCCATAGAGCGATCATCACCAAATGCATCAGAGAGCATTTCTTGAGCCTTATTCGAGATGGTCAATTGAACATTCACCACTTCGGGAGTCATGACTTGAACAGGTCCGGCTGTCTCACAAGTACCGCAGTCCATGGTAAAGCGAAACATCACTGCTCTATGAACCTGTTTCTCAAATGCCACATAGATTCAACTATCTACGCTTCTTTTTTCGGTTTGTTTCTTTTTGAAGGATGCCACAGCGACGGATTTGCTCCTTCGCTCTTTTCACTTCTTCAGTACCCAGTCCACGAGGGATTGATTGTTCGAAGCACTTGATTGCATCTGGATAGCGTTCCATCTCTGCATATGCGCTACCCATGTTGTACAATGTTTTTCCTTGAACCTCAGCCGGGCGAATGAGCATTGCTTGATGGTATGATTCAACACATTTAGGGTAATCTTCGAGGTAATAGTATGCATTTCCACGACCGTTCAAAATTCGAATCAACATTTCTTCGTCTCCGGTGAACGATGGTAGTGCACGGTCGAAGCATGAGAGTGCTTCGTTGAACTTACCATCTCCAATGAGTCCAACGCCTTGATTATACCAAGCAATATCTTGGTTTGCTACTGAACTCGACTCAACTTCTGTATTCGCAGAATTTGCAACCAATTGCTGTGCATCAGCAGCAGCTTTGGTCAAGTCGAATGAAGGTTGAGTCGCCTCTGATTGATGAATTTGAACAGGTTCTTGATTCAAGAGTGCAGATGATTCCATCAGAGATGAAGAATTGGCTACTTCGTGAGTATCGCTTATACTTTCTTGAGTGACTTGACTTTGCAGTCCCAGTGCATTCATGTAGTAATCAGCCTGTTCTTCCTGAGGGTCTTGTGTTGGCTGTACATTATCTTGGATTTGTGGTTGGAGCACGGGAAGTGGCTCTACAGGTTGGGGGGGAGTCGTTTCTTGTTGTGCTGTTTCTGGTGTAGAGATACCGCTCAATGAATCTGCCTTACGGTGGCATTTCTCTGCTGTCGCTAGGTCTCCAGCAGATTCCAACGAACGGGCAAGTCCTCTCCATATTTTTGGATTTGTCCCATCTTTCTTAATCATCGACTTCCATACAGTAACTGCTTGAACATCGTTTTTTGCTGCAGTGTATGCACGAGCATGGAATTCAGTTTCACCTTCACCAAGCATGTCAAGAGCCTCTTGTGCCAAATGCGGCCCTTCAGGTAATGTCGGTGGTATACCCTGAACGGAATCAAGGACATTTGCTTCACCTTCTGCCAATTCAATGAGGATTCGGACGTATTCATCCCTCGCAGCATTATTTGGTTCGATACGTAGAACTGTTCGTGTTGATTCTATGTAGTTCTCCAAATCTCCGTTGTTGTAGCATATTTGACTGCATTTTAGTGCAGCCTTCAAATAATCAGTCTGTACATTCATTGCTTTCATGTAACATTCGACTGCTTGGGTATCATTTCCTTGACGTTGGTGAATGGAGCCCAAATTGAACCAACCTGAGCCTTGGTTTGGGTCAATCGATTGAGCATGCTCAAGCGCAGAAATTGCATGGGAATCGAGTTCCAGTCGAGCCATGGCTCCTCCCGCTATTCTCCATGCGCCTGCATGTTCTGCAGCTATTGTTTTGAGGTGTGGGCTTAAAAGTTCCAAGGCACCCTTTGGTTCACCGTTTCGGATCATCGAAGTTGCTTGTTCAACTAGAACATCGATATCAATCACTTCATTCTCCCGGAGTTCTACAACCGGCTGTTCAACTACCGGAGCTGGTGTTGCAACGGCAACTTCTAATGCTGGTTCCTTGGCAATTACTGACTCAGTATTCTCGATAACTTGTTGAATCTCTTGGGTTGCAGCGACCATTTCTGCAGCTGATTTTAACTCCTCGTATTCGAGATGTTGGTTTGAGTCTTCATCATGATGAATTGCTTCTGCAAGAATCGCTTCTTTGTCATCCACTCCAACCTCTTTCATAACTTCTTGAACTTCGGAATCCTCGTAGGATTGAGTCGGTGTCTGTACAGGCATTGATTCCATTGGCATTTTGATTCCACTTTCAGCACATCTGTTCTTTACGTCAATCAGCATTGGATGCCCGGGAAAGAATTCAAGCGCTTTAACTGCCATTTCGTATGCAGCAGCATCGTCACCTATTCGCTCGAGGAGTGTAGCAATGTTGGCAGTAGCGGGGGCATTGTTTGGATTGATGTCAAGACAAATTTGGAATGCTTGACGAGCTCCACGAGCATCTTGCTCTGCTTCCAGCAAAACACCGCGATTAAACCAAGCCATATCGCATGAAGGGTCAAGAGCAATCGCCTTGTTGAATGCACTCAAAGCACCCTTTGAATCGTTTTTCCGTGAACATTCTTCACCAAGTTGCAACAGAGATTCAACAGATTCTTGGTCCTCAGAAATAGAATTTACACTTTGCTTCGGGCGCTGTTTCCATTTTTGTGCTGCACTTTGCAGTTCATCCTCACGCAAATAATTGTTACCGTCTTCATCAGCTGTGTGAGCAAATGCTAGGAATCCTTCACGATCTGTAATTCCATGCTGTGAAATAACGCGTTCAAGAACATTTTCAGAATACCCCATTTGTTTGACTTCTACATTCCCAACCATATCGCCAAGGCCAGCAGAACGGAGTGCTGCGGCCATAGATTCTTCTACAGCATTCGAGACCGCATTTGAATTGGTGGATGTTCCCCCTGTGCCTTCCATGGTGTCACCGAACACTAGCGGCCAACCGACCGGCATAAGCATTACTTCTCCATGTACTTGAATTTCCAACAGTATATTCAAAAGCCGCCTACCTGAGTTTCGACCATGACTCAGCCACCATTGCGCGTTCTTGGACTTTCTGGAGAATATCGACCGACATCAAAAAGTGGAATGTTGGTGAATCTAGCACTCGATTACTCCGAGTCCAAAGGTGCTGAAATCTTCTTTTGGGATTGCAACGAAAAGCCTTTGCCGTTTGTCGGAGAAGATGGATGCTGGGATAATCAAAACGTCAAGGATTTTCAAGAATTGGCCAAATCATGTGATGCCTTTCTCGTCTGTTCTCCAGAGTATCATGGCACGATGTCTGGAGTAATGAAGAATACATTCGATTGGCTTTATGATAAGCACATCGGAGGTAAACCATTTGGACTAATGAGTACATTAGGCGGAATTCAAAACGCGAATACCCTCAATCACATGCGCATAATGTTGCGTTGGTTACACGCCTGGCCCGTTCCTGAACAAATGTCAATAGGTCACGTGAAAGAAGCGTTTAATGATGAGGGCAATCTCGTTGACTCGAAGAATATCGAGCGCCTTCATGGACTTGTTGATTCAGTATTGAAGGCAGCCCATTTACTTCGTACACCTGCTGAGTGATGGTATGGCTGAATCTCGACCATATTTTGATGATGAATACGGTGGCCGTTATATTTTGGTAGAACCAGGTAGTTTCGTCATGGGTGATGTTAACGGCACACGTTCTGAACAACCGCCTCACACTGTCGAAATTGTTGAACCGTTTTTCTGTGGCGAACGTCCCGTGACTCAAGCACATTGGCAAGCAATTATGCAGGACAATCCATCACGTTTCACCGATGGTTGGGCAGCCGGTCTTCGACCAGTGGAACAAGTTTCGTGGGATGATTCAATTGAATTTATTTCCCGCTTAAACAGTAGCGATCATGAATCTGAACGATTAGGTTTCCGTGGAGTATGGCGACTACCGACAGAGGCTGAATGGGAGTATGTCGCTCGTGCAGGCACCAACTCTCGCTGGTCATTTGGGGATCGTGATGGAGACCTCAATGAATATGGCTGGCACGCTGGAAATTCTGGTGCATCTACCCGTGAGGTTGGACAGAAAAAAGCCAATCCATGGGGTTTTCTTGACCTTCATGGTCAAGTTTCGGAGTGGTGTCAAGATTGTTTTTCATCCGATTACAGTAAGCATGACCAGTCTTCTTCCGCCCATACAAGTGGTTCGGAACGACGTATCCATCGAGGAGGTTCATGGTTTACTGAATCTGATTCAACTCGATGTTCTGCTCGAGGTTCTTCATATCATTACAATAAAAGCGATGGAATAGGTCTAAGACTTGTTTGGCAACCACTTTAAAATTCGTTCCAATCAATATGCTATGGCGGTTCTGTACCACAACCCACGATGCTCGAAATCACGCCAAGCGTTGACTATGTGCCAAGATTCAAAAATTGATGTCGAAATTCACCTTTATTTAGACGAACCACTCTCCTACGAGACTTTGCTATCACTGATTGAACGTCTCGATGGTGAATCAAAAATGGCAATTCGCTTCAAAGATAAGAAGTTCAAGTTAGCAGACACAGCGGAACTTGATGTTGAAGATAATTCTTCGATAGCACTGTTTCTCTCAAAAAACGGTCACCTAATGGAGCGACCTTGGTTAGATGTAGGCACTGCAACCGCTATTGGTCGGCCTGTTGAGGATCTTCTTCCATATCTATGATAGCCCGTTCGTTTTTCGAACGAGGCTCGGTATCGTAATCGTTGTCTTCGTTGAGTTCAGACAATCTTTGATGCTGTGGAGCAAGACCAGGGCCTATATTCCATTTCTTCGTAAACGGTTGAGAGAGAATGGACATTAAATTTCTCGATTTTAGTGCATCAATTCCTGCTGCAGTTCGGTCGACAACAGGTGCAATATCTTCATGGAAACATGCATCCATCGCTACGCAAATTTCCTGAAAGTCACGACTCCCATCACATAATTCCCATAACATACTGTTCATATTATCTAGCGGTCTGCGAATTTCTTTCGGAGCTCTCAAAAATCGTGCTAATATTCTTTCGAAACGTGTAAATCTCTTTTCTATTCGTAATACTATTTTCATTCCAGAGATTCCCTCTTCATCAATGTGAGGGCCAGGCTCTCCAATTCGCGCCCACCAAACCGGTAACCTGCATGGATACGTGTTTGCATATCTATGCTCTTCAGTGTTTACAATGTCCATCGATAACCCTCAAAATTCAGAAAATGTCCAAATCACCATTACAATCATTGCAGCAACTCCAGTAAATGCAATGAGCCGAGTTGCTTCTCTTCTTTCCGTAAAGTTTCTCATGAACCATGTCGCAACACCACAGAATGCGATAACCATCCACAGCAAGTACCATGCGTCAGGATAGGATTGCGATTGCATAGCGAGCCCTGTGGTGATAAGGATGTTACTTTTTCGATTGAAGGTATTGGTGTCCGTAATAGTTCCATTGTTCAATAGTCCATCCAGGAGGGAGTCCGCTAGCAGGTAATTCGGGAGGATTGTGAAATGAAATTTCCTGTGTCTTATCACTGCTCGCTGGTTCGGATTTATGAACTGGAGTTGCAGATATTGGTGGTCCGGAAACAGATTCTTGATGGACGATAACTGTATCTTGTGTATTTTCCTCAACGGAGTAATCTACAGTACGTCGTTTACGTTTAATTACAAGCAAAGTGAACAATATTGATAGAAACAATACCAAGGCAAAAGAAGATGCAACAAGTTCCATGTTCATTGAAAATCCATCTGTTGGCGATTGGGTGAATGAAATACCTCGTTTTTCGGACCAAGCCAACTCTCCATCAAGAGATTGAACTTTGACATTCACTGTGCCTGATAAATCCCCACCCAGCCTGTGCAACTCACAGAATACATCGGTGTTTTGTTCAGTGATGTGCCCAACGCTGAATTGAATTTCTTGTGCCGTCGCATTCGTGAGAATACCTTGGCACACCGTTTGCCATTCTTCGGGCTTCTCTATAGTCAGCAGTAAGGTTTCTGATACACTTGAAGTACTTGTCATATTGATCCAAAGCGGAACTGCATTTCCGGTAACAAACGTCTGATTTTCACCTCCTTCAAACTGAACTTCCATGGCTCGTTTTTCATCGACAAGAATCAAAATGTCATGGGATAACTGGTACGGGCGTAGTTCCTCATCGACTCCTGCTCGAACCTCGAATGTGATAACAATTCGAGTGTTAATTGGAACCGTGTCCGGAATGAGGACATCAACGAATACTGGCATTTCTTGTCCTGCTTCCATGTTGAAAATATGATCGACTCCAAGTTCAATTGAAGTGCCTGAATTTCCGACACTCATGAATGCAATGAAGTCATCACTCGGAGGAGAGACTGAAACAGAGGCCATGACATTGTATAAATCATCAGCAGCATTTCCAATGTTCTTGACCGTGACGTTCACCGATTTCGTACCTCCAACTGAAGCGGAGGTTTCGTTCATATACGCAAGAATTTGTGGAATACGGACGGAACCGGTGACAGTATCGAATTCGACTCGATTATCAACAGGATTGACATCTTCATACCCCTCACTGTTCGATACAGAAAAGGATAGAGAATGAACCTCACCAGACCTTTCCGAACTTGGCAAAACAATCCAAATCTCGATATCAACAATGTCTTGGGCATCGTAGGGTGCAGACAACGAAAATGGCCCAGTAGTGTTGACATTGTTTGTTGACATCCACCAAGTCCATGAATCTGGTAATGTTAAACTGGACAAATCTGCTGATACTGGGCCATTCCCGTTATTTTCAATTTCAAGCTCTACTAAACAAGGAACACCAGGGAATAATTTAGATGGTTTCGAAATAACTCGAAGTTCGAGGTCACTTACTGTTTCAACAACGAGTTCATCAAATACATTGGAATTGAATACCATTCCACTGCGAATAGATGTTATTCGCGGTGATAAATCCGGCCCTCTATCTCCTGCTTGGGCATTTGAAGGAGCGGTCACATCGATCTTGAAGGTACTCGTAGATTGACTGTTAATAACTGCATGAATTTCTGGCACTCCATCGACAATCCATTGGCCAAAATCGGAAGTATCAAGCGAGATTGCAAAAATATCTTGCCGGCTTGCGTTGTTCCAAATTGTGAACTCAACGGAAACTGTTTCACCAGCACCAATGAGCCAATTTTTGTTTCTTTCCACTGGCTGAGCGTCCACTGCAGCATCACTTATCATCGATGCAGAGATGTCAATGTTTTGAGTATGAGACCGAGAACTCATGTTTTCTGAATTTGCAGATAATGAAAAGGAATATTTTGAGTCTGGAAGCGCATCCAGTGGCACGGTCATCATGAAATCAATGTATGCTGGTGTATCGGGTCGCACCAGAGTTTTCGATTCCTGTGTCCAAGCAAAGTTAACATCCCAACCACTTGGTAATGCAGACGAATCAATCATGAGTTCAAACACATCTGTAGCACTCCCAATGTTCTGTACTTCAACTGTAAACGGACAGGAATTCCCTGGAGGGCACGATGGTGGTGACTCGGGTTTGACGACGAAAGGCACTCTGTCGGGCACAACCTGAAACTGCATTGGTAATGAGGAGTTCACAGTTGAATGCTGGCTTGATGTTGCTGTGAATGTCATCTGTTCGAATCCTACTGATGCATTCACATCTGGCTGAATGTTGATATCGATTGATTTCGTTTGACCTGGCGATAACAATATACCAGTGTCTTGATGTATAGAAACTCCGTTCAAATTTGTGTAATAGACATTCCAGTTCGACGGTAGTCCTGATACTGACGGGATGAAGAAATCCGAAATATTACCATCGTTTGTTAGTTCCACACGAATATTACCCCATTGCCCTGGAACAGAACCTGAAGTTGAGATTCCAGTTGTACTCAAAGCGAATTCTTCTGCTCGAACTTTTTGGTCGTAAACAAAAACCATCTCATCGAGATAAAATCCAATGTCGGTATTTGAGGAATCGCTTTCAAAAAAGAACCGGAACTGAGTTTGTGCATGGTAATGTTCTTGCGGCACCGGAATGAGTGGCGAAATTGCTCCGGCATGGTTAACGGTAAATGTTTGATAGCTTTGTCCATCAACAAAATCGGCATCGATTGTTCCACTAATACTTTGCAAATCATACCACCCACCAAAAGCAGTTTTCACCTGAATTTTTAGTACGTCGTTACTTTGTGTACTGCCTGTATAAAAGAAACTTAACCCGTTGGTTCTCAGCGGATTGTCCACTGCATCAGACATATCCATAACTGGGGTGATGAGTCCCGTTGCAGCGTTGTTGGAATAAGTCGAAAATTGTCCGTTGCCGACATGGCATGAACTGCCGAATGATAGCCCAGTATCGCTGCTCAAGCCCCATTCCGCACCAGCAGTCCATCCAGCAAGATTGTCGCAGTTAAAATACCAGTTTGCTACAGTAAAAGCCCTATTGACTTGATTATTTTGAGGATTGTCATCGGTGATAGTGGGAGTAGCAGAAATTATGAGTGTGTGGTTTCCAGAATATGTTGGGGTAAAGACATCAGCGATAGTGTTTGAATTTCCACCGTTAAGAGACCCCAACATCACGCTGCGATTTTCTAACTCAAATTGTGAATATTCATTGTGCAGTACAAGGATGTGAATGTCTATGTTGCCTGATGGCGCAGTACCTAAATTTTCTACGGTGATATCGACTTGAATTGGAACATCAACAACAGCGTCTATGACATAGAGAATATTAGGGCGGTCAAATCCAGGAATCGGAAAGTTGGATGAAAACATTTGATATTTTTCTGCATCGGATGGCGTCGTGTAACTGAAATTAATACTTGATACTGCGACATCAACCCCTGTACTCCGCCCACGAGCTTCGTGACTTTCTGTTTGGCCGAGCTTGCCACTTTCTATTGTTGGAACTGCCCCGATAAGTAGGAGCAATACCAAGAATATAGCGGGGTATTTTACCATCGTGCTCAAGGAGCCACACAACTTCAATCTATTTGAGGGATTTGGGAGGCATCACTCGTCGCTGCTAATCGATTTGGAAACATCATTTTCAGACTGTTCCAATTTCAATTGGTCTTTTCTCTCTTTAGCACGTGCTGCAAAATAAACGGTGAATGATGGAATTAGCACCATTGAAAAGCACCCTACTACAGCAGCGAGAGCCCAGAGGAATTCTGTTGCAGCATCGACTGAAAATACTTCAATACTTCCAAATTCCTCGTTTACGGTTACCAAGTTAATGTTTGGAGATGTTTGACGATCACCTTTCTCAATAACTTCTATTCGCAAAACTGACGGAACATGATCATACTCGATTAATTCCTTGGCCTTTATTGTCGCAGATTCAATGTTTTCACCATAAACAGTACCGTTGTTTCTCCTCGCAGGGTCTTGTGATGTAAGTGCGTGAATTTCAACTACATCTCTGTCATCGGAATCAACCTCATGTGTTGTGTTCTTTTGGCAATCTTCAGCGCAACTAAACGATTGGTCCGTATCAACCCCTAGCAGTCGGTGGCTGTACAAGCCTGCGGCGTTGATGAGTCGAACTTTGGAGTCCGTCGAGAGTTGACTTGCTGTCAAATGTATCCAAGTTAGATTCGAGCCATTCGCAGCAACATCCCAAGACCATGTAGTCGTGTTTGATGATTCCTGATATATCCGTGTAGGTTCGATAATCTCATGATTTGTCTGGCTCGTTTCTGTATCATAAATGTAGTATGAAGGTGAAACAGTGGCCCCGTAGACTGCATATGATAGCAACACAATTAAGGTCACTGAAAGCCCAAGAAGCGTTCGTAAAAGGTTAGGATTCTGAGCCAAAGCCTTCTTCATCGTACATGCGAAGAACCCCCCTAACTTGAACCCTTGTTCTCAACTTTTTTCGTTTAACTGAGAGATATTTGAGCGTTTCACGAAGTCTGCTGTACCCGTTCTCTTCATATAGGGGAGTTCGGTCGGCAAATTGCTCGGTGTCTTGTCATGACGACTCTTTACGATATACCCGCTGAAATCCTTAACCCAGCTCTTGCTGCGCGACTTGAAGAATCGGGCAGCGTATCAACCCCTGAATGGGCTGAATTCGTCAAAACAGGTGCTGACCGCGAACGCCCACCTACTCAGACCAACTGGTGGTTTATTCGCTCTGCTGCAATTCTACGTAAGGTTGCTCGTGAAGGCCCAATAGGAGTGACTCATCTTGCTCAAGCATTCGGAGGGCGAAAAGACAACGGTGCAGGGCCGAACACTCCAGGTGTAGCATCCCGCCACATTATTCGAACCTCTTTGCAACAGCTTGAATCTTCTGGACTTGTTGAAAAGGTCCCAGGTCGGGTTGTCGAAGATGAAAATGGTGATGCACTTCAACTTTTCAAGGGTCGCCAAATTACTGCTGCAGGGCACAAACTTATCGATTCTGTCGCACACGAATGCCGTGCAATTGCTGAAGAACAATATCCGGGTCTTTCGAAGTACTGAAGGAAGTGAGCGAGGTGACAAGTATGGTATCCACTCAAGACGATGAGTTGAACCAACTTCGTGAGCAACGCAGAGCAGCACTACAAAAGCAGCTTGAACAGCAAGCCGCTCAACAGGCAGATGCTGAAATCAAAGCACATGAGGCTCAAAAAATCTCTCAAGGCCTTGATGCTGCAATGAAGAGAATTCTCTCTCCAGATGCCCGTTCACGACTTAAAACGATTGAATTGGCAACCCCTGAACGCGCTGATCGAATTAAGCAAACTATTGTCCAACTCCACAACCAAGGTAAAATCCCACAGATTATGTCTGATGATCAGTTGAAAACCTTGCTTGCATCACAATCCAAGAGCCGCCGTAGTGCGTCCATCCGAAGAATCTGAAAAGGTGCTCGAACATGTCAAGAAATAAACCAGCAGCAAAAAAAATACGCCTCATGAAAGTGGGGAAGCAGAACCGCCGTGTCCCAGTATGGGTCATGCTAAAGACCGACCGAAACACTGTGTCGCACCCGAAGCGACACCACTGGCGCCGTAGCAAGCTCCAACGCTGAGGTGATATCATGGTACGTGCAAATGAATCAGAATTAACTGTCCCACTCCGCAAAGCTTGGGGAATAACCCGCTACAAGAGAGCACCCCGTGCTATCCAAATCATTCGGGAACATGTTATCCATCATCTAAAGGTTAGTGAAGATGAGGAAGTATGGATTGATCCAAGTGTCAATGAAAAAATTTGGTCAAGAGGTATTGAAAACCCTCCACGAAAGATACGTCTACAGGTTACTCGTCACGATGAACCAGATATTCCAATCGAAGTAAAATTATTTGAGGAGTGAAAAATATGGGAAATATTCGACCTAGTTTTATTAAAATTCGCGCCATACATCTTGTTGAAGACCACGGTGAAAAATTCACTGATGATTTTGAACACAACAAAAAGATGGTGCAGCAACTCACCGATGTAGAGTCAAAGAAACTTCGTAATTGGATTGCAGGATATGTCACACGTTACCGGCAACGTCGAGTCGACTGAATGAGGCGATAACGTGACAGTGCGTGTCGATTGGGACCGCACTCCTGTTTCGGTGCATCACGCTAAAAAAGAAGTTCTTGAATCCTTGATTCTCCATCTTCGAAATAAACACGGGATACGTAAACGTTCTCTTGTAATGGAAGATCGAGAAGACGGTGGTTTTCTGTTTTTTATGTATCAGCCTTGTAACCCAAATTGGATTCTTGAATTCACCACCGCCAATATGCAGCGAATGGAGGAGGAGTGAAATGGGTGATCGACAGAAATTGCCTTTACCAAGGCGAACTTATTCTCTTCATATCGTGTTGGTTGGAGCTACCCATCCAGGAAACCTTGGTGCTGTTTGCAGAACGATGTTGAATTACGGTTTTACATCCTTACGATTGGTGTCTCCTTTGTGTTCGCCCGATGATGTTGATGCTCGAAATCGGGCGAAACATGCGGGAAGAATTCTCGATGAATGTGTCGTATTTGATTCAATTGAAGAAGCAACAAGTGATTGTTCTCTACTGGTTGGGACCTCTGGGAAGAGAGAGGTAGGTTCGAAGACATCGTTTCGACATTTTTCGTATCCATGGGAATTATCTCAACATCTCCAAACTTTTACTGATTCAATTGCATTAATTTTCGGTGAAGAGGGTATGGGCCTCTCAGCAGATGAACTCGCTAAATGTGACTATTTAGTCACACTCCCAACATGGGAGGGTTATCCGATTGCCAATCTCTCACATGCAGTAAATGCTTGTGTATACGAATTACATCGTACATCGGTTATCTCATCCCAAGGTCACGACCCGGGTATTCCGAATATTGTCCCATTGGAGAGGAGTTTAAACCCAACTCTCCACAAGATACTCAATCAAGGAATCGAGGAATATGGTCAGTCATTGCCGGGTAATCAAGAAAGAAGAGAGAGTTTTTCACAAAGTCTTCGACGCAGTATCATGCGCTCTACACCCACTGAGGACGAAGCCACACGCCTCATAGGTGGAATACTCGATGCCACCACAGCATTGCAATACGTTGAGGGCAATGATGCATGGCGCCGTGAACGGCGTAGAAAAATCACACCTCAAGAAGAAGAATAACTCGGATACCAAGATGCTGTGCTTTTTGGAGTTTCGCGAACATGCATCGCCACAAGGCGGAGTTTATTTCCGTATGAGGTTTTGATATGAGGTTCAACTTGCTCAAAAGCCCATTTTGCAAGATTTTCTGCAGTCGGGATGAAAGGTACCACGACGGTCCTGTGTCCTTCACCCATCAATTCGCAGGCACTTCGAGCTAACATGTCGCCTTCATAGACCACAAAGGCATGGTCTATGACGTCATGTACATGCGTCATCAATATCGAACTCACATCAGAGAAATCCATCAACATCCCCTCTTCGCTAACACCGGAGGTCTCAACAACATCGCCTTCAATTTCTGCTTCAAACCTATAGCGGTGCCCATGCATGTGTCGGCATTTACTTTTATGATTCGGAACTCTATGCCCGGTGTCAGTTTCAACATATCTACGTATTCGTGTTGTCATTGTTCATCCTCCTCAAAATCAAGAGATGCAGAATTAATGCAGTACCTTTCCCCACCATACTGGCGAGGCCCGTCGTTAAACACATGCCCTAAGTGAGCATCACACTTCGAGCATCGGACCTCAGTCCTTCGCATACCGTGAGAAAAATCGTCTATACGGGTAATTCCAGCATCGGGATGTTCTGTGTGGAAAGAAGGCCACCCACAACCTGAATCGTATTTCATTTCGGCAGTAAACAGCAAGTGGCCACAACAAATGCAAAAATAATCTCCATCCCTTTTCTCATCCCAGTACATTCCTGTAAATGCTCTTTCGGTTCCACTTTGGCGCGTGACATAGTATTGCTCTTCAGTAAGGCGTTGCTTATATTCATCTTCTCTGTGCTTTCGTTCAATCTGAATTGCATGTTGAAGAACATCATCCCAAGAATCTTGATATTCAACAGGGTCTTGTCTTCCAATAGAATTGAATGCGAGTATTCTTTCAATATCAGCACCACTTTTCCCAGAACTTCTCCCATCTTCATCAGGATTATATGATGTAATCGTATTACGGAATAGAGTATCAAAATCAAGATTCATCTGCGCAATGGCCTCTTGAGCATCAAGAAGTATTGAGCTCTTATCACCGTCGAGATAAGGTAATTTAAACTTGATTTTTTCACTTTCCCAATTGCCAATTGCGAAAGCATGTTCGAGAGCGTTGTAAAATTCAGGACGGCAATCCGGATAGATTTCATGGTCACCGGAATGGACGCCTAATGCAATTTCCACATTACAATCCTCTTTCATTGAAATCGACAACGCGTAACCGTACAGAATGGATGAAAATATAGCATTGCGATTGGGAACGACAGTTGATTTCATTTGTTGGGCCTCATAGTGCCCCTCTGGAACGGACGTCCCACCGTCTATCAATGAACTTTCAAATGCTGACATTGCACTAGAGAGGTCGATAATATTGTGTTCGACAATGAACCCATTTTCTGCGAGATATTGAATATTCAATTGAGCCCTCTCAAGTTCAACACTATGCTTTTGCCCGTAATTGTACGATAAGCAATCAACTGTGAATCCGTCAGCAAGAAGTCGCAAAAGTAGACTTGTAGAATCCATTCCACCAGATAGGGCCATTACTGCACGGGCCAATTCAGTCTACCCCCATCCACTTGTGTGTCTGAAGACTGAGTCTCCATGGCGGTGATTTCTTCACAATATCCTCGGTAAGTGCAAAATTTTTCCCGTTCCATTCTACTGATTCATTTTCGAAATAACATGGTTGAAGAAAGTGGTGTACAAATCCATCTAATAAATTGTCATAAAGACTCAAATCCTGCCCTACATAGACGCATTTAAGTTCGTCTCCTGTTCTTTGACGTACCTTAACATTTGGATACATTTGGTCTTTAGGAGATATACAGATCCAGTCGATGAGTCCTTCGGGGATTTCTATTGTCCCATTTGATTCACACGAGAGATGATATCCTCGGGCTTTCAACAACCTATGCAGCGGCCATAAGTCGTTAAGCAACGGTTCTCCACCAGTAAAAATGACTCTTTTGGTTGGATATTTCAACACCTCACCGAGAATATCGATGCTCGTCATCGTCTGGTATGTTTCAAAATCGGTGTCGCACCATTCACATTTCAGATTGCACTTTCCGAATCTGATAAACACATGCGGAATTCCGGTGTGCACCCCTTCTCCCTGAACAGAGTGAAAAATCTCAACAATTTTGTATTCGAATGCCAGATCTGTTGCCGAATCTACCGGCTTATTTCCTGCAATTAAGCACTGTTCAGAATTCAACTTGACACCTCACAATGGTCGAGACTGTATGAGTTGCATGAGTTCTTGACGAGGCTCGGGTTTATCAAAAAACACTCCGCGCATTGCTGAGGTCGTCATTACAGAGTTTTGCTTTCGCACCCCTCTGCACCTCATGCAACCGTGCGATGCTTCGAGAATAACGGCAGAACCTAGTGGTTGCAGATGTTCTTCCAAGTCGTCTGCTATTCCTTTGGTAATTCTTTCTTGATTTTGTAAACGATGTGCATGAGCATCAACTATTCGTGCGAGTTTACTAATTCCTACAATTCTATCAACGGGGATGTATGCTATATGAGCTCGACCACTGAACGGTTGCAAATGATGTTCACATGTTGAATGGAATTCGATATCTCTAAGCAAGACAATGCCGTCGTATCCTTCGCCATTAAATGTCGACTGTAGGAGTTCCTTGGGATCTGCAGAATAACCGGAAAAAATTTCGTCCCATGATTCTATCACTCGAGATGGAGTTTTGATTAAACCTTCTCGATTCGCATCACCCTCAAGATATTCAAGTAATGTTTTAACTGCCATCTCTGCTTCATTCTTGCTTACCATTCTCTCACCTATCTTCCGTGTCGCGCATCAATTTCATCCAATTGGTCGAGCAGTTTTCTACATGCAGTCCTTACTGCATCTGCAAGACTGACAAACTTATGCTCATCACCTACATGTTTTCTTAGGTCCGATACTAGTTCAGCCGGCATATCCAGTGAAATCTTAGGCACAATTCTACGCAATATTAGCGCATGTATAAATATTCGTATAAGAATACTCTGCTATTATTTAGGCGTAGATAATGACGATTACTCGTCGTACTTGAGGCGAATGTTCAAAGAACCCCTTCGATGAGGCTGATTTGATGACTGAGAATACCGATGCAGCCTTTGCGCAACTTACATCTCTTCGTGAACTCTCTGCCCATCGAGACACAGTAGGTATGAAGGATGATGTTATTCGGCATTTTCTTTCAATTGATTCCACTCTGGCTACAGCAATTGGTGAAGCTCTTGTTCGTCGAAAAGAACTGTCAGAAGAATTTGGGCATGATATCATGTCTTTGTCCGAATCCGAACTTTCACCTATTTTACAATCGGATTTCATAAATTTCTATGCTCCCGCAACCGTCAATCCATATGTTGCTTTGGCAGCACGTGGGCCCTGGATTATCACTGCTCATGGAGCCGTTTTGCATGATAATGGCGGCTATGGAATGCTTGGAAGTGGTCACGGCCCAAGTGAAGTCATTCATGCCATGTCACAGAATTGGGTCATGGCGAATGTTATGACACCATCGTACAGTCACAAAAGACTCGCTGACCGATTGAAGACTGAACTTGGTCATACACGAGGCTCTTGTCCTTTTACACGATTTATTTGTATGAACAGCGGTTCTGAATCTGTTACTGTAAGTCTTCGTATCGCTGATGTTAATGCAAGGAAAATGACAGGCCCAGGAGGTCCTCATGAGGGAAAGACAATCAAGCTGATGGCGGTTGAGAAAGCATTCCATGGTCGCACGGACCGTCCAGCTCAAATTTCGCATTCGTGTAAAAATTCGTACGACAAAAATCTTGCAACATTTCGAGATAGAGACAATTTAATTCTCGTCCCTGCCAATGATGTTGAGGCACTTGAGAAAGCCTTTGCAGATGCTGAAGCAGATAACGTATTCATCGAACTTATGGCAATTGAGCCGGTCCAAGGAGAGGGAAATCCTGGTGCGTGTGTCGAACGCACATTTTATGATGCTGCTCGCAGACTCACACTTGAACACGGTTCAATGCTCCTTGTTGATTCAATTCAAGCAGGAATTCGTGGGCAAGGCTGTCTCTCGATTATCGATTATGAAGGATTCCAAGACGCCGAATGTCCTGATCTTGAAACATGGTCCAAGGCATTGAATGCTGGACAATATCCACTTTCTGTTCTCGGATTGAACGACCGTGCGGCAGAAAATTATGTCGTTGGAATTTACGGTAATACGATGACGACCAACCCTCGAGCTCTTGAAACTGCTTGCGCAGTACTTGACCTCATTACTCCTGAATTGCGCAAAAATATTCGTGAGCGAGGAGATGAGTTTGTTTCCAAGTTGGAAGGTTTAGCTGCTGAATTACCTGGAATCATTACACAAGTCCAGGGCACTGGGCTACTCCTTAGTGCCGAATTGGAACCAAGCAAGTTTCCTGTGATTGGATTTGATGCTGTTGAAACATGGTGCAGGAAAAATGGCCTGGGAGTGATTCATGGTGGAAGCAACGCTCTTCGGTTCACACCGCATTTTAATTTGACATCTGCAGAGATAGATGCAATTATCGATATTGTTCGCGATGCATTGATTCACTTTAGTGAACGTTCATGAAAGCGACGTTACGATATCTTCTCTGCTGAATTGTTTAGACGCATAATAGGCTGCTAGGCCTGCGTAGACCATTGAGGAAATAAGCCATATAAGCACGTGCTCAACGATGACTCTATCCATCAACAATTCTCGAAGAGCAAGCAACACATTGACAACCGGAATTGCAAACCAGTACCCTTCGATTCCGTCGAGGTTGATGACTTGCGTGAACAATGCCGGGAATAAAATCAACATCAATGCAGGTGCTAGGATTGAACCTGCCTCTTTCACGCTGTGAGAACGCATGGCGAGTGCAAGTTCAAACGCAACAACCATAACAGCGAACAAAAGGATTGAGACAATAATTAGGCCTATTGAAAGTCCAGAAAGAGATGGAATGCCAATAAAGCTTGAGGACGCAAGATAGCCTATTGCAAACAATAAACCACAAATTTGCAATACAACTCCCGTTCCTGTGATTGCTGCTACCGCAAGCCATTTTCCGAGAAGTAGTTCCATTCTCGTGCACGGTAAGCAGAGCAGTGCCTCTAATGTACCGCGTTCACGTTCGCCAGCAGTCATATCGATAGAAGGTTGAATTGCACTCGAATAGGTCCAAATGGCCAACACAAGTGGAATGAATAGTGATAAGACCATACCGGCTTGCTCTCCGGATGTTGCAACATCGCCTTGTGACACATCTCCATCCCAACGTAAAGGATCAAGTGTGGAATTGACATCCAATCCTCCTGCAGCAATTCGTTCACGAACTTCTGCATTCTCCCATTCAGAGAGGGTTGTCAGTAATCTGTATCTCGCTTCATTCGACCGCTCCGAAGTTGAGAGGTGTAGAATTCCATACGACCAAGTTTCATTGTTTGAATCGAATCGCAAGAGTGCATCGAGTGAACCATTACGAACTCTTTCGAGTTCACTCCCCGGGTCAGAAAGATACTCGATGTCCGGTAATGATTCAAACGTCAAATTCATTCCGTTGCTGGAGAGATTCTGGGCAAGTTCAATTGGAAAATCATTACTTTGAACGGTTATTTCGAGTTCAAGAGCATCCAATTCTGCAGCTTCGGATTCAAGTAAAATTGGAAATAAGATGAACAGTAATGGGAACATAAGTAGTGGAATGACGATAATTGCCATTATTGTTCTCCAATCTCTAGCAAATTCAATAATTTCTTTTTGAGCAATTGATTTGACTCGATGAAAACTTTTTTCACTCATCTTCATCACCTCTGAATATGGATTTTGGGGTGTTGGGAGTGAACAATTTTCTCCACCATGTACTTAGTACACCCTCCTTTTCAGCATCTTCGTGACGCACACGAGCTTGCTCCAATGTCAATGAAACATAGGCTTCTTCCAGTGATTCAGTACCCGTATCTTTCAACAAATCATCGGGTGAACCATCCGCTCGAATAAGTCCATTGTGTATGATGACAATTCGATCGCACACTTGTTGAGCTTCTGCAAGATGATGTGTTGAATAAATCACAGTTCCCCCCTCATCACGCAACTGACCAACCAATGCGCGCACTGTACGAGCACTTGTTATGTCGAGGCCTGCAGTTGGCTCGTCCAACAACAAAATACTCGGCCCATGTGCCAGAGCACGCAAGAGGGCAGTTTTTTGTTTCATTCCTCTTGAAAATCCCTTCGTATGACGGCCGAGGTTCTCCTTCATATCAAGGTGGTCAGCAAATCTTTCAGTTCGCGCCCATGCAACAGAATCTTCAATTCCATGCATTCGACTGTGATAGCGTATATTTTCCCATGCTGTTAATCTCGAATAAAGACCTGTTGACTCTGGAACAACCCCTAATTCTTGCCGCATTTGTGATACTGGATGGCCGTTGCTCAACACAACTGACCCATTTGTAGGCTTGTAAACACCTGCCATTAATCGCAACAATGTAGTCTTACCAGCCCCATTACTACCAACGAGACCGACAATTTCACCTGAACGAATTTCTAAATCAATACCCTGAAGTGCATCGACTTCATCAAAACTTTTTGTAACCGAACGGATACTTAGCAATGATTCCTTCATAGCATCACTACTCAACGCGTCCACTCTCAATCGCACCATCGAGGCCAGGGTGCTTTATTTCAAGCTTGCAAGCACGAGAGAGTTGTTGCTTGAGATGGGAGAAAATTTCCTGTTGAGGGACACCCATTTCAACAAGATTTCCGATCATGGAAAACGCTCCTTGTATTGCACCTGCATCGAGGAATGCGTCGTTCGATATCTTACGTTTCTGTC
>MDSV01171108.1_pt1 | contig 33704 bp, 49 predicted proteins | sample 810851 | NCBI WGS metagenome assembly MDSV01 (sample SAMN05326640, study PRJNA326480) | marine metagenome | isolation source: seawater | place: Atlantic Ocean: North East | collected 2012 | reverse complement strand
TTTCTTCAAGTTCTATATTTTGAATCCAATCCTTGTAGTAACCCTTGTCTAAATCTGCTGTTCCGACTTTCCATATACTGTTGGATATGTGATTTTCTAACCACTTGATGTAGTCAAGGAGTTCTTCTTTTGAAGGTTCCAATCTTATTTTAGTTGTTTTTCCGCCTCGTGTGCTTGTCGTTCTAGAAAACTTAGCAACACCTGGGAAATTTTCCTCGTTGTTTTCATTATTTTCATTTGCCATGGTCAGTTCATAATGATTGGTTAATTCCTTAACGGATTGAACCAATTTTCAATGGTTGATTGAATCGTTCCGCTATCGATGCCAGCGACTTTTTCTTCGTAAAATTTTATTGCTTCTGGCCGAGTAAATCCGCACCAACCTGCGACATATTCCTCTTTTTCAAGGCACCAAATATCAACTACCCATTTCATTTCAGAACAATGGTAATTGAAACATGTTACTTCCTTATTACGGATAACGCCGCTTTCGAACCATGTCTTTATTTTTTTTCTTGCCATGGTCAGTTCATGTTTGCTTAGGGTGCTTTCCCTGTTGCAAGGTGTAGCCTTGCCTGGTTCTTGCGGGTTTCCCCATAGCATACTTGTACGCATTTCTGAAATCCTTGAACAGCCAATTGTCTATTTTGTATGTCCCGCTTTGCGCGTTTCTCCATGCGATAATCTCTTTTTCAGTTAGTAGTGGCTTTCCTGCTGGATAGTGAATAGGGGCATTTTGCTCGTCACCATGATGTTTTTTCCTGTGAGCGTGTAATCTTCTGCTCTCATGCGTTCCGTTCCGCAAATCATCATCTGTGCTTATCATAGCCAAGCCCGTTGTTGCTACTATTCCTGCTTCTCTAATTTTTCTAAAGGTGTCTTCTGCCATGGTCAGTTCATTCAAACCGAGTCAAACCTCGGTTAATGTTGTTGTTGTCTAATTCTATGCATACTGCATTTCTGCCTGTTTTCAAGCAAGCCTCTGCAATTCCAAGCCCTCCAGCGAATGGGTCAAGCACAAGATCTCCTTCCTCAGTCGAGAACTGCAGCATATCTGCTAGAATCTCGATTGGTTTCTCAGTCTGGTGCTTTTTCCTCGCATTGCTTGGTCTAGGTGCTGTCAGTATGTCGTGGATGTAGTGCTGTGGATTTGGTTTCCTACTGAATCCGCCCATGTTGTAGGGCTTCCCCTTCGAATAGAAGAAGATTAACTCGTGTCGAGCCCTTCCGTAGTAGCCCATCCCTATTTGCACCTTATCCCATATCCAAGTTCTGTTGTATGTGAAACCTGCTCCCATAGCTAGTTGCCTTTGATTCTCATTGTATTCTGCGATGTCTCCATACATGGAGCGACCCGCAGCAGGCATGAACACGAACATGTGTCCTCCTGGTTTCAAGACCCTGTGCAACTCTCTGAGGATTTCTTCATCTAGGTCTTTGGTCTCGAAATCCCAACCACCCCTGCGATTCCTTTCCCTCGCAGTTCCAGTCTGCATCTGCCTATCCAAAGCTGAATAAGGCGGATCGGTGATAACTGCGTCGAAATGGTTGTCGGGGAATGTCGGTAATGTCGCCCAAGCATCTCCTTCGATGATTAGTGCCTGATTATCGCCTGTATGGGCGATATAGACACCTCGCTCCACTCTCTGGAAGCATTTTCCTATGTTTTCATTTAGTCTGCCTCGAATAGTCGAGGGTAATTCATCTTCAAAATTCTGATAAATTACCTGGAGGGTTTTCTCCCCCTCCAGAAATTGTACTAATCTTTCTCTTAGACTTATCATGGTCAGTATTCATTCAAGTACACTCATACAAGTGGCGATAACATTGTTGTAATCTCCACCCATAGCCGTGTCCATAACTTGCTTTATGTCTTCTCTGGGCCATCCAGCCCTCTTTAGTTGTCTGTCAGTATAACCCAATATAGCGAATGCGTTTCCATCAACGCCTATCAGAGTTCCTTCTGCTTTTCCATTTCTTTCTATTAATTCTTGTATTGCCATGGTCAGTATTAGTCTGGTTTTGCCTTTCGTAAAGCCTTCCTAGCGGCATCAACAACTCTCTCGTGCGTATCGTCGCACCCATCTTCTCCATTGACTAGCATTGCCAAACAATCGTACAATGCCTCATACATCTCCGGTGCTGCAGAAATCAATTCTGCTATTTCGTATGCATTATCTCGGTCATTGACCCCAGATGCCTTAGCAAATCCTGTGTTCGCCTTTTTCTGTGACTTCACTAATGCCACATGCTCTCCAAGCTCTGTTGTGACGCACCAAGGGTAATGCCCCTGGATGATTCTAAGATCTGTCGATTGAGTCTTTGTTTGGGTGACTGACCACCTCATGCGTAGTCATCTCCCAAATCATATTCAATGTATCTTCCGTCATCAGTCCTAACATCTCCAATCATCTCTGCTTCTGCTCCACAGTCCTTGCAGACAAGTTTCACTCTCGCTTCTATGAGCCCTTCTGTGTTGTCTTCCACTATCCAATCGTGGCTTCCTCTTTTCTTACACTTCTCGTATTTCTTGGATTCTTCCGTCATGGTCAGTAGTTATTCCTCGGTGAAAAATTGCCATCTCCAGCCTTGTTCATCATTTTCAAGTGTTAATCTCAACTTCCACATCTAAAATCCTCAAACATCATCTGTCACAGCAAGGTTTCTCTTGCGATAAACTGCAGCATTGTTCTTTGGCTCGATTGGATCCTGTCCTTTCTTCGCTCTCTCTGCGTTCTGCGCCTTCGCCTTTGCTATGGAGTTGATTGTAGGCCTCTTTTCGTCTGTCTGATACACAATCCTGTGCTTCACGAAGTCTCCTTTCATTGCACGATGGGAATTTTCCCAATTCTTCTGCATTGATTTACGGCCTTCTTCCGTCCTAACTTCCATTGGAATGTTTTTCCATTGCCTCTTGAAGCACTCGTCGCAAAGCTCCTCAAGAGTAAGCCCGTCTTTTCCAGCGTCTTCGAAGGCAGAAAGCATGATTCCATACTTCTCGTTCAACTTCGCCTTCTCCATCATGGATGCGTAGCCGTTTGCGATCTTGTCTGCCCTTTCGCTTGCTGCCTTCTCGATTGCTTGTAGGTTATCGGGCTCGTTGCTGTATCGTGCTAGTGTTCCTTGGAAGTTCGTCCAAAGCATTCTTTCTCCTTTATGTCCAATAACACTCAATGTGTCAAATTCTTTCTCGTCTATGTTAACACATAACGAGAATGTCCCGTCATCGTGTTCAACTAATTTCATAGTGTTCGGTACTACCATGGTCAGTCTGATTCCAAGCATTTGCCTCTTAGGTGTTCCCTAAGAAACTCAAAGAATCCTACCCTTTTCATACAATACGGGCAATAATCACGCATCCATTCCACCTCTTCTAACGATGTCAAAAGTCCCGTCGTTCAGTCGGGTGAATTTTGGATTGATGATAAGCCACCTGTATGCTTGTTGTGGGTTGCAAGATGCCATACTGTGATTCTTGAGTAGTTTTCCGTTGTCGCACTTTGCCTGGTACGCAATCGTTTCGGGTGTTGATGGACCGTAGTCCCTGATGTGATTCAAGGCCGCTTCCTCAAGTTTCTTTTTCTTAAGTACGAACCTTGCCATCGAGTATTCCCCTCACTTTTCTCAGTATTCCTTTTTTCTGCTTGTCGGTGTTTCCGTGTAAGGCTTCCGTAAGGGTTCGCTTGACCCAAACATTGCCATGATCACAGACAGGACCGAATCCCTTTGATTTAGATTCCGCACTTGTTAGCGGTTTTCCACATTTCCTGCATTTTTCTTCCATGGTCAGTATTGCTATACGGCAAGACCCCCTCCGAGCGTCATGCCAACCGAGGATAGCGGCGGAATTTACTTCCGCTACAAACTCTCTAGCGTTAATCTGTCGTCATCAATGCCAAGTCTCAACAGTTGGCAATGATATATCGTTTCTATTCAATTTAGCGACATGGTCCTGTATGCGTTCATCTATTTCATTTGAATCTAGCAAGTAGTCGTATTCATCTCGTTCCCATAATACATTAGGGATCCAAAGTTCAATCATCAACCTGCGTAGCCAATAGAATGTAGGGGGGCTCCATTCGGTGAAGCTCCACATGTCGTCTTTTATTTCGCACATTTCTTTGATTTGATTTAGTGCGTCTTGTAGTAATTTTTCTCTATTCTTTGCTGTTATCGATACTTTGTACCGAATTCCTTCTTCGCCATCTCCTTCGTCGGGATGGAAGATTTCCTCAGCATAGTTGGCGATATTTTCCGCCAGCCAAATTTTCATCTTGTAAACAGGGTTAGGAACATATTTTTCTCCACAATTATAGAGGTATTCGTGTTCCGTATTGCTCATCGTTTCCCAAAGTTCTTCCAAGGCATCAACATGCTCACGCTGCCCATAGGCTTCTTCAAAATCCCAGATGTAGGCTTTATCCAACATCTGTACGATATTAGATCCGAAATCCTCACCGAAGATGTGAATTAGCCCTGGAAACATCTCAGGATTTTCTGAGATGGTCCAATCATGTTCGATGTACATGCTATTTCTGTTTTGCTCCCTTGCATTTTGAAAGTAAGAGCCATCATCGGGTTCGAGATACTTAATGTCAATGATAACGGGGAAGTCATCGCTTTTTCCCGTACCGCTTCCTTCGAGCCCTACCCACTCTTGTTCGTGGGTTCTCCAAACTTCTTCCATAATGTAGTAGTGATTGTTTGTAGTCTTGGTATATCCAAGCATCTCCAACAAGTTAGCAAAGGCTAACGGGGGAGATTTATTTTCTTCCTTTGTCAGAATGTGATGAAAAGGTGGGTTGTCGTCCATCCAATGAATCTCCGCCACATTCAAATCCCTACAGTAGTATGCCCTTGGTGCATAGCACAGGAATACCGCATCGTAGTCGTTTTCCTCAAGAAGCCATCTAACTTCTCCGTCAACGAATCCGTCGTTTTTGTTTTCCCTGTACTTCAACAAGAATTTCTTTGAAACGCTTTTCTTACATTCGGGTCCAATGCCCGATTGTTGCCCTTCGGCTGTTTTCAATTTCTTTCCACATTTAATACAATTACTGTGTTTCATGGTCAGTTGTTCAGCGAAGCTCGCTGAACATTGAGACTATGCTCTGCAAAGCCTCTTGATTGATTTTTTGTGTTGCAAACAGTACGAACAGCAGGGAGTCTAGGAGATCCTGTTTTGTTTTGATGAATCCTCCTTCGTTCAATGCTGCTATCTGTTCTCCAATGTTTTGTAATTTGTCATCGTTGGTTACTTGAACCACAGGACAGAACCATGCCCAGTTGATATTCCCCCATGCTTGATTCGGCATGACCGTATCGTTGCATGGTGGACTACTGTGAATTGCCGACATCTCAAGTTCGGCGGCTAGTTCGTCAATTTCCTGCATTCCAATCGTAATTTTAGGAGCGTTTTCGGTAGGAATCTCATGTATGATTTCCTGTGACTCCTCTTCTTCAACAACCTCGGCTTCTTCAACAACCTCGGCTTCTTCAACAACCTCGGCTTCTTCAACAACCTCGGTTATTGCTGTAATTCGCTCTATTTCTTGCTCCGCTTCAATCCACGCATCTTCCTCTATCTTTTCATCTCTTTCATAATTAAGATGGTTCGTAAGGTATTCTTGTAGGTGAGAAGCGATCTCATGCGAGTCAGTTACCCCCTTATCGTCGATGAATTCATCGAATACATCGAAAGGAGGATATTTGCCTGCTCCCATTTGCTCTAGCAGACTTCTTACATTTTTCAATTCCTCAATACGGACATCCATATCTAATGGATGCCCTTCGTCTAGGCTAACCTCGACCCAGGCATTAATCAGGTGACATAACCTTTGCAATGCTGTGTTGTAAAATGCAATTACCTGCCCCTTAATCGAGTCACATTTCTCACGGTTTAGCCCCATTGAGTCCTTGTTGACTTGTGTTTCGGTATATTTGCTTATGTCTTGTGAGAACTCTTTGATAAGCTCATCGGCTATGAAGTCCACTTTTTCATCATCTTCATACCCATTACTTACTTCTAAATCGTTCAACCGATATAATTCGGTCAATGCTTGTAGTTGTATGGTGTGTGGTTTGATGAACCTTCTAAGGTCTTCAATCAAAGATTCCTCTTTTTCTTTCAATTTTGCGTTCTTTACCATGGTCAGTATCAGACGATAACATCTCTGTTGATTGTTCCGTCTTCGTCTTTTGTTTCAAATACAGTTATTGGCTCGGTGAATAGTGCCTTTCCGGTTGCTATGGTAGCAATATCCTCTGGGAGATCACAGTCACTACCCATGTCATCGCATCCCATCAGTACATGTTCTCCGTGTAGGGAGAATACATTTTCGATTGGGCAATCCGCCACCTCTGCAACGAATTCTCTTGCTACTTGGTTCATTGGCAATCCATATAATCGGCCTTCTCCGTTTGCCCAGAGCGTCCAATTTCGGTCTGATGTGCAAACCTCAATCATTCCGCCTACTGCTTCTTGTAAATCTTCTAATCCATTTGATTCGAAAGGTTCAACCTTTCCATTTGTTCTCAAAATTAATCCTTTTGCCATGGTCAGTCTAACTCATTATCCGACGGATAATCTCTTCGTTCTTGATATTACGAGGAATCTCGTCTAATCGGGCCTCTTCTTCTAAGAATTTCAATTCTCTCGTAAAGAAGCAGGGATATTGCTTTCCGTATTTTTCCTCGTCCCCGAACACCCAGTTTTTGGGCTCGTCAAGTTTCACAACATAACGAAGTCTTCTGAAACCTTTTTCTCTTTCTCTTCTAAGGACTGTGCCTTTTCCAAATTTTGTGTTTACACGCTTTCCTAGGTAATCCACCATGGTCAGTTCTAGTTGAGATGAATCTCATAGAGGCAAGCGATTGTTCCCTCGCCGTTCATCTCTTGTCTGTCAATAGGCCATTCATCCAATGCCTCATCGTCCTTATCTGTAGGCCAAATTTCATTGGCTGCTAGCCATACTTTCAATTCTCTGTCATTTTCATGCGTTAGTTGATTATTTCTTGCATACAGATTCAATAGTTCATCTAGGAGGTCTTTCCTTGCATCCTCTATGTTCCGGAAGAACTTGTATTCATCAATCGCCTCTTGCATACACATAGCGTGTATTTCATAAGGATCGTGAATGAAAGTTGCAAAAATTGTCTTTCTTTTGCCTCTCATAGTTGTAGTATGTTTTTGTTCGTTATTACCAAATATTCCCATGGTCAGTTCAATTCCATTCTTCCCAAAGTTTGTCTGATTGCTTGGGTTCGGGCTGTTCTTCGTCTTCTATTTCCTCGTCGATCATATACGAGTCGTATTCTGGGGAGTCAACATCCTCGTCGTGACTGTTTTCACAATAATATGTGCCGTCCTGCAGTTCTTTTTGATGGAATGCCATCAAGTGCAGTAGCCCCCCTATATTCTCTAATGTCGTAAGCATTCTTGATACTGCTAGTATTAGTAGCGTCAAAAGTACGATTATCAAATATGTCTCTATGTTCATGGTCAGCCACTTAGCCTAAGCAGGCACTACTCTTTGAGCATACCCATCCAAGCCAAGTTCAAAGTTGTTCATCACCCAGGTAAAATCTGCCTGCTCGGTGAAAGGTCCTGTTGTTCCTCTGCCAATATACAGATTCACCTTCTCACACCCCAAAACAACTTCTTCTGGTTCAAAAATCATCAATTGGTTCTGCTGTTCCTTTCTCCAGGGAACGATTAGGTTCGCTCCATCGCGGTATGCTATCTCGCCCGATAGTATGAATCTCCTTAGTGGAGTCCCATACAGTTGATCCACACCAACATGGGCTCGGCAGGCCTTTGCGATTCTGTTCATCTCGTCAACAGTCAATCGATTGTAGTTCTTCACGAATACATCTATTTCCTTCACTTCCTTTGTAAGCTTGATGTAATCCACCTTCCCCTTTCGAACGCTCACATTGGCGTTTACGGAGATTGCCTGGATTGCTTTCTTGAGAAGTTTAGAAACCTCTGCGGTTTGTAAATATCTAAATTCCTTTGTCATGGTCAGTTTTTCACCCTAATATCGAGGACATGAGTATTGCATTATCTCTTGCGTTGCTCGCTGTTCCACATTGGTTTGGGCATGAACCGCAGTCGGTCACGCATCCAATCACATGTGCTTCTCTCTCTATCGTGGCGTATTTGTCATTGAAGTATATCGGACCCCCCCAGAGCTTCGTTTTCGTAAGGATTGCTGAACCATCCTCATTTGTCCTGCCAATCTTTCTAGCAATGTAGGACTTTGGATAGGTTAGTTCCTCCTTCTTCATGTAGTTGAATCTGGGATCCGTTCTTCTGAATCTCCAGGGTGTCTCGATTATTCTAATTCCTTCTTTCTCAGATAATTCATAGAACCTCTCCTGTGCCTCATACAATACCTGCCCAAAGCCTTCTTCCAGGGTTTGTTCGTCATCCCATCGGAAGGTGCAAAGGCGCATGAAAAAGCACTCTTGTTCGTTCATCTTCTTGTATTTCTTCATAACGGCTCTGATGTCCTTTACTCTCGAATTGGGGTCAAAGTCCTCCGTCCAGTCGTAACCAGCGATGACGCTCCAATGGAAGATAGCGCCCGAAAGCGCCAACCTTTCCAGGATGTCGTCAGAAGGAATCTTCCAGAACTTCGTAATTATCACCATCCTTGAACCAGCCATTGCGACTGTCTCTGCGGCTCTAGTTGCGAGTTCCCAATCGTAAGAAGGATCACCCATGACTCCGTTTCTTACCCATCTCTTTGCTATCTCACCGTTAACGCACCTTTTGAGATGCGCTATAGTGTCCTTCTGCAGCAGGGTTGGAATCAGTATTTGCGCTGTGGGCTTGTCGAACTTGATTGCGTTCGTCAATGTGTATTGGCTTCCGTCAGCATAGCATCCGAAGCACCCACCCTTACAGCCGTAAATTGTGTCCATTACATTCTTATCCGTTTTTCCGTTTTCTTTCAGCCTGATGACCTTAGCCTCAAAGGGCTTCAATGGTCTTCCGGCCTTTGTTGTATTTCTTGATGTCTGCTTAGGGAGAGCAGGTAATTCATACTCTTCCTGTATTGCAAACATATTCGTCCAATGTTTTTTGTTCATCGTCATGGTCAGTTGGCTCAGTAACCTGTGCCATAGCATGTATATTGTATTTCATAAGGGTCGTCGAAGTCCTCGATTTCATCTTCTTCCAGATAAGGATAGAAGGTGAGTGTGCCGTCCGTACTAGGGTGGTTTGCCCAAGTGTTGAAATTTTCCCTCAGAGGCAAGTATGTCGGACTCATGCAGCCCCCAAAGCCCATTCTGAATAACGACTTCTTATTGAGCCATTCTTCTCTGAACATCTTTTCCTCGTCGGCTTTGATTTCTTCCTCTGTTCCACCGTTTTTTGACCATAATCTGGCTGAGTAAAGGGTGAAATATGTCTCACTCAAGGGAATTTCCAATTCTTTGCCGTTTTCGTCCGTCCAAAACGCATACACACCTGTTATACATCCTGAATCATGGCCTCCGCTAAATGTGCAGACCAGTTTATTCCATTGCATATCCCTGATATATTTCCTCAGAATATCGTTCCATTCGCTTTCGCTTCCTCTCTCTCTAGCCACCAGCCATTTTACTTGGTTGGTAATCCGCGAACCCCATTCAAGTGTTTCATCTTTGAGACACCTTATGGTTTTCTTGACTTCTTCAAGAGGGTTGTAACCATCATTGGACTTCCATTCTAGGAAGTCTTGGTATGATTTGGTTTCCATCAGTTCCTCGTCGGACATGGATCTCCATTCCTTCTCAGTCTTTCCTTCAACTGTAAATGGGTGCAATTCTGCACCTAATCTTTCTATAAATATCTTATTTGCCATGGTCAGTATTACAGATGTTCCCTTCGGAACTCTTCTGCAGCATCCTTTCCGAATACCTCTTCCATCATCTCATCCATTCGGACTTGAGACACCAAAAGGTCGTCTAGCATGTGCTGTTTCTTCTCTAATATTCGGTATTCATCCTTGTCTTTCAGATTCTTGACTAGATCTGTGTCCTTCTGGAAGATGCTCACCACCCTGATTCTCATGTTGGGACCAGTTGTGACTGAAGCTGTATGAACTCTGGAGCAACCAGGCAGGGTCTTGTAAACCAAATGATGGAGAATTGCGATGAATCCCCCTGGTTTGGTCACTCTAACTGCCTCATTCACCCATGCGTAAGGACGAATGGGTTCTGTTTCCCATAGAGGACTACTGTATGTGATTTCGACTCTCTTGTGCCTTGTATTCTCCACCATGTCGTATGGTGGATCCACTAGCAGGTAGTCGTAAGTTCCGTCTTCCATAGGGAATGTCTCCGTTGCGTCTGCAACGAATGTAGGGTCGTTAGTCTCCTGTATGTCCATTGTGTCTTCGTTCTCTCTTCCTTGAATACTGCCAGAGAACAGATGCAAAACCTTGCTTCCCTCCCTTATCTGCAGTAAATCGTCTATCTTCTGCAAGAATCCGCCTGGATAGCCTCCCTTGTAGGGTGCTGTGTTCCTGCCGCATACCATCGAACTTCTCCTTGAGGCCGAGCCGTGAATCGACTTGTCCTTTGTCTTGAGCTTGTTGTAGTGCGCTGCCAGTCTCCAAACTGAACCTTTTGATACCGATACGCCGATTTTCTCAGACCACTTCTCGGCTACATCATCATATTCCATTTCTTGTAAATCTCTCAGGACTTCTTCCTTGTGGTCGTTGAGAAGTCCAACTTTCTTGCCTCTTAATTTTAGCATGGTCAGTAGGGGCTAGCCGCCCCTGATATTTCCTAATTCGCAACGATTCCACTCCTCTTCGGTGATTCCGATTTTCATAGCCTTCTCGTGGCTTTTCTCTTCATCGACTTTCCATTCATGTTCGTATTCATCCCAAGAGTATGTTTTTCCGTTCTTTGTAATCTTTTTTCCTTTGCCTTCTGAACCCTCTTCGAGATCATCCCACTCAGCATAGGTTCTGCCGAACTTATCAACTACATAGGCGCTCATTTCGCCCCCTATATCGTCGCATCCGTCAATCCAAATGCCCCAGTAGTCCATCCCACATTCCATGTAGGCTGCATTAACTGAATAGCCTTGCTCAACAAGTGCTTGGTAAATTCCGTATGGAGGAGCCCATGCTGTGTCGAAATCCAACACTAGCACTTTGCCCTCGTCCTCATATTCACAATAAGTGATGTCTGCTTCCCATTTGGTTCCCCAATTTTTGGGATTCCAATTGTACCAGAATTCGGGATCATCCCTGTAGTCTTCTTGTTCTCCTTCGTCTTTGTATGCTATCGAATTCGGAGGCGGCACTAGATAGGCAAATAGCCCATAGCGTGTAACTTCGACTGCCGTCCCCCAATTATATTCGTGTTCTGTTGTTTTTTCACTTTGTTTTACTATTTGCACGATTTCTTCCAACTTGGCTGGATCCTCGTGCGTCAGTCTTACATTGTTATTGCACCAATTTGGCATGGTCAGTTTAGAACCAATCCGAACCTTCCTTGATTGGGGCATAGCCTCCTGAGTGGAAGTTTCGTATGTCTTGGACTCTCTCGTAGTATTCCTTTGCGGCCTCTTCGGTGTCGTGAATGGCCCAATGGTCTGTTAGCGGTTCCATCGTGTTTGGGTTGTAGCCTGGGCCTTTCAAAGCCCAGAAAATTACATGGAATGCTATTTTTTCTTTATCATATGTGTATTTGTAAGCGGGTCTTCGTATTCGACCCCATAATTTTCTAATTTTCATTGTCATGGTCAGTATTATTCTGTGTATCTAGTCGTCCATAGTCCATCGAGTGATGTCGATGGTGTTCTCAATGTTGCATAGCCTGTGTGCCATGCCATCTTCAAACAGTTGCTTGGGAGAGTGCCCGAAGTAGTTGTCCTCTTTCATGTTGCTTATCGCTGATTTGAGGGCATTTGCAACTTCCTTTTGGTCTTCTTCTGCCATGTGACAAATCCAGATTGTTCGGTTGTAAGTCTTATTGTTGTGCTTTTCCATGGTCAGTATTACGCTGCTATCAGGGGGCGTATCGCCTCGGCTACTGCTCTAGCGACTGGAACGCTTACTGCGTTTCCAATTCCTCTGTAGGAGTGTTTTTCATTCTCGAACTTGAAATCGTCAGGGAATCCCTGCAATCTAGCATACTCCCTAACTGAATAGGGGGTCAAAGTGCCATCCTCTCGCTTTACCATAGTGGTGCTTTGGTCGGATGCGTAGTGCGCTAGGCAGGTGTTCCCGATTACATCTCTTCCGATTTCCTTCACAGATGGCTTGTCCCTATACACACCATTAATCCTATTTTGAATGTAATTGGGCACTTCATCGCCGTTGAGGGGAGCTACATCTGGTTTCTCTTCCAAGATCCTCCCTACTGTGTGAGTCATAGTAAGCGGCTTCTTCCTCAAGGTAGGCTTTGCTGCCTCCTTGTTGATGCCTACTAGGAACATCCTCTCCCTCTTCTGTGCTATTCCGAAATCCTTTGTGTTCAATTTTCCGTAAGTGAATGTGTAGTATCTCCCCAATCTGCCTCCCCTTATCGGGCATGGCGTGTTCTTCATAGCCTCCATGATTATACTACATCCTAGCAAATCAGTCACATTCTCGACCACGAAGGCCTTTGGTTGTGTATCGGCTACGAATCGTCTGTAATGCAGGAATAAATCTCCACCTTCTTTCGCGTATTTCGTGTAATCTCTCTTAGGTTTCGCATCGGAGTGCCTGGTTCCATGCAAAGCAGCGTATTTGCTGTATGTAACGCATGGGAATCCACCGACTATCACATCCGGCAACCCTAGTTTTGCCACTAATTCGTCCGTTGAAAGCAAATGAATAGAATCCGTGGACAACATTGTTCCAGGGAAATTCATTGCGTGTGTCTTTGCTTGGTTAGGATCCACTTCGTTTGCAAACTTGATATTGTAACCTGCTTGCTTGAATCCTACATCCATGCCTCCAACTCCAGAAAAAAGCGACCAAGTGTTCAGTCCTTCTGTGCTGTCGTACTCCGTTAGCGGGTCTTCGTAATCGACCCCATAATTTTCTAATCCTAATTGTACCATGGTCAGTCTAAGCCTCCATTCTTGGATGGAGGTTGGCATACCCACTAGCAATCCACCTGTCAATGGTCTTGATTGCAAATGAGTTCTTGTCCCTATTCGTCGTGAATCTCCCTAGTTTCTCAATGGCCTCGTTGACTTCCGCATCGAGTTCCTTTGAGAGTGTCTTCTGATTCTTTCCTAGTGTTTGCCTTGTCTCTTGCCATAGGTTGTAAGCCGCCATAATCGCTGCTTCTGCGTTATCCCTGTTTGAAGAATGTAGCTTCTCAAGCAGGTTTGCGAACCTATCCCTTAGTATTTGCAGTCTTGCTGCGTTCTTTCTAGTATTTCGTGCCATGGTCAGTGTTTAGAATGTATTAGTAAAATCATGCATCTTTTCTCTCATTTCTGTGACTACGCCTTCAAAAATCGAGCCGCTTGGTTCCCAATCCACTCTTTGTGGGTTGTCTTCAGCTTGTTCGCCCTCATCGACCCAAATATGACAGGTCAATGCGTTCCTTCCGTCATAGGAAGCCCGCATAAGTGCGTCATACGCCTCATGGGTTGCATCCTCATCCTCTATTCCTTCCGCATAGGCTCTGCTAAGAGCCCTGAATAGCAATACCTCAAGTTGAGATGGCTCATAGCCGAAGCATTCGGCCATCTCTGCTGCTACGATTTCATTTGCGCTTGATTCGTCATTGATGTTCTCAAATGGGTCTTTTACCGTCTTCATGCTGACAGAATCCATTGCCTTCCTCAAATCATCCCTGATTTCCATATCGATAGCGCTAGATTCTAGATCAATATGCAGTGTTTCTGTAATTATGTCACTTGCCCAACTAGGCATAGTCCATGTTTCTAACTTAGTATTTTTTTCATCCATGGTCAGTATCAGAGGAGATACATTCTTTCTCTCCATCTGTCATCTTTCTCTGCGATATTTAGTGCCTGGACAAGTGTCCTCAGATCCAACTGCGCTCGTGATAAGTTCTCGACTCCCGCTTCCTTGTTGATTTCCTCGTTCATTGCGTGGAACTCGATGAGATAGTTCAGTACCTCTTCCTTTAGTCCCAAGTCCATTTCTGGCCTAATCTCTCTTAGTTTCAATTTCATGTGTTCTAGCTTCTCATCTTCTGTAAGGAAGAGGGGCACATTGATTGCCCTGCTCAAAAGAGCGTCGTCGAAGTCCGATTCAATCAGGTTGGTGATTATCACCACCTTACCCTTGAATGTGAATTGCGAAGGCATACTCTTGCTCTCGCCCTTCTCGAACTCCTGTGCTATTTTCTCTGCTTCTTTGGGGTCGGAAACCTGGATATAGTTGCCTTTGGTGTTCCAAACCACACTTCTAGTTTCGTAAGTATCAGTCATGGACTTCAAAATCTCCATCATCTGACTATCTCCTTTCATCTTGACATCGTCCATCACGATGATTCCACCGTTCCTGTATCTCAAGGCGGTTTCATAGAGGGCGGCTGGAGTACACTTGCTCGTTAGCCAGGTGTAATCCTTGCCTTTCTCCATCCCTCTCCTTGTGAGAATCTGCTCGACGGTCCAAGATTTCCCGACACCTGCTGTGCCGTAAATCAGAACGCAGTAAATTATCCCCATCACCAGATCGTCCACGGTTCTCTTGAATGTCTCGAATCGCGCCTCGACGCTTTTCTCAAGTGACATTACCGTTCTGATACCGAACGGCTTGTTTCCGTGAATCTGCTTTGCCTTCTGGGTCGCAATTACTCGACTTTGAGCATCAATCCCCTTGATTTCAGGCTTCTTTTTTGTTCGCTTTGCAACGCCCTTCTTGCCTGGATCTGTGTATATCGGTTCAATGTCTTCAAAATCAATTGCCTCGTTCTTCTCTGTTTTCTTGGTCGTCTGAACCTCGGTTTTTACACCGTTCTGAGGTTCTGCCCTTTCCCATAGTTCCTCGTAAGGTATGTCTTTCTTCGTATTTCTGAATATATCAAAAAAGCTCATGGTCAGTATCTCGCTTGAGATTTGGTAACTCATTGTCACACAAGACTGAGCATTTGATTCGCCCGCTTGTGTAGCCTTCCCAATCAGGAACCATTGTCTTTCCGCAGTTGCAAGGTACTTTTTCACTATTCATTAGGATCCAAACCTGTGACTTCATTTTCTTTGTATGTCATGGTCAGTCTCTTATCTTAATAAGAAGATCTCTTTAGCAGATAATTTCGAGGCATTTGGTACTTCGTGAGAAAATGGCCTAACGGCCAATTCCCTATTACGAGTCCACCCATGAAATTCATTTATCCAATCCATATCGGGGTGACATTCCATACACAAAGTTCCGTCGTTCTCTGCCGTCCAGAGATAGTCTCCTTCTTCAACATAGATATATGCCGAAGAAGATTCATCGGAATTGTAGGCCCGATAACAGTTAGGGCAATATCCCTCGGCTTCTTCATCGTTTTCTGATTTACTCTGATTTTCTTCTTTTTTTGTCGTCATGGTCAGTCATTGCGAATCCTTGGTTATTCGTCCCTTGGAGTCGCATTCTTGCTTCATTCTCAGCATCTTACCTGCTTCGCCGTAATACAAATTCGTCATTTTGTATGTCTGCTTGTTGATAAGGTTCTGAGTAGTTATGTCTAGATCTTGATAATCGGGCCAAAGCCAGTTGTCAAGTATTTCTCCTGAGCCATCATCCAAGACCTCTCTCAAGAAATCTGGAAATTGCGTGAAATCGTTTAGTTTCTTGCTGAACTTGCCTTTATCGTTCAAGCCCTTCTCAAGCCACTCGACCATTCTGTGTGCTTCCATGTGGTTCAATACCACCCAATGCACTAGAGGATCCACCCCTATTCCAAAAAACCGAGGTTCAGACGAGTATTCAACATACATCTCTGCTGATTTCTCAGCGTGTCCGTATGCAGCCCCCTGGGGAGTTCCATCTTCCCAGACCCTCTTGTATTCTCCAGTCTTTTCGTTGATTGGTTCGCTGTAACATGCGAGCTTCCCTAGATCGGACCAAACGATTGCTTTCGCCAGTTGGTGAAATTCCTTGTGTGAAAGATTGTGTGCATTTGCCGATTCATATTTTGGAGCAATTGCGAGTTTTCTTGCGTGTTTTAGCATTAACACAATATGCTCACCTACATTTCCTTCTAAATGATGCTCATTGTTTTGTTCGTGCATGATTTCTTCTCTGAAATCTTCCCAGTCTTCCCAGTCTTCATAACCAGTCAGTCTGTTCAAATCTTCATATATTTCTTCGAATATTCTTGCCATGGTCAGTTCAACTCCAAGTGGATGTTTCAATCATCCAGTCTTTTTCAAAATCGGGAGATTGTCCTTCTCCTTCTTCTCTCGATACGAGAGAGAACCCAAATGAGTTCTCGGCGCTATGTTCGTGTCTTGACATGCAATAGTTTGCCTGTTCCCTTGTTTTGAAGGTTGCATTCACTTCTGCTTTCTTTCCACTTGCGCTAGTCAGTATCGCACTTACTGTGTAAGGTGCCTCTCCTCTCTTATGAGTCATGGTGAATGTCGCCTTGACAAAACGATCCATGTCCTTTGTTGCCGATTTTAGAAAATTATCTAGTTTTTCTCTGTCAGTTGTCATGGTCAGTTATTGAACTTCAAGGTACTTAAACTTGAAATTCACATTTGGTCGATAACATGGGCATTATGCCCATGATATGCACCATGTCTGGTTAGGAATGCTCCTATTGTAGCCCTTGTACCTATCATCCATGCCTCGCATACTGGACAATAGACCTCGTCTATCCAGTCTGTAGCGGCGGTTGTTTGTGTCTCGACGATTACTCTTCGACCTATCATCGAAGTGTCCAGTTTCTCTATTATTTGGCCTGTTTCAGCGCATCTGATGTGTTCCATGGTCAGTCTAGGCTAGAATCGCTCGGATAATCTCTTCGTTCTTTGTGAGTTGAAGAGGCTCGACGAGTGCTTGGTGCATCACAGAAGCAGGGAATCCCTCTTCCATGGCTGTAGCTTCAATCATCTCGCATTTCCAATTAGGTTTCAAGACATTCGTCGTTGAAACAAGATCCTCGGCCCATTTCTCGCTTTTCTTGTCCACCACAATATATTGTGTTGGCTTCCTCGGCTTCTTGAGCATAATTATTTTCATGGTCAGTATGCCTCACTCAGCAACGCCAAGTTGGACTGCGCTGGATGCCCGCATGAGCATCCATTCCTCGCATCCCTGGTTTTTCTTGAGGCTTCTAGTCCAGTCGGCAGGCGTAGGAACGAAACCGAAGTCCTCGTTCATGTGTTGCTCGCCTATCCAACGGACGGGTATGTTCTTTGTGTGGAAGTTCTCTCTCATTTTGATGTCCTGAAGCTTACTCTCAAGGCTCAATAGAATGGATTGGTTCGTGTCGTTCGGCTCAAGGCTCTCAAGTGCAGCCATCGTGACTGCAATCTCTTCCCTCTCGTCGCTTAGATCCTTTTTCTCCTTCCTTACACGAGTCTTTACTCGGATAGTTGCCCCGAATACCTGCTCTGCAATCTCTATTCCTCCTGTGTGGTGTAAGACGACTCTATGGGCAAAGTGCCAATCCTGCTTCTTGAACTGGTCGAAGAACTCGTGGACTCTCAAGTAGTCCTCCGGTTCTCCACCAAACTTCTTCGCTGAACTCATGGCATGGTGTATTGCCGTACTCATCTATTCCTCCTCCCACTTTATGTCCTTGATTTCTGGAAATCGGAAGACCTTGACGGCCATCCAATACAGAAACCTCTCGTATATATTCTGCAATTTTGTTTTTAGCATGGTCAGTAATTATTCCTGTCCTCCAATTTTGAGAAATTGACGAATCAACTCGGCTTTCTCGGCTTCGGTTTCAAGTTCATCGAAGCCTCGATTGAGAATCCAGTTATATCCGTCGTCGTTGAGTTGGTCTGGGCTATCGTCACTGAGATAGCGGTCCAGATACTCTGAATCATTTTCTTCGAAGGGTGCAACGAACTCGTTGTATATGCACTCGAATAATTCGCGTCCTTTCGGAGTAAATCCGGTAACATCGTAATCCTTTTCGTTTTCACATTCCTTGTGGTATTTGTCTTCGTTTTCCAAATATCGGCTGTCATATAGGTCGGTCTCCTTGACCAGACCCAAGTCAACCATTCTTGCCATGATTGTATCTCCTGCATCGCAGGCATTTGCTATTGCTTGGTCATCTGCCATGGTAAGTTCGGGTTGACGAAAAAATGTGGGGAGCTTGTTGCCGTAATAGCATCAAGCTCCCCTATAATTTCATCAGTCTTTGTTGATTATGCTATCCCACCGTTCGTAGGCAGCATTTCCGTGATAGTTTGTATTCCATATTCTTGAATCTGTATTATCTCTATTTGACGGGTAACTCTTGTCTTTCGACCATAGTTCCCTTTGATTTTTCGCTATTTTCCTAAATTTGTTTGCTATGAATTTATTGGGAGACTGTGACAGTCTCTTTACTCTCTCGAAGAATCTGGATTCCTTCCAAATCCTTGCTCCAACTAAAGGTGAAATGCGTTTCATGGTTAGTATGTTACTCTCAAAACCGAGCATTTCGCTTTCCCGTAGGAGTGCGGTAAGGCTGAGTAACAGTTGCCTTTTTCCATTGGGGGCAAAGGTCGTGCTGCCCCAAACACGGCTCCATAATAGAGTCTGTCTGAATCAAGAAGCGAGGTTGATCTTCGGCCTGTGTGTTGGAAGCTTCCTGCGAGGTTTCTTTGGCTCGGGAGCCATTTCTTCCTGCTTCACTTCCTCTTTCGGCTTGCTTCGAGCCTTCGCCATTCTTACTCTGTAAGCGTCTGTCCCTGGTATTCTGGACATCGCATCATTGTCCCAACCCTCTTCGCGTGCAAGTCTCTGCACATCTCTAAGGCTGGTGGCTTCCTCGAGTTCTCTCGGCTTTCTTGACTTGTAACCACTTTTGAACTTCCTCTCCTCCAACTCTTCGGGATCGATTCGAAGTGCTTCTGCAGCATCCTTCTTGTTTACGGCCTTCCTGAATCCTCGACAGTCTGCAAGCGTTCTAATCAAGTCATTCACGATATGTGGCTTCTCGGATTCTTTCGCAATCTCAAGTGCCATTTCGTGGATTTCCTCGTTTTCTGCTGCCCTGTTCCGTATGTGCAGGATGGTTGCGTCAACATCTTTCTGTTCCTTGAGCAAGGAGTCGCACCAGTAGCAATGAGCAGTTCCGTGTGTTGCTAGGTTCTGCTTCCTCTTTACGCACCCGCCATCTCTCAACACCTTCTCCACATGGGAGATAGTGTCTCGAATACGGGCGTTTCTCACCTTTGAGTGATCGATTACCTTCGGTGTGTGCGCTACTGGTGTTTGTCGTTGTCGTACCTTTGTGGTTTTGGTTTTGGACTTAGGTCCCTCAATCTGATAACCGACTGCCTTGGCTTTGTCGAAGCCTTCGGGCAATGGTTTCGTCCTGAATACGGGTCCTTTGCGTCCTTCTCTGTTCCAGTCCACATCAGCCTTCGCAAGTTGAAATGTCTTGAGTGATGGGAACCAAGCGCCATTTCTGAAATCAGCAGTTCGAGCGATGTAGTTAATTGCTCGTTGAATCTTTTCAGATACGGCTTCGGCGCATGGTGCTGCGGCAACGAGGTTGTCAATCTCGTCAGCGTCAGGCTTCTTTGCGCTGATTGCATCGTCAATCTTCTGGCTGATTGCTGTCATCGTATTGATGTAGGGCTTGATAGTTCCAATCATCACACTAAGATAGAAAATTCTCATCAGTAGGGAGAACCCTGCTGACTTTTTCCGGCTCCTGAGCTTATTACATCTCTTAGAAAGGGCTGCTTGTTTTTTCTCCAGCCTCTCTAGCCTCTCTGTTTCCATTTCTATTGCGTGCTTCAGTGGATTTACATTTACATGTTCCATGGTCAGTATTTATCTTATCTTATCGATGCGTACCTTTTCAATATTTTATCTGCGATAGCAAATAAAAAGAATGTCTGTAGGCCCTGCATTACTAAGACAATTTGCATAAATTCTTCTTGCGTCATGGTCAGTTGGCACTAATGTCGTGTAGTGCCCACACGGCCTCACTCCCCAAAGTGAGATCAATTTCCTGGACTTTCCGAATCAGGATGAGCGTCGGGCATTTCGGGCCTTGAATATCTCAGCCCTCTTTGCCATTGTCTTTTCTCCGTATGGAACTGCCAGAAGACAGATCGTGGTCTCTCCTGCAAACTCCCTCACCTGTACTTGTAGGTGAGATTCATTCTTGCCAGTCTTGCCCTTAAGATGGGTTCGGACTGTCTGTGCAGATTTGCGCGTTGCGTCCTTCGAAATCAGTTGGTAGCCTTCCGTTACCCCGTATGGGCGGAAGATTGCACCCTCCTCTAAGCGAGTGAGGGCGCTGACCAAATCGCTCTCTTCATGGAGCGAGTCTGCTTCGATGGCGGCTCTGCCTGCTCCCATCAGATAACTGATGTTCGATAGAGCAAGCGGTTCGTCGCCAGTCCTGTTCTCTTGCGCAAGTATGTCCATTGTCGTTGAGGCTCCTGTAAAGCCAGCAACCTCAAGGAAAGGCAGTATAAGCGATTTCACCGAAAGATCTGCGATGTTGGTCTTGTCCAGCCTTACGAAGTTGTGCTTCGCGTTTTCTGCTGTTCTAGACGACCCCTTGAATCCCGATTTATGAATCGAGATCACATACGGGTAGTCGGTGGTCCAACCCTTCTTCTGGGCGGATTCGACTACTTCACCACCAAAGGCCATCGAAAGCAGAGCCCTCATATCCTCAATTTGCATTGGGCTGTTCAAGTTCTGCGTGACGATTGCTGCCAAAAGTGGGTCAACATCATTTCGGTTAGTCGCAAACTGCATCAATCCTAGACGAGCCAGGACATTGTGCTTGAATGCGAGTGCATTGGCAAACCACGATGATTGGTTGTTTTCGAAGTTCCTCTGGGATTGTGTTAGCATACCCATAGATACAGAGTTGACTCTGTTAGTATCGGGGTGAGATCTGTAAATCTTCCCGTTTCCTGCCTTCGTTCGCCTTGTGTTTGCCTCTATCTTGAAGCACCCGTTCGGCGTAACCTTCTCATCTTCTGGACAAGTGACGATGTCATAAAGAGTCCATTGAGCGCACTCATCGACACCATCAGTCATAATGAAACCGAATGTGATTCCGTCAATCGCCTCCTCATTCAGAGAGGTGACGAATGCTTCAACATCTGCTCGGTTGTATAGACCGGATGATGTAGGACGCGATAGCCTCGACATAAATTCCGCATCAACGGCGGATGTGTCAATAATCGTGTCAAACATGCTCTGTCCGTAACTTTGTTCGTCTTCCATAGAAGAAATCAATGCGAATGAGGCTCCATGGGATGCCTTGAGACCTATGTATTCCTCGCCCTTGAAATTCGTCTTCTGTTCGTGAATCTCTGGGTGAAGCGTCTGCATGTCTCTATTCCATTCCTTTCGGTGTAGCGTGTGTTCCTTGCCTGTCACGATGATTTCGGACTCGATGTCGCAAATGTTTGCTACGCCGAATTGTCTGTCGTCTTGTGTCAAGTATGTTTCGATTGCCGCTACCATGTTCCTTGGAACCTGTGCCTTTTCGCTTTCATTTCTGTTGTTCAGAATAACACGGGTGATTTCTTCAACCAACATAGCCTTCTTTGGATAGTGGGAAGATGTTATTCCCAAACCCTTTGCCTGTTCTTTCAGTTCTTTCATCGTGTTTTCTTTGTCCATTTTTTCTTGTAGTGCAGCCATTTTGCTGCTTGCCATAATATTTTTGCTTGTTAGCATGGTCAGTTTCAGTCAGATAACTCGATTTTTGCTAGGCCAAAGCCTAGTTTTCGAGCTTCTCGGACTGTTACGGTTCTTTCTTCTCCAGAAATTGAACTTGGTTCAACGGGGTCGCCAGGATGAAATGTGAAAACTACTTTTTCTCCTTCGTTCTCTCCGATTATCATTACGGTAAATTTAGTAGGTTCGTAGTTACCTGCCCGAACAACAGCACTCAGAAAGCCTGTGTTCTTTGGGTCCACGAGTTGTACCTCGTCATCTGCGTCTAGATTATCTAGTTGTATCATTCCTGTTTCTCCTGGGATATTGGCAATAACGCCAAATGCATTTCTAATTGCTGGATGAGAATAAGATTCCCATTCTGCTTTTTCTAGTGCTTTTTCAAGAGTCTCAACTTTTTGGTGTTGAGGGTATCTGCTTCCCATGCCACCGTCAGATAGTCTGCTAGAGACTGTCCTTAACCAGTGATCGTTCAATTTTTCCTTTGTTGTATTAATTGCTTGAATTACTTCAAAATTATTCATGGTCAGTCAATAGTTGAGTATTCTAATTCTAGAGTAAGCCTCGCTACTGCAGGCTCGCCAATATGCGCATACTAGCTAATGCCTTCACTCACGATGTTAGTCGTGTATTGAGTTGTCCGATTTTTACCTCGGACACTTTCCCTAGAAGGGCTAGACCAAGCATTCTGCTTTCACAGAACACCGTTCCCGCCCCTGGTTGTTTGGCCTCTCGGCCTGATGGCATCATTTTATCCCCCCTGCAGCATCTCTGCTGGAGAGGACTGGACTCAATTATCGGACTTCCACTTCGTCCGACCATCATCGTGTGTGGGCCTCTCGGCCCTAGGTTTGCGAGGTTTCGCTCGCTCCGTTTACCCTCTCGGGCCTCGGTGTAGTTTAGAATGAAGCCTCTCGGCTTCGTATGCAACTTTCCATCACCCTCAATCTGGAACCCTGCATGGGCCTGCGCACTTCTTGGCTGCGCATAGTAATACATTGTAAGTTGGAGACAGGGGCAAATTAAACTGCATATAGGACGCAATGAAAATGTGCGATACTCTTTCCCTGTCTCCTGTATCGCATGGTTAGTGAGGCAAAGGTCGTGCTGCCCCTACACGGCTCCATGTTAATAGGAGTCTCCTGATCGAGAAGATTTTGCCATTCTCCCTAACTCTGTGACTTGAAGTGGGCGATCTGGTTCTGCTGGTTAGCAGTCTTGATGTGCTTCTCAACATCTGCTAGTGCTGCTTCGTATGCGTCCAGAACTGCCTTTCCTTCTTTCATAAGGTTGGTAAGAGCAGAAAACGACATCTCTCCCCGTAAATACAGGTCATGTGCCTTTGCTGCTTCCTTTGCCACCCTTCCTTTGATGTTGGCCTTTGGCTTCTTCTTGTTCCTGTTCTTAAGGGCAGGTCCCCTTTGCGGATTTCTGTTATCCATGGTTAGTTTTGGCGGGTCTAGCAGGGTTCGAACCTGCGGCCTTCCGGTTAAGAGCCGGACGCTCTACCTGACTAAGCTATAGACCCTTGACCCTCTGACGAGGGTTTTGTCGTAAAACATTGTAAGTTATTGTCGGTCTTTCCCGACTGTCTTTGTTTTGATGGGATCTAGTCCCATCATGCGCCATTACTCAGCAACAAATTATCAAACTTCCTCGGGCAAAGCCCGCGCAACATCCTCGCCCTCGACCTAGTCGTTAGGGTGATTCATAGCCTGATTTCTGTTCACCATAAGGTGTGCTGCATACCTACCGAACTTTCGCTTCCATCGGATTTCTCATTCTCAGAGTCAAGTTACCTGTTGGTAATCCTGTTCTGTGAGGCCGATTTCGCAACGCTGCTTTCGCTTTTTCTGTTCCTCTATGCTGCTGTAACGCATTATCGCGTATGATAGTGCCATCCAATTCATCCCTAAATGGAGGCGAATCCGTCTTTCTGTTTCCAGATGTTGGACTTTGGTTTTGGTTTATCCCTCTCCAGGAGGGGGCAACTACGCCCCAAAGTTGTTCCAATCTAGGTTGATTCGCTACAATCAACCCGTTCGACGGCTTACATTTCATGCATTCGAGCGAGACTAAGTCTCAGGATTACTTCGTGAAATGCATGAGCATTGGATCCGGTGTGTCATAACTTGCTTGCAGTCCCTCGGTGTTAGCAACACCGCTTATGCAAGTAACTCGTGAAGCCCCGCAGGGCAACCGGATTGAGAGCTACTGCTCTCACTATATAGGCCAACGGCCCTCTAGAAGAGAGCCAATATCGGCCTTTTCGGGCGCTTTGACACGCCCTTACACTATATGGGCCAACGGCCCTCTAGAAGAGAGCCATAGTTAGTACCACATAGAGTAATTACTATAGCATACGCCACCGGCATTCTTGAACTAGGGACAAAAATGACCCTATCTCGCGTCAAATCGGCCTGTTTCCAGGCGTTCTTCGAGCCGTATGGCGATCTGAAGCTATTTACTACAATGAGTTAGTAGTAAATAACCGCTATACTGTAGCATACGCCACCGGCATATATCAAACGACCCCTTCTGAGCGATTTCGAGCCATATCCTCTGGTGAATTACCAGGTGATCTGACAATCGAAGCCGTAGCTTCAGAAAATGTGTCGTAAGTTAGTACCGTGTAGCACAAATGCTACTACATACGCCATCGGCATTCATTAAGCAAACCCACTCTCCAAGACACATGGCCGATGCGCTCAGTTTGGGACTACGAGCCTTTGATGGCCTCAGATGCCCCATACAGAAGCCCCCTGGTTGTATTTTTGAGGGGGGTAATATCAAAATCAATACTGATGGGAACAAAGTCTTGAGCAACCCAGAGTGTCTTGTTTGCGGCCTGACCCCTAAAATGGAGATCATGGAGAGTAGTTTAGAGTTCGATTCTGAGGGAGTTGCCCAAGTCCAAGTCCCATTGTCCCTTACGGGCTCACAAAGAAACAGGAAGCAAAAAAGGGAAAATCTCCTAGAAATGTTAGCAGATCCTAGATTCCAACTATCTGCGAGCGCCCAAGGAGAAGGTTTGAACTATTTTGAGAGGATGGTTAATGCGGGTTTTCACAAAGGAGGGACTGGTTTGGATGCAGTAGTTCACGCATCTGTTTACTTTGCGACTAGGTTCGATTACAATTTCATTCCGGTTTCTCATATCATAGGTTCAGATTCAACACTTAAGAAAAAGACCAACAGGCTTGTGAAAAGGGCGATTAAGGAAAATATCATCAAAAGACCTCTGGCGAAACCTTTGGCTTTGTTGAATTCTGCACTCTCACGAAAACCCCAAGTCTCCAAGGTCGAAGATAGGGCCAGAGAGTTAGCTTCGCTTCACATTCCTGGACTTAGGCCTGCTTTTCATGCTGCAGGTTCACTTTACATGGCGTTAAAGGAGGAAAATAGCCGTTGGGAAGAATGGATGAGTCAGAAATCTATTGGTGAGATTTTTCATATCAATAGAAAATCAGTAGGTTTGGGCTACAAGGCAATAATGGACTCGTTGAATCCAAAGGACAATCCCCCTCCTAAGTGGGAGACTGGCCCAGGATTAACTGCAGGTCAGATTCGTCAACTACGAAAGTTGAGGTAGTTTCGCTATTGCTTCGTCTTTCTTCATGTGATGAAGCATGTAGTGTATATCTCTGCGAGCGAATTTACCACTAGGCAATCTTTTTGCGGAAATCCACTTGTACCTGATGGTTTGACCGTCGTTTACTTGAATCTCGTCTAAACTAAGGCCGTATAGATCCATGATTCTATCCTCATCGACTTCCTCTTCTGGAATGAGTCTCCATATCGTCTGCTTGTTTGAGTTACTTGTTTCGTGGTTCATAACTCTAGTATGGCCTGCTTTTGTGAAAATGGCCGGATAACTGGATAAAACGCCCGCGACTGCAGATGAAGGTTCACCTAGATGGTCACTTATTGTTTCGAACTTAAGATCTTGAGCATCGAATTTCTCGAATATCTTTACTATTTTTTTGACGAGTGGGTTTTTTGCCTTCCTACTCATTTAAGCTCCCCCACTTCAACAGCCAATGTTTGGTCCTGCATGTCTTCAATTTCCTGTTCTAGCTTGCTGATTTGCGCTTTCATTTTTTCTTCCTCCTTGATTAGCCCATTGATGACATCATCGAAGGACAAATACGGCCATTTTTTTCTCTCGCACAGTTTTTGATGTGTTTCTAATTGAATAGAAACGACCTTCTTCGATGTCACAATACCACCATTGGTTATATGCTAATGTAATTGTCGTATAATGAGTTCGATTACAATGCAAGACATAGTAATGATTTTAGGACACCTCCATTTCCATTGGAACATGACGAGCGAGGCCGATGAGTGGAGTCCCATCATCGAAAGATGCCTTTCTCGAACAAAAGATTCTGAAATCTTACACCATTTAGAGGATGCAAACCACCTCAGAAAGCAAATGAGACTGAATAAACTCAACCCTGCAGCCATAGCCTTGCTTATTCTGCAGTTAGAAGATCTAGACCCTGTGAGGAGAAATCATGGCCTTGACGGTTATTGCTAATCCCTTTTGTTGTCATTCCAAAGCAGAAGTGCGCGTATTTCCCATAATAGGAGTGTCTTCGTCTGAGTGTAAAGAGTGTGGGCACATGTCGTTATCCATATACGACAAACACGCTTAGACCGTTTTGTGAAGATTGGATTCGCCATCGTTGGAAACCCCCCATTTATGCCTACAGGTTACGGCACCCAATGTCGATTATTGGGGGAATACCTAGTATCTGAGGGGTTTCCTGTATGCCATATCTCAGATTGGAGTTATTCTGGACCCATAATGGATTACAAGGGAATTATGGTTTATCCAGTAACAGAAGCACCAGGGACAATTAAGAGTGACGACTTGGTAAAGAAGATTTCACATTTTGCAGCACAAGAGGATTTAGACGATATTGTTTGTATCTTTCTCGGAGATCTGTGGAAATGGAATGGGCTTGGCCGATTTCCCCCTAACTCGGTGGTAATTTGCCCTGTCGATGGTTCCGGCCTTACTCCAAAGGAAGTTATGGAAATTGGTTCTTTTGACCACACAGCGTCAATGTCCCTATGGGGTTCTGAGGTAATCGAGGAATTCACAGGAAGTTCCCCTCTGTACTTGCCACATGGATATGACCCTGGGCTACTTTCCTCCGTTGAAGATTTGTCCGTTAGAGCGATTCGCTCAAGATGGACGGAGTTGCTTTCCAAAATGCGAGTGCCATTGCCAAAGGGAGATGATGCGTTCATTGTAGGTTACTTTGGCGACTTCTCCGCTAGAAAAGAGCCAGAAATCAATTTGCTAGGCTTCCGTATGTTTGTGGAATCCCTGCCTGTCGAGGAAAGAGAGTTCGTCAAACTGTACCTCAAAGGTAAGCCTGAACACCCGCAATCCCAGAGTTCTTCGATGTATCAATCAATTGGCATTCCCTCGTCGATGGTCATGTCTGTGTCGGATTCGGATTCTCAACTAGGACTAACTAGCGAACAAATGGGCAGGTTGCTCAAGGGAGTCGATGTTCTGCTACATTGTAGCAGCCAAGAGGGATTCGGTATTTTCCAAATCGAGGCTCAAGCACTTGGAACGCCCGTTATCAATACCAATTTTGGACCAATGGGCAATTTGAATGCCTTTTCCGAGTTGTGTTGTGATGTAGTGAAATACAGACAAGTGTCATCCGGTATTCAGTATGGACAGGCAGATCCTAAACACATCGCTGAAAAGCTCAGGCTGCTTTACGAAGAGTGGAAAGACGATACATTGTGGATTAGCAGAAAGACTGCTGTAAAGACCTGGGCGGAAGATTGGTCTTACCCTGTCGTGTTTTCAAAGCATATACGCCCTGCCTTACTTGGCATTGTTGAATCCCTTAAGAATCCACGAATCAAGATTAGACCTCCTATTGATGCCCACCATGTAGCCTTCATCTCAACATTTGATACTGACTGTGGCATCGCTACTTACACGCGAATGCTTGCGAACTCTCTCGTCCAGAAGGGAATGAAGGTTAGTGTCCTAGCAGAAGTGACTCCAGAACACACAGTTAGTGATGAGCCCATGGATTACGATGGAGTATCTGTGTATAGGTGTTGGAGCAGAAATGCCCCTAATTGGGCTTTGACTACCGAAATACTACAGAACATTCACCCCGATGTAGTTCATGCACAGCATGAATGGACTATGATCGGTCAAGCTACACAGGCTTTGGCTGATGTGCTAAGTCGTTTCGACGGTACGAGAGTCATTACTTGGCACACCCCTGATTTTCCCTCGAACGAGAGAGCCCTAAGCACATTCATGCTGTTCGACTCTGTATCTGACTTGCACATACTACATAATCGCTCTAAAGTTCCCATCATGTCCTCTCAATGCATGAATGCAGTAACCCACATCGACCACGGAATACTGTCAATCGAACCAAATCCAAGCGCGAAAGCGACTGTTCGGATAGGCGAAAGAGTGCCTATGTTGTTCACCTACGGCTTCTTATCTGGTGGAAAGGGAGTCCACACATTCCTGAAAGCAGCATTGAAGGCTGTTGAGAAATCACCTTACTTTGAAGTTGTTGCTTATGGTGGAGCGCATCCGAACTACCCTACACATCCTGATCTTCTCAAAGAGTGCCATGACCTAGCATCAAAGTCAGACCAGGTTTACTTCATCCCCAAGTTGCTTACAGAGGAAGAAATCGACTTGCATAGTAATGCTGCAGACTTCTTGGTGTTCCCCTATGAAGGAGAGTTGCTGTCTGGCGGTGCAATATCCAGTTCTTCGGGCGCGGTCTTCCGTGTTCTAGACTCTGGCAAACCGATTATCTGTAGCGATGAGGGGCGTTTGAGAGACATAATCGGAGGCATTCACGGTTGGAAGGTAGCACAGGGAGATGTTGAGAGTCTGTCTGAAGCTATTTCGGACGCAGTAAATTGCTACCTATCTGAACCTGTACGCTATGCAAAGATGGGGAGGGCGGTCAAGAACCTCTCCGATAGGCTCTCCTGGACAAATGTCGGTCAACGGCACATAGATGCTTACAGGAAGGCATCGAAACTTTGGGGAATTTACTCAAGCAGCCCTACTGTCGCATTCTCAGGCATTCAAGGTGAGGCAATAGACTTCATGCAAATCACCGAAGTTAGTTCTTCGACTGGATCCGAAACTGATGAACTATCAAATCTAGCAGATGATTTACAGAATGATTTGCCAATACCTCCTCGTCCAGAAGAAGTCGCTGAGATTTTTCGAGATAAGATGATTGAAGACATAGATAGCATGGGGGGTGAAACCGATGATTGATTCTATACTGAATGTTGTTGGCATAGCCATCCTTTCTTTTGGTTTGGTATATGGCTTGTATTACCTTGGAGTGGCGATGGATGCAATCTTTTCATTTGCCTACGGCATGAGTGATTGGAGGCGGGATTAATGGATGAAAACGAGTTAGATGACGATTTGGTAGCTGAACAGCAAATAATAGCCGAAGTAAGAGATTTTCTCAACAGAGACAGGTCTCAGTCATCATTTTTTGATTTGAATAATGATGGCATGGTTGATTTCGATGACCTTCGTGATGCCTTGCTTCGATTTGAATGGATTATCTTTAGTGGTGTTTTGCTGACTCTTCTTCCTATCTTGAATTACCTGGAGATTACATCGATTCACGGCGACTTGTTTTGGTCACTTGCAGGGTTCTGCCTTCTGATAGAGGGTTTGATTTCAGTTTTCCAAGTTAGAAATATGAGAAGAAAGAGGAGGAAGAAGAAAGATGAAAGTTAGTTTGATTTGCATAACTGCTAGAGAAGCACCAGGTTTGGGAAGATTGCTTGACTCTCTTGCTTCTCAGACTTTTCCAGCGCAGGACTTCGAGCTTGTCTATGGAGATCGCCTATGGGAATCAAGAGAAAACGAAGTAAAGGCCTTAGCATCCGAGTATCAGTTGAATTTCACCTATGTCCGTGATACGCCTACGCAACCAGGGCCTTGCCCTGCAGGAGCAAGGAACGCCTGTGTAAGTGCCTCAAAGGGCGAATGGATTATTTCTATTGACGATTTGACATTCCTCCAGCCTGATACAATAGAAAAGCATTGGAACCTGTATAATTCCGGCTTTGATGCTGTCGCTGGTTCATACTTGTCATCTTCTGGCGATGAGGAGTTCGTCATGGACGATACCCGAGTCACAAATGAGGGTGGCGTGATGAGTCCGACTGATCTCACGATTTGGACATCCTGGTGGGGCTTGCATACAGCGTTCTCAAGAGAGGCATATTTCACCATAAACGGTTACGATGAGACATTTGATGGAGTCTATGGGATGGAAGACATAGATTTCGGCCATCGTTTGAAAATGGCTGGTTGCACCATGGCTTGGGAACCGTCTATCCTAGTTCTCTGCGACAAAGGACCTAGTCACAATGATACACATTCAACTCTTCTAAAGGAAGGCGCTCCTACATCTTGGGCAAGAGGAGGCCTCAAGTGGAGAAATGATAAGTTGATAGATTACTGTCGAGCGATGAATGTTGTAAGGGGCAAGAGGCGAATAACATGAAATTTAGAACCACATCAGGAATGACCGAATTTACGAAGAAGTATATCTCAGCATGGACCGAGCATGACGAAGGTACGGATGTCTTTATGATATGCGGGAGTGTTTTCACGATTGCTAGAATAGAGCGAGAAATGTTCAGCAATTGGATAAGAGGCGAAACAGTATGAGTGATACACGACTGAATGTTGACCATTGGGATGCTCATTGCCCCATCTGCAAAGAGATTGTAGCAGAGGAAAGTTGGCCTAGACCACTCAAAGACAAGATGAAAGATGCGCAAATCGAGGCTCCTCGATGCCCATTCTGCGACTCTGACATTGAATACAACTACCTGACCGTTCCAAACAAGGCTATGAGAGGGATGGTTCACAACATGATACTCTCCTGCCCATCTTGCGGTTCAGGGCATTTCTATGAGGGAGTCGATGTTATGACCAACAGGGCAAAAATAGTCCTGAAAATGCCTCCTGAGTACGACTTCAAGGAAGCTCAGAGGCAGATCTCAATGGCTAGTGACGAAGAATCAAGAGAGAGGGCAAAGAAACACGCAGAGGATTGCCTGATGCTGTCGGCTTTCTTTCGAGTTCAGAACTTCCCATGTCTAGACGATGGTTGGGATGCAATGGGCTATGGAGTAAGACCACTAGAAAGGACCGACATAATGAATAAATTCTATGTTTGGACAAACAAAGAGGCTGTCGGAGAGGCAAGCCAAGACGATAACCCCCTCAAGAAAACGCCTAGAACAAGGAAGTCTAGGCGAAAGAAGAAGTGGTGGTAGCAAAGTGTCATGTTTATACGACAATGACGGCTGTCCTGATTCATGCGTGAACCATACATCAAGCTAGCCCTAAACTTTAGTGATGCAGACGGAAACCCAGGTGTCATTCAGACCGAATGTGCCGAGAATGTTGTTTCCGAAAACTGGGAGACACTAAAGCAGTTGGTAGCAGAGCTTCAAAAGAAAGATTGAGGCAATCCCTAAACCCTAACCCCCCTTCGGAGGGCTATGGTCGGACGGCTCGGGGCTCATGCGATGATGCCCACTTTCTCTTTGATGGAGTCATCAGACATAGAGGATGACATCCATCTGTCGGGACTTGAGAGCTTCAATGTCCTCCCGAAAATATCTGTGGACGATCCAGCCATCATCAGCCTAAAGGCCGAATTAGACATGACAAACGATGATTTGGAAGGCAGAGTAGTCAAATTCCTTCGAAGGTCACTCAAAGCAGGCATAGCACCATACTATCGTCAGATAGTCGCTACAACAATTGCGAACCAAGATAGGATATGGAGCGTGTAACGATGCAACCCCACTCAGCAGTAAATGATTCCAACTACGATTTGATAGCCTCACCTGTTAGCCCCTGGGTAAAGGGAGAAAGCCACTCGGCTAGGATGAGGCGCGTCGATAACATGAGAAGAATCTCATACGGTCCATCACTCCAACCAGAAGGCACTATTTCTGGATTCAAGGATCTGCCCTCTGCTAGAGGAATGGGTTGGTTGGCTTTCACCGTATTTGCAGGGATGGCGGCTGGAGTGTCGTCTGGCGTTCCGACTGGTTCGAAGCAATCAAGAAAAAAAGGTACTCGCGGATTAACAGCAGCAACATTATTAGGTACATTAAGCGGTGTAGGTTTCGCTGCAACTACAGATTCGCCACTGTTTAAGGTCAACCCTTTCAATCTCACACTTCCTCCAAAATATGAAACGAGTTCCACTTACAACAATCCTGCCTTCAACTCAATGACAGATGGTGATTTTTTCCGTCAAACAGGAACGGACAACAGGAGTGTGCAGACAACGACGCTGCAGCCAGGGAAGCCATTAATCATATCATCAGAGACGGGGGAAGATCTCGCTTCCATCCCGATGTTTGCACTCATAGGTGCATTGAGTCATGGTTTTGGTAGGTATGTCTGGCTTTCCGCAAGCTTGACTCAGGACACAATTCCTGTTTTGAAGAGAGTCGGCAAGGCATTCACTGGAAATTAGGTATATTCAAACGGCTTTAACGCTTGGTAGTGCCGATAACATGGGTCGAATGCTAGATGATGGAGACCAACTTACACTAAGAATATTCACGCTGTTGCTAGTCAACTCGTTTTTGATTGGAGCAGCCGTGGCAATGCACGCACAGGGATTATTTTTCCCCAAAGAAGGCAGTTGGACTGCAATAGGCGCTCAATGGATGATGGCAGCAGTAACAATTCAAATGGTTGGATTTATGCTTTACAAAGTATTCTTCCAGGAGCGCCTTGAAGATCAGTCCTATATCCAGAACTTGATGTACCAAACACGAAGAAACACCAAGATGATGAATGCGGAGCTTCAGAAGTTTACCATAGGACTTGAGATGGAGCAGAAACAGAGAGAGATGGAGAGGATAATGGGACAAATGAGAGTCCAGACCTCTGAGGTTGACGAATCCAATGCCCCCGACAAACCCCAAATAAGCCTTGCACCCGATGTAAGGGATAACTTGAGGTGAGACTTTGGGAGTCTTGGACAGCAGGCTTTTCCCTGATGATAACGACTTACGAATGTCGCACATGGCAGATGCCTATGCTTTCCGTTCCCTTTGGGATTTGAGAATATATACAATCAAGATCTGGATATACACAGGAACGGCTACTGTGGTTTCGATTTTAGGCACTTCTGTAGCAGAGGAAGTGTTCAACTTTTCACTATTCAATTGGTTGATTGGACTCTGAAACTTCAAACGACAATATCCCTACCGCATACTAATGACGATGACGGCCTTCCTACCCTTTGACCGCAAACCTGGAAAGAATGTTGCTTCCATGATATGCAAATACAGTAACATGGTTAGCAAGGCTACTACTGGCGTTGACTGGATGTTTCAAGGCCCTGTGACTAGAGGCAGGGGTTCTATGTTGGTTCAGTTGGTTGACTTTAGGGATTTTTTGAAGAGTTCGGATCCAGAGGTTCGAGACTGGGCTGACGATGCGGGCTGGACTGCACCTTGGTCTATCGCTATCAGCGTCACGCACAAGAGAAGGACAGATGAAGAGTATGCATTTTGGCACGCCTTTACTGCAGTTCTATGGAATGCCTACAGAGACAGTCTATCTTCTGAGGAGATATGGCTAACTGCTGATGATGACGGATTTCCCACAACTCCTTTTTCATTCAATGAGTTTTTGCCTGATTTTAATTCAGCAGAGGCCGAAGATGTATCTCCAAGCGAGGAATATGAGGAAGTTACCACAGACCTTCCTCCGCCCCCACCACAAAGAAGGGCTCCCGCGCCCGAGCCTGAGCCTGCGCCTGAGCCCGAGCCTGCGCCTGCGCCTGAGCCCGAGCCTGAGCCCGAGCC